>OATP01000431.1_pt1 | contig 25390 bp, 16 predicted proteins | sample 1495041 | NCBI WGS metagenome assembly OATP01 (sample SAMEA2579972, study PRJEB22360) | human gut metagenome | biome: human gut; feature: human-associated habitat; material: faeces | place: Denmark | collected 2008/2010 | reverse complement strand
ATCTCAATCACAATCATTCTCTACCTCTGCTTCAAAATCACAATCTGAGTCAGAAGTAGTGTCTAAGTCACAATCTGGATCGCAGTCAGAAGTAGTGTCTAAGTCACAATCTGTGTCGCAGTCTGAAGTAGTTTCTAAGTCACAATCTGTGTCACAATCAACATCAGCAGTAGTATCTAAGTCACAATCAGTATCACAATCAGAGGTTGTTTCTAAGTCACAATCTGTGTCACAATCAACATCAGAAGTAGTGTCTAAGTCACAATCTGTGTCACAATCTGAATCAGAAGTAGTATCCAAGTCAGGATCTCAATCAGAATCTGATACAACATCAGCTTCTAAATCTGCATCAGAATCAGTATCTGCTTCATTGAGCCAATCAGAAGTTGAATCAGCAAGTGTATCTGAGTCACAATCAGAATCTGCATCAACATCAGCGTCTGAGTCAGCAAGCACATCAGGATCTGTATCAGCATCAGCGTCTGAGTCAGCATCAACATCTGAGTCAGCAAGTGCATCAACATCAGAATCAGCATCATTATCAGCGTCTGAGTCAGCTTCAACATCATTATCTGCATCAGAATCAGCATCATTATCAGCATCTGAGTCAGCTTCAACATCATTATCTGAATCAGAATCAGCATCATTATCAGCATCTGAGTCAGCAAGCACATCAGAATCTGTATCAGCATCAGCGTCTGAGTCAGCAAGCGCCTCAACATCAGAGTCTGAATCAACCAGCGCATCAGTATCTGAGTCAACTAGTGCATCAACGTCTGAATCAACAAGCGCCTCAACATCAGAGTCAGCAAGTGCCTCAGTATCTGAATCGACAAGTACCTCAGTATCTGAATCAACAAGTGCCTCAGTATCTGAATCAACAAGTGCCTCAGTATCTGAATCGACAAGTGCCTCAGTATCTGAGTCAGCAAGTGCCTCAGTATCAGCAAGTCAATCAGCATCGACATCTGCCTCAGCTTCAGTATCAGCAAGTCAGTCAGCATCGACATCTGCTTCAGCTTCAGCATCAGCAAGCCAATCAGTATCAGCGTCTGAATCAACTTCAGCATCAGCAAGCCAATCAGTATCAGCGTCTGAATCAACTTCTGTATCGGTAAGTCAATCAGTATCAGCGTCTGCCTCAGCTTCAGTATCAGCAAGCCAATCAGTATCAGTGTCTGAATCAGCTTCAGCATCAGCAAGCCAATCAGTATCAGCGTCTGAATCAACTTCAGCATCAACAAGCCAATCAGTATCAGCATCTGAATCAACTTCGACCTCAGTAAGTCAATCAGTGTCAGCATCTGAATCAACTTCGACCTCAGTAAGTCAATCAGTGTCAGCATCTGAATCAGTATCAAACTCACTTTCTACATCTGTATCTGTTTCAGCTTCAAATTCTTCATCAATGTCTGAAAGTGAAACACCTAAACAAGGTGAAGTTATCATCACTTACATCCGTGAAAATGATGGTAAAGAAATCCAAAAACCTCGTCAAGATACACCAAACTCACCATATGACACACCATATAACACAACTGAGGAAGGTGAAAAACCTAACACGATCAAGACACCAGATGGTAAGACATACAAGATCGTTCCGAAAGGTGACTATCCAGTAGGTAAAGTTGACGGTGACGGACACCTTGAATCTTCTGACCCAATTAAAGGTAAAGTTGATAAACCTAAATCAACCATTACTTACGTTTACAAAGAAGTGAAGGGTAATGTTTACGTTCACTATGTTGATGTTAATGGTAACAAGATTAAAGACGATGTCACTGATGAAAAAGATCAACCAGTTGATAAAGACTATGACACAGTTATTGACAACCGTCCACAAACAATCGAGTTCCAAGGTAAGACTTACGAATTGGTACCAAAAGGTAACTACCCAGTAGGTCAAGTTGACGAACAAGGTCACTGGACAGGTGATGACGCTACAACAGGTAAAGTCATCGAAGGTGATAAGAACGTTACTTACGTTTACAAACTGAAAGAAGATCCAACGAAACCTAAAGAAGGTGACGTTATCATCACTTATGTAGACGAAAAAGGTAAAGAAATCAAGAAACCTCGTCAAGACACACCAAACTCACCATATGATACACCATATAATACAACTGAGGAAGGTGAAAAACCTAAGACAATCAAGACTCCAGATGGTAAGACATACAAGATCGTACCAAAAGGTGACTACCCAGTAGGTAAAGTTGATAAGGATGGACACTTGGAATCTTCTGATCCAACTAAGGGTAAAGTTGATAAACCACGTTCAATCATCACTTACGTTTACAAAGAAGTGAAAGGTGACGTTTACGTACACTACAAAGATACTGAAGGTAACACAATCAAGTCTGATGTCACTGACGAAAAAGACCAACCAGTTGATAAAGATTACGATACAGTAATTGACAACCGTCCAAAAGAAATCCAATACAATGGCAAGACATATGAATTGGTACCAGAAGGTAACTACACTGTAGGTAAAGTTGATGGACAAGGTCACCTTGAGTCATCAGACGCTACAACAGGTAAAGTTATCGAAGGACGTAAAGATGTTACATACATCTACAAGCTCAAAGAACAACCAGCACAACCTAAGGGTAATGTTTACGTTCACTACGTAGATGAAAATGGTAACACGATCAAACGTTCTGTTACAGACGAATCTAAGCAACCAGTAGGTAAAGATTACGATACAGTTGTGGATAATCGTCCTAAGACAATTGTGACTCCAGATGGTAAAGTTTACGAATTGGTACCACAAGGTAACTACCCAGTAGGTAAAGTTGATGGACAAGGTCACTTAACGACAACTGATCCAACTACAGGTAAAGTGATCGAAGGTGATAAGAACGTCACTTACGTCTACAAACTTGTGAAAACTCCAAACGTTCCAACACCAAATACTCCAGTACCACCAACTCCAACTCCAAACACTCCAGTACCACCAACTCCAACACCAAATACTCCTGTAGATCCAACACCAAATACTCCTGTAGATCCAACACCAAATACACCAGTGAACCCAGTTCCTGAGCAACCAGCTCAACCAGCTCCAGCTCTTGAACAACTTCCAAATACTGGTGAAACTGGATCTGTAGCAACCGCTATTCTTGGAGCAGTTGCAGGGGTTGCTGGCGTTGCAGCACTTGGACGTCGCAAAAAAGAAGAAAAATAATCTTCGACTATCATTTCATCCGGTCATTTCATGTATGTGGGACATGAAAAAGGATTCCAGAAAGAGAGCCTTCGGGTTCTCTTTTTGGCTTTTTTCAAATAAAAAATTAGTCTTAATTAGTTACTTTTTTGTCAAAATTGGTGTATAATAACTCGATATCTTATTTTTAAGGAGCAGGCATGTTTTTTAAACGTTCGAAAGGGGAGTTTCGTGAAACGGAGCGGATCACGCGCTTTAAATTGATCAAATCGGGAAAAACTTGGGTGCGAGCGTCCATCTCGCAGTTGGGGCTTTTTCGTGTTCCTCATGCTAATACGTGTGAACCTTTCGAATCAGTATGCCAGCCTGCTCCTAGTTCTTTCTTGAAAGGAATTGTGGCTCTGGGTGCTCTTGCAGGGGCGACAACTCTTGCTAATCCAGTGGTTGCTGAGGAAAATGGTGGGGAAGTAGGGATTGAATCTGAGACTAATCTATCAACGGGTCTAGTTGGTTCTGATAGCCTTGTCTTGGGGACGACTGCTGCTTCGGAGTCATTGTCAGCGAGTCAATCTATGAGTGCATCTGTCTCGCTTTTAGAGACAACTAGCGAAAGTGGTTCTTCAACTCAGTCAATTTCTTTGAGTGAATCTCATGTTACCAGTCAATTTTCATCTGAATTGCCTACGGAACCGATTGAGAACGTAGCTGAAGCACCAACTCAGCGTTCAGATGAGCAAGTGCAGCGTCTCCAAGCCTTGGCCTTGGATTTGTACACCTATCGTGAGCAAGCTTTGGAAATCCCTGGGACGGAAACTGCGATTGAGAATGGCGATCTGGCTTTAGAAGCTATTCGAACAGGTTTGTCCAATCCAGCAATTCAAATGGATGCAGTGGAAAGCCAAGCAAAGATCGCTCGCAATCGCTTAGCCAATGCGGTGCTGCGTGCGACATCTGGTCAGCGTGACCCTCGGACAGGTAGCGTGATAACGAATGAACATGCTTTTCGTGCACCATTTTTCATGAGTGGACCGGGAAATGATCATGTGATCACAGCTTATAATTCAGATCCTATCAAGCTGCAATATATTGTGAGAGAGCGTAATGGTGGCCTTATCCTGACTTATATGGGCTATGCTCCTAATAGTGAGCGGGTCGATGGTGTCTTGGTGCCAAATGCGACCTTGAAGTCTGCCTTTGCACCTATGTTGATTGAAGGGAGAGTAGGTAGTACCGAAATTGTGGAGCCTGGGAAAACCTATCGGATTACTGTTCGTTTCACGAACTCCAATAATCAGTTTATTGATCGCTCTTTCCGTATTAAAGTTTTGCTCCAAAATGATGGAATTCGTAACCCAATTAGGGCTGTGACGACAGAAGTCGTTGTCAATGATCCCAACAATCTGGACCAGGCTGAAAAAGATCAGGTGTGGGAAGCGTTTCGATCTTCCAATCCGAGAATCGTAGGCTCAAAAGATTTCAAGAGTTATTCAGTTTCAGCATCAGGTGTGGTGAGGATTACTTTTAAAGACAACACGGATAGTGATCTGCCGGTGCCTGTGAAAGCTTTACCAGCGCCAACAGTCATGACAAGATTGTTGGAAAAAGCTAATACCCAAACGCCTGTAACTGTAACGGGAGCGAAGCCTGGATCAACCGTTGTTTTGTACAACAATGAGGAAGCAGTCGGAACAGCAGTGGCTGACGCTTCAGGTCGGGCGATAGTGGTTCCTACCGTTCCCTTGCAGTCAGGAGGAGTGAATGCGAAAATTCAGGTCTTATATGGGGATCGTCTCGTCTATTCAGCTGCCAGTAATTATGTAGCAGTGACCATGGATTCGTCGGAATTCAGTCAATCCGTCTCACATTCAGCCTCTCTTTCGACCAGTCAATTGGGATCGGTTGCTACATCCCAGTCGGCTTCAACCAGTGCCATTGTTTCTCTCTCTGCCTCAGTCTCTGATTCCCAGAGTAATTCGGTGATGGAGAGCAAATCAATTTCAGAATCCATTTTAAGGTCAGAATCGTCAAGTGCCTCAGATTCAGAGTCTCTGTCTGAATCAATTTCAGAATCCATTTTAACGTCAGAATCGGCAAGTGCATCAGTTTCTGAATCCCAGAGCACTTCGGTGATGGAGAGTGAAAGTCAGTCTAGTTCAACTTCGGTTTTGAGTTCAGCAAGCTCTTCATTTTCTGAATATGAGAGCACTTCGGTGATGGAGAGTGAGTCTAGTTCAACCTCAGTTTCAGATTCAGTAAGTATCTCTGTTTCAGGAATGATTTCGCACTCCGAATCGGTCTCAGTGTCTGAATCTAGGAGCGAATCCCTTTCTGCCTCGGTCTCTGAATCAGCAAGTGTATCTGTTTCGATTAGTGTGTCAACCTCAGCAAGCTCTTCAGATTCAGAGTCTCAGAGTACTTCTGTTCAGGAGAGCCAGTCTAGTTCAACTTCGGTTTCAGATTCGGTAAGTATCTCTGTTTCAGGCTCGATCTCGCACTCTGAGTCGGTTTCAGTGTCGGAATCTCAGAGTACTTCGGTGATGGAGAGTGAGTCTAGTTCGACCTCGGTTTCAGATTCGGTAAGTATCTCTGTTTCAGGAATGATTTCGCACTCCGAATCGGTCTCAGTGTCTGAATCTAGGAGCGAATCCCTTTCTGCCTCGGTCTCTGAATCAGCAAGTGTATTTGTTTCGATTAGTGTGTCAACCTCAGCAAGCTCTTCAGTTTCAGAGTGTCAGAGCACTTCTGTTCAGGAGAGTGAGTCTAGTTCGACCTCGGTTTCAGATTCGGTAAGTATCTCTGTTTCAGGAATGATTTCGCACTCCGAATCGGTCTCAGTGTCTGAATCTAGGAGTGAATCCCTTTCTGTTTCAGTATCTAGATCCTTCTCTGAATCGGCAAGTACATCTGAATCAGTAAGTGCCTCAGAGTTGATTTCAAGTTCTGCCTCAGCATCATTGTCATCATCTGAATCGATTTCTTATTCAGGATCAGTCAGTGTTTCAGAATCAGTAAGCGAATCTGTTTCAGTCTCGATCTCGCACTCCGAGTTAGTCTCAGTGTCTGAATCTAGGAGTGAAACCCTTTCTGTTTCAGTATCTGAATCCTTCTCTGAATCGGCAAGTACATCTGAATCAGTAAGTGCCTCAGAGTTGATTTCAAGTTCTGCCTCGGCATCATTTTCATCGTCTGAATCGATTTCTTATTCAGGATCAGCCAGTGTTTCAGATTCAGCAAGTATCTCTGTTTCAAGATCGATTTCGCACTCTGAGTCGGTCTCCGTATCGGAATCAGTAAGTGAATCCGCTTCGGATAGTACTTCAACCTCAGTAAGCTCTTCATTTTTTGAATCTGAGAGCACTTCTGTTCAGGAGAGTGAGTCTAGTTCAATCTCAGTTTCAGATTCAGTAAGCATCTCTGATTCAGGCTCGATCTCTCATTCCGAGTCAGTCTCAGTAAGTGCCTCAGAGTCAATCGTAAGTTCTGAATCCGTTTCAAATTCTGTGTCATTATCGTCGTCAGAATCGCTCTCTTATTCAGCATCAGTCAGTGTTTCAGATTCAGTAAGCGAATCTGTTTCAGGTTCGATCTCGCACTCCGAGTCGGTCTCATTATCTGAATCTGGAAGTGAATACGCTTTGGATAGTGCTTCAACCTCAGTAAGCTTGTCAGTTTCAGAGTCTCAGAGCACTTCTGTCCAGGAAAGTGAATCAATTTCAGTTTCGGTTTCTGATTCAGTGAGCGTCTCTGCTTCAGGCTCAATCTCGCATTCCGAATCCGTCTCAGTATCTGAATCAGCACGTATCTCTGAATCGGTTAGTGCATCTGTATTAGTAAGTACCTCAGAGTCAATCTTAAGCTCTGAATCCGTTTCAAATTCAACATCATTATCGTCGTCAGAATCGCTCTCTTATTCAGATTCAGTCAGTGTTTCAGATTCAGTGAGCAGCTCTGATTCGCTCTCAATCTCAACTTTAGAATCGGTTTCAACATCTGAATCTAGAAGTTCATCGTTTTCTGAAAGAGTTTCGGAGTCTTTGTCTGTCTCAGAGTCAATGGTTGAATCTGTCCGAGCTTCAGCCTCAGTCAATGACTCAGTCTCAGTGAGCACCTCAGAGTCCATTTTGATCTCTGAATTCGCTTCAAATTCTGCGTCATTGTCCTTATTTGACTCGGCCTCAACATCGGCCAGTATTTCAGTCTCAGGCTCAACAAGCCATTCTATGTCAATTTCAGAATCTTTACCGTTGTCTGAATTGACCTCAACCTCTGACACAGTTAGTGCTTCTCAGTCATTTAGCCAATCACAACTAGTGATCGAATCATCGAGCAATGTTGTCTCTTCTAGTGAATCAGTGTCTCGTAGCTCGGATACCAGTGTTTCATGGAGCCTATCTTCCTCAATAATCCCAGCGAGTGAAGAGCTGTGCCATCCTCACTCAGAAGCTCTGCTTCCAAAAACGGGGACGGCAGAGACGAGTCACTTTGTAGCAGGAGTGGTTGCCTGTCTCACGGGGCTATCCCTTCTAGCCCTACGAAAACAAAAAGATTAGTGATCTAGTGGGGAAGTAACTTCAATTATCTAGCGAAGGTTGGACACTTGTCCAGCCTTTTTGAGTGCCTTGCAAAAGAATTGAAAGAATGATGAAACTTTTCATGAAATGTGAAAGCGGCTACAGAAATATATTTGCTTTTGGTAACAAATTACTTGAATCTACATAGCATTCTTGTATAATAATAGTAACTAGATTATATGAGTACAAGGGGTATATCATGCAATTTAAGCGTGCAAAGGGAAACTTTCGGGAAACGGATCGTGTCGTTCGCTTTAAATTAATTAAATCAGGTAAAAATTGGCTTCGGGCATCAACTGCTGCTCTAGGACTTTTTCGTGTGGTTCGGGGGCAAGTAGAAGAGATGGTCAATGCAGAAGTTCCAGAAGATTGTGGTCGTCTTCATAAAGATGGCCAACAGTTATTAAAAGGCTTGGTTGCTGTAGGAACTGTATTTGGAGGAGCTGTTGTGGCTACGACGGCTCAAGCAGAAGAAGTGGCATCTCTTGCGCCGACTGTGTCTGAAACTAAAAAAGAGACATTGGTAGAAGCAGATAGCGTAATTCTTTCTAAGACATCCTCGCTAGATTCTGCCTCCGCTTCTCTATCAACCTCCACAAGTCTTTCTGAATCGGCTAGCCATTCGCTCTCTATGAGTGAAACGACTTCTATTTCCATCAGTGGGCAAGAATCTACCAGTTTGTCAAGCGTTTCTAGTGAATCCACACAAGTTCTAGCTTCAGAATCTGCGGTAGATGAACCAGCGACTACAGATGAAGCGCCCCTATTGGAACAAAACGCTTCTGAAGCAGATCTACTCCAACAAATCGCAGGGAAATACGCTACTCAGATACCAGTGCCTGAGCGTAAGGCAGCTTTGGAAGCAGTCATCAATAAGCTACAATCGGAAGTAGCGACTAGCTATCGTTTGGTCCATACAAATACCAGTGCGCAAACTTATGCCGAACAACGCGATCGCTTGGGCAAAGCAGTTGATGAGATGATGACCACCTTAACAGCTGCAGGCTTTGTAGGAAACTCCAATGTAAATGGGAAGCCAGCTATCTCAGCTCAATTGTCTCCAATTTATGAGGAAGTCTATACTGCACCTGATATTTTAGATATAAAACCCAATCCAGATGATCCAAACGGTGCCAGTGTAGAAGACCCCACTCTTGATACACCAGGTTATCTTAAAGATCCTCATCTTGATAAAGATGCTTTAAAGCTTACACCTGAAGAACTTAAAATGTATGCAGATAACCCCTACTTGCATCGCTATACATTTGGAATTTGGGAATTTGTAAATAAACAAGGAAACTCGCTCGGTTACTATGCGACTATGTCGATTGATACCAGTGAAATAGACCCGGACAAACGTAAAGGAATGGATGTTTATTTCCGTATTGTTCGGAAATCAGATGGGGCAGAGATTTTTTCACAAACAGTATCTCCAAGTAGAACGGGAGAAGAGATCCAACTACCAAAAGAAGTATTGATTGGTGAAGCTCCACTTGGAAACTGGGTTTACAATTCGATACCTTCTGAAGATAACGCGACTTTTGGAATTGTGACGCAAGTTATTCCGGATCAAGCTGTCTTGTTCCGGAGTATTTATGATGTCATGGAGCCTTCGAAACAAGGAAAATTAATTCTAACGTATCCTCGTATCAAAATTCCCTCTATGGTAGGGCAACAATCAACATTTTATAGAGAAGTTGATCCCTATGCTGATCCCTACACTACAGAGTACCAACCAACGGGAAGAGAAAGAGCGTTAATGGAATATAAAATCTATGGGTTGGAAGGCCAACACTATACGGCTTCAAATCCGCGCGAATTCCCAGGTTACGTACAAGTTGCAGCAAGAAATATATCTCCAAATTGGAAAAGTGGGGTATTTGATAATAGTAAGAATGGAAAGTCAACAATTGAATTACTAGGTGCTGCGCGTGAGCATTTCATTAAAAGTGAAGTTGTCCAGTTGAATCAGAATGGTGATTATTCACTTCGCTACTATGTTTTAGATCCTTCTAAAATTCATGATGTTAGTAGTGGTGATTTAGGCAATACTCAAGTGACTAATGTTTATACACTTGTTTATGAAAAAGACTTTAATCAGGATCGTACGGATAATCTTACTGATTTAGGTGGAACCCGTAGGGTTGAAAGTCAAAACAAGGATTACTTCCTGAATGTGACACCAAGACGGATAGATGAACAACATTTAGAGTTGGATATTACGGGATGGTTCTCTACTAAGGAGACGGTTACTTATACAGATGAGAAAACAGGGATCGAATATACAGTTCCAAAACCATTCACGGAACTTCCAAGCTCACCGTCTGTTAGTAATAATTCAACCATGATTGTAGGAGAGGATGCGACGCCTCACGGAGCTGACGGCTTCTCTAACTTCAAACAAACAATCAAAAAATATGTAGTCCCATACCCATTAACCAGTACCACTTATTATTATCGGAGAATGACACCGTCAGAATCTGCCTCACAATCGCAAAGCTTCTCGACTTCAGCGTCTATCTCAGAGAGTGAGTCACCAACCTCTGAGTCTGCCTCTCGATCACAGTCAGAAGCTAATTCAAAAAATCAGTCGCTGGCAGTGAGTGAATCTTCTGAATCCTTATCGCTATCTGTCTCTACAAGCGAGTCTACAGTGCTCGTGTCACGATCTATTTCTATGAGTCAATCTGAGTCCTTGGTACAAGCTTCAGCTTCCGTAAGTCAATCTGAGTCGTTGGTTCAAGCTTCAATCTCAGCTAGTCGATCAGAATCGATGGTCCAAGCTTCGCTTTCTGCGAGCCAATCAGAGTCACAAGTACAAGCTTCGGTTTCGGCGAGTCAATCCGAATCGCAAGTACGAGAATCGATTTCGGTAAGCCAATCTGAATCACAAGTCCAAGCATCGATTTCAGCAAGCCAGTCCGAATCGCAAGTTCAAGCCTCAACTTCAGCGAGCCAATCTGAATCCCAAGTCCAAGCTTCGACTTCAGCGAGCCAATCAGAGTCGTTGGTTCAAGCTTCGATTTCCGCAAGCCAATCTGAGTCACAGGTTCAAGCCTCGACTTCAGCAAGTCAATCTGAATCACAAGTTCAATCTTCAATTTCCGCAAGCCAGTCAGAATCACAAGTTCAATCTTCAATTTCCGCAAGCCAATCAGAATCGCAGGTTAAAGAATCAGTTTCGGCAAGTCAGTCCGAATCGTTGGTTAAAGAATTGGTTTCTGCAAGCGAATCTGAATCGTTAATTAAAGTTTCGGTTTCAGCAAGTCAGGCTGAGTCGTTGGTTCAAGCTTCAATCTCAGCTAGTCGATCAGAATCGATGGTCCAAGCTTCAGTTTCTGCGAGCCAATCAGAGTCACAAGTACAAGCTTCGGTTTCTGCGAGCCAATCAGAGTCACAAGTACAAGCTTCGACTTCAGCGAGTCAATCCGAATCGCAAGTTCAAGCTTCGGTTTCAGCGAGTCAATCAGAATCGTTGGTTAAAGCCTCAGTTTCGGCAAGCAAATCTGAATCCCAAGTCCAAGCTTCAATTTCCGCAAGTCAGTCCGAATCGCAAGTCCAAGCTTCAATTTCAGCAAGCCAATCAGAGTCACAAGTTCAAACTTCGATTTCGGCAAGTCAATCTGACTCACAAGGTCAAGCTTCGATCTCTGCAAGCCAGTCTGAGTCACAGATTCAAGCTTCAATCTCAGCAAGCAAATCTGAATCACAAGTCCAAGCTTCGGCTTCCGCAAGTCAGTCCGAATCGCAAGTTCAAGCTTCGGTTTCAGCAAGTCAATCAAAATCACAGGTTCAAGCTTCAGCTTCCGTAAGTCAATCTGAGTCACAAGTTAAAGAATCAGTTTCGGCAAGTAAATCTGAGTCACAGGTTAAAGCCTCGACTTCTGTGATTTTGTCTGATTCGTTGGTTAAAGAATCAATTTCCGCGAGTCAGTCAGAGTCATTGGTTCAAGCTTCGACTTCAGCGAGTCAATCCGAATCTCAAGTTCCAGCCTCGACTTCGGTAAGCGAATCAGAATCGTTGGTTCAAGAATCGATTTCCGCGAGTCAATCAGACTCACAAGTCCAAGCCTCGACTTCCGCAAGTCAGTCCGAATCTCAAGTTCAAGCCTCGACTTTAGCAAGTCAATCAGAATCGTTAGTTCAAGCTTCAATCTCTGCAAGTCAGTCAGAGTCCTTAGTCCAAGCTTCAATCTCAGCAAGCCAATCTGAGTCGCAAGTCCGAGCATCGATTTCAGCAAGTCAATCTGAGTCACAGGTTCAAGCCTCGACTTCAGCAAGTCAATCTGAGTCGTTGGTCCAAGCTTCGGTTTCGGCAAGCCAATCCGAATCCCAAGTTCAAGCTTCGGTTTCAGCGAGTCAATCAGAATCGTTGGTTCAAGCCTCAGTTTCGGCAAGCAAATCTGAATCCCAGGTCCAAGCTTCGATTTCGGCAAGTCAATCTGACTCACAAGTTCAAGCTTCGATTTCAGCGAGTCAATCCGAATCGTTGGTTCAAGAATCAATTTTGGCGAGTCAGTCAGAGTCGTTGGTTCAAGCTTCGAACTCCGTAAGTCAATCCGAATCGTTGGTTCAAGAATCGATTTCAGCTAGTCAGTCAGAGTCGTTGGTTCAAGCTTCGGTTTCAGTAAGTCAGTCTGAGTCACAGGATAAAGAATCGCTTTCTGCGAGTCAATCCGAATCGTTGTCTGATGTAGCATCCAAATCAACTTCTTTGTCCCAATCGCAGTCGACATCAGCCGTTGGATCGAAGGAAGTAGTTTCTCAACTGGCTTCCTTGTCTCAGTCTGTTTCGATGAGCGAGAAACTTTCTGAATCGGCCTCAGAGAGTCAGTCAGAGTCGCAAGTACGAGAATCGATTTCGGCAATCCAGTCTGAGTCCTTGGTCCAAGCTTCGGTTTCGGCAAGCCAATCTGAATCCTTGGTTCGAGAATCACTTTCAGCAAGCCAATCTGAATCCTTGGTTCGAGAATCACTTTCAGCAAGCAAGTCTGAATTGCAAGTCCAAGAATCGCTTTCTGTGAGTCAATCAGAATTATTGGTCCAAGCCTCTATTTCCGCGAGTCAGTCTGAATCGTTGGTTCAAGCTTCGATTTTAGCAAGCCAGTCGGAATTGCAAGTCCAAGCCTCGATTTTAGCGAACCAATCTGAATCACAGGTTCGAGAATCAGCTTTAGCAAGTCAATCAGAGTCGTTGGTTCAAGAATCACTTTCCGCAAGTCAGTCTGAGTTACAAGCCCAAGAATCACTTTCGGTAAGTCAATCTGAGTCCTTGCTCCAAGCTTCAATTTCAGCAAGTCAATCTGAATCGCAATCTCAAGCTTCAATGTCTGCTAACCAATCCGAATCACAGCCTGTTTCAAGATCTGTCAAGGTGTCTTATGCGAGAAACTTCTCAAGTAATAGGTCTGCTACGGAACTGGTAATGGCTTCTTCTAGCTTGTCTCACTCAGTTTCTGAGACCGAGACTGAACCAGCAAGTTTGACTTCTAGCCAAGACAAGGTTGCTCCTTCTTTACCAGAGACAGGAGGAAGGACTTCGTCTGGTATTTTTGCCACAGGAGTTTCCATCCTCTTATCAGGATTTGCTCTCCTAGGCTTCCGTAAAAAAGATAGCCACTAGTCCATGTGAACTAAAAAGGCCGTCTCTCATCGCCGAGAGATGGTCTTTTAGTTGTTGGAGATGTGAAAGAAGAGAGGGATGTGTTATAATGAATGAGGAAGTTTTCGCGAAATAGATGGAGAAGGATACAGGCCAAAGAGGATCGGAGCCCTTTTCTCCTTGTGGTTTCACGAAATTTGAAATTGAACGAACAGTTAGAGGAAAGAGATGAAAATCCATTTTACAAATTTATTCGGGCAGTCTCCTCAGAGCGTAGCCCTGATGGCCCAAAACGATATCATGAATGTGGTGCGTGAATTGGGAGTAAACGAATTAGGGATCTATTTCTATGATCATAGAAATGAACCAGAGGGCGAACTGAATTCGCGAATGGATGGGATTTTGGCGAGTGTTGCTTTTGGAGATATTGTCTTCGTGCAATCTCCTTCATGGAATGGGATTGAGTGGGATCGCCGTTTAGTTGATAAATTAAAACTTCTTCAAACCAAGCTAGTCATGTTCATCCATGATGTCCCACCACTCATGTTTGAAAGCAATTACGATCTTCTGCCTGCATACATCGACATGTACAATCAGAGCGATCTGGTGATCGTCCCGTCAGAGCAGATGTACCGCCACCTGGTGTCAGAAGGCCTGATTGTGAAGAAATTTGTCGTCCAAAAATTATGGGACTTGACCCACAGTTTGGATCTCTATACTCCCCAATTTGAGAAAAAACTAATCTTTTCAGGCAATCCTTCACGCTTCCCCCATATTATTGACTGGAAATATGATACACCGCTTCATGTCTATGCAGAGCCAGTTGAAGGAGTCGATTATACTAAGGTTCATATGGAAGGATGGCGTACCAAGCAGGAGTTGCTTTTAGAGCTTTCCAAAGGTGGTTTCGGTCTTGTCTGGGGGAATTCAGAGCATCCAGAGGAGGAGAGGGATTACTACAAGGAAAATATTTCCTACAAATTATCGACCTATCTATCGGCCGGTCTTCCGGTAGTCGTGCCAGATTATGTATCAAATGTGGATTATATCCAAGAAAAAGGGCTGGGATTTGTAGCATCTAGTCTCGAAGAAGCCAATCGTCTGGTTCAAGAATGTACAGAAGAAGAGTACGCTCAAATGGTTCAAAAAGCCCAATACACTTCTTACTTGATTCGCAATGGCTATTTTACAAAGAAATTATTTGTCGATGCCTTGATGGCTTTAGGGGAATAAGATCATCTCAAACAAGATTCTTCAGATCATTATCTGGAGAATTTTTTATTGAAATCGGTACCAAATGGTTCATTTGAAATATTATCAAAGATTAGTGACAAATGAGTTTGGAAACGTCGCAAATTATGGTAAAATAAGTTGAGATAAAATGCCTGTACAGCATAGATTTAGAGGCTCATTTCCGAGATGGAGGAGTCAACGAGTGGAAGAGAAAGTTTAAAAAGAAATGCTAAAACGATCTGAAATAGGAAAGCGATTTTGTTGGACGATTTTTTTCGTCTTTATTTATGTTTTGGGAAGTAAAATTTCCCTGCCTTTTGTGGACCTGTCTAAGGCCTTGAGACTCAACGAAGGGACGGCAACTGGCTTGCAGCTCTCAAGTGCTGTGATGGGAGGAAATCTCCGTGGCATGTCTATCTTTTCGATCGGCCTTTCTCCTTGGATGTCCTCTATGATTTTATGGCGGATGTTTACCGTTTCAAAACGCTTTAACCTCGAAAAAACCAGCTCAGAGATTGTGGAGCGTCGAAAGATGTACGTGACCTTGGCGCTTGCGATTGTCCAGTCCCTGGCTGTGGCCATGTATTTGCCTTTGAAGACAGGCTTGCACTCTGGACTTGTCATTACGGTCAATACCATGATTATGGTGGCAGGTGCCTTCTTTTTGGTTTGGCTATCCGATCTAAATGCGGCTTTGGGACTTGGAAGTTCGGTGGTCATCATGATGGCTGGTATGGTCCTCTACCTTCCGGAAGACGTGATGCAGACCCTTTCAAATGTCAATAATATCCCACCTATCGCCTATGTTGTAGCTGTGATTTTCCTCTTCTTATTTGTATTTGTTGCTGTCCTTGTAGAGTACGCCAAGTATCAAATCCCTGTCAATAAATTGGGGATTCATAATGATCTCAAGAGTTATACTTTTTTGGATATCAAGCTCAACCCGGCTGGAGGTATGCCCTTCATGTATGCCATGACCCTGGTGTCCATTCCACAGTATGCCATGCTCTTGATCTTGTCTATGGATTCCAATGCCAAATGGGCTGCTCATTTAGCCAAACACTTGGTGATGGGAGACCCCATGTGGATTCTTCTCTACATTCTCATGATTGGGATTCTCTCTTTTGCCTTTGCTTTTGTCAATGTCAATGGCGAAGAAATTGCAGATAAGATGATGAAGGCTTCAGAGTATATCGACCATATCTATCCCGGAGCAGACACCCGCCACTATATCAATGGAATTGTGCTGCGTTTGACGGTTTTTGGAACCCTGTATTTGATCCTTTTTACCGCCCTTCCTTTTTCTGTCTTGTTATGGGATAAGGAACTCTTGCGCCTGACCATGATCCCAGGGACTTTTCTTATGTTTGTCGGAATGATTTACAATATTCGAGAAGAAATCCGTGCCCTTCGTGTCAATCAACGTTATACAAGAATATTCTAGGAGTAACTATGTATTATTTTGTACCAGCCTGGTATGGAACGGACCGCATCTGGCAGCAAACAGCTACCCCTTGGTACTGGATGCGAGAATCCATTGAATTTGACGATACCATTAATCAAGTTCGTATTTTTCAAGAAGCAGGAATGGATCGGATCTTATTGTTGCCTCACTATAGTCCTCAGTTGCGCTATTTTTTACACCGTCAAGATTTACTTGAGACAGATGTGCTCTCGATTTTTGATGACCTGCAAGGGGTTCCGTCTGATTTAGCCATGCGTCCTGTCCAGTTACAGGATATGGAATGGCCCCCAGAGACGACATTTTCTTATACTCCTTTTTTGGCCCTTGCTTTTAAAAATGGCAAGCATCTTGCGTCGATGGAGATGGGGATCGATGGGAATATCCTCTCGCTAACCCGTTATAAAGAGGACAAGATCCTCTATATCGAGTACCTAGATGACCGTGGTTTTGTCTCCAGTAGGATCTACTACCATGAAGGACAGCCTTATTTCCAAGAGTACCTGCGTTTTGATGGGCAATGGATCTTAAGAGAAATGCTGACAGAAGAAAGTCAGGCTGTCATGGTCAATGAAGTCTTTTTCAATGCCTTCAAAAAAGAAAGCTATGCCAATATGGGCGAAGTTGTCGCTGAAAAGATGAAGGAGCGGTTGGCGAACTTGGTACCTGGACGCGACCAATTAGTCCTTGCGGCTCATCCAGCTAATCTCGCCTTTATCCAAGATACAGCCAGTAACGTTAAGAAAGTTCTTTCTTTTTATGGAGATCGCCAGCCCTTGTCAGCCGAAGACTTTGCACTCTATTTTGACATGATTGATGCCCAGCTTTTGATTACGGATAGTGAAAAGACCAAGGAAGCGATCGTAGCCTTATCGCCCAGTCTGGCTCGAAAGACACACCGAATCACTTCTTTTGATTCTCGGCTTCGATTGGGTTCTAGTCAGGAGCGAAAGGAGTCAAAGATCTACTATTATGTGGATGCACAGGCCCTGCCAACTCGAAAACAACTAAAGAAAATCTTGGAAGTGTTGGCGCAACACCCCTTGTTTGAAGTGGTTTTTGCATTTTACAATGGGGCTGCTGAAAGAGTGAAGGAACTGGAGCAACAATTAGAAGAGCTCGTGTCAAGCGAGATGGCCTTGCATACCATTCAAACTCCAACTCAGCCAGCAGGCCTCGGGGAAAACCAGATCATTGATGAGCAGTCTGTACAAGACGCACCAGACTACCGTTTTGTGGTCAAGAATTTTTCAAATGAAAATGACATTATTCAGGAATTAGAAAAAACACGCTTGATCGTCGATTTAAGTGAGGAACCTAATCTCTACACGCAGATCGCAGGGATTTCTGCGGGGATTCCACAGGTCAACTGTGTCCAAACTGAATATGTGGATCACTTGAAAAATGGCTATGTCTTATCCAAAGGAGACAAGGAATTGGACAAGGCATTGACGCACTTTTTACTGGAATTAAAGCCTTGGAATGAAGCCTTGATCTACTCAATCGAAAAAATTCAAGAATACACCGGTCAACGCTTGATCGAGAAGTGGGAAGGATGGATGAGAGAACGTCATGGATAGGAAACAACAATTAACCCATATTCTCCAAATCGGCTCGAGCAACTGGCAAGATCAAGTGGACCTACCGGCTGGACTTGGCTGGCACTTTTTTCAGGTGACGGCTCTTCCATCGCTCAAAGACTATATGGAAGAAAAGGAAATCTCAAAATTTAAAGCCCTGATTCTGGAGAAGCCAGAAGACTTGTTGGCTTTAGGAGGAGACCTGACCTATTTTCAGCCTTATACTGTGTTTTATGATGACAGCCATCAGCTAGAGACGCCTTCTGAAGAGTTGGCTCACCTCTTAACGCTTAAGCAAGCAAGGCCGTGGGATTTCTCAAACAAGCCCCAGTTTCTTTATGTTATAGAGCGCTTTTTATATGACAATCAATATGGGGATTCCTTTATGGTTGGTGATTTGCAGGTCCGACCTGACTTTGCTGGCCAGCAAACAGTCTTGGGGCAACATTTCCTTAAGCTCGATGGAGCATACGGGGAAGAGTTTACGCCGATTGTCCAGTGGGTCTATAATTATGTGTACGACGCTAGTCGCCCTATCAATTTTTGGTTGGAATACGAAAAAGACCCCAGTTGTCAGGTGCAATTGCGGATCCAATTTTACCGCAGGGGAGGTCTAGGGGATTGGGTCAAAGATGCCGTCTTTTCAGAAGAAGAGATGCAGGCTCCGCTGGAATTAGACGGAGCAGAACCTTATTACCTTGCCTTCTCGCTGGAGGCAAAAGGAGAGGGGATGCTTACGATCGGAGCGCTACACAAGCGCCTGTCCCATGGCCCTCTAGGAGGCATGACGGTAGGAGCTCAGACTCTGCGGGACCACAAGCGCCAAGAAATTTTTGCCTATTTTCATCCAGGTGATATGAAGCCACCTTTAAATATTTACTTTTCTGGGTATCGTCCGGCCGAAGGGTTCGAAGGCTTTAAAATGATGCGGGATATGGGCAGTCCCTTTATTCTCTTTTCTGACCCAAGACTAGAAGGAGGTTCCTTCTATATGGGCTCAAAAGAGCTGGAAGATCAGATTACTGCCTTTATTGATCAGCAGTTGGACTTGCTTGGCTTTGAACCCAAAGAGATGAATTTTTCAGGTTTGTCTATGGGGACCTTTGGGGCGCTCTATTATGGAGCTCTCTATTCTCCTCATGCCATCTTGGTTGGAAAACCCATTGTCAACCTTGGGGATGTCGCTGCCAACCTGAAATTTAGACGTCCAGATGAGTTTGGAACGTCTCTAGATATGATGCAGTTGATCATCGGTCAAGTGTCACAAGAAGGAATTAGCCAGCTTAATCAACGTTTCTGGGATCGCTTCCATCAAGCAGACTTCAAGAATACGATTCTAGCCCTTGCTTATATGCGGGATGATGACTATGATCAAAAAGCCTATCCCGATATTTTAGAGGCCTTGTATGCATTGCCGGTTCGTATTATCAGTACCAGCCGTGCCGGTCGCCACAACGATGCGAGTGGTCCGATCATTGAATGGTTTGTGACCCAGTACAAAGAAATCATGGAAAGAGACTTTGGAAGAAACCAATGATAAACATCAAACAAAATGACAGTAGACGCATCTACTGGGGAGATCTCGTGTTAGCTGATTATCTCTGGGGGTCGACCATTCAGGCGACTGCCCAAGGAAGCGTTCAGTTTCAAAATTCCCTCATGCCGTCTGGTCAAGTGCTGAAAACCTGGTATTCGCAAACAAATTTCGGGAAGAACCGCCAAATTCCTAGTCTACCGCTGCTCAAAAGAGAGCAAGAGTATGAGCTGGTGATCACGATGGAAGCGACTCCTTCTCATACCGTGATGGTAGAAATCATCTTCAAAGATCGCTTTGGAGAGGTTGTAGGCCGTCGCGTAACTGGAGAAGGACGCTTGTCCTTTATCTATCCAGATCAAGCCTACGCCTATGAAGTACGCTTACTTAGTGCAGGCTTACAAGAATTCACCTTCCACTATTTCACTATTCAACCAATATCGTCTGAGGGAGCAGCAGTTCTCGAATAGACGAACAAAACTGCAAAAAAGAGGATCACATTGGATTACGTTAAATTAAGAAACATCAAGAAAATCTTAAAAAAAGTCAATAGCTGGAAGGATGCGATCGCCCGCTTGACGGATCAGCAACTGCAGGAGAAGACTGTAGAATTTCGGGAACGTTTAGCAGAGGGCGAGACCTTGTATGATCTCTTGCCAGAAGCATTTGCGGTTGCGCGGGAAGCGGATAAACGGGTCTTGGGTATGTTTCCTTATGACGTCCAAGTCATGGGAGGAATCGTCCTACACCAGGGCAATGTCGCTGAGATGAATACCGGTGAAGGAAAGACCTTAACAGCGACCATGCCTGTTTATCTCAATGCCCTAGAGGGCAAAGGGGTTATGGTCATTACGACCAATACCTATTTGGCAACCCGGGATGCGGAAGAAATGGGACAGGTCTATCGTTTCTTAGGTTTGACCGTCGGTGTTCCTTTGAAACAGTCAGAAGACGAAGAATTAGATCCGGAAGTCAAACGCGAGATTTACCAATCAGACGTCATCTATACGACTAATACTAGCCTAGGCTTTGACTATCTAACAGAGAACTTGACGGCTTCTGTTGATGGCCAATTTTTGGCAGACTTCAATTACGCTATTGTCGATGAGATTGATTCGGTGCTTCTAGATAGTGCTCAGACTCCCTTGATTATTTCTGGTTCTCCTCGGGTCCAGTCCAACCTATATGGGATTATTGACACCTTGATCCAGACCTTCAAGGAGGGGGAAGATTTCAAGTTTGACGAAGAAAAGAAACGGGTTTGGTTGACTCGAAAAGGAGCCCGCTCAGCGGAATCCTTCTTAGCCATTCCCAACCTTTATGACCCTCAATACCGCGATTTGGTCCGCCATATCAGCCTAGCCCTGCAGGCCAATAAAAACTTTATTAAGGATAAGGACTATGTCATCCATCCCAATGTCGAAGGACAACCTGAGATTGTCTTGCTAGACCAGGCAACAGGACGTCTGATGGAAATGACCCGCTTGCAAGGAGGGCTCCACCAGGCGATTGAGGCCAAAGAAGGTCTCAAGCTAACCCAGGAAACACGGGCCATGGCTTCCATTACCTATCAAAACCTCTTTAAGATGTTTCGAAAGTTAGGAGGCATGACAGGGACTGGGAAGGTCGCCGAGGCTGAGTTTCTTGATACCTATGCCATGTCAGTGATCAAGATCCCAACCAATCGCAAGAAAATCCGTAAGGATTTGCCGGATGAAATCTACCAAACTTTGCCGGAAAAAATCGTGGCTTCCTTGGACTATGTGAAGAAAGTCCACGAAAAGGGCAATCCAATTCTGGTCTTTGCCGGATCGGTTGAGATGTCGATTCTTTACTCGAATCTTCTCTTGCGCGAAGGGATTCCTCATAATCTTCTTAATGCCAATAATGCTCCTCGAGAGGCCCAGATCATTAAGGAGTCAGGCCGAAAAGGAGCGGTGACCGTAGCAACCTCAATGGCCGGTCGAGGAACCGATATCAAGTTGGGACCTGGAGTAGCTGAGTTAGGAGGCCTAGTGGTTGTCGGAACCGAGCGGATGATGAACCAGCGGATTGACCTTCAAATTCGGGGACGTTCAGGCCGCCAAGGAGATCCCGGTTTGACCAAGTTCTTCGTCTCTTTAGAAGACGATTTGATGAAAAACTGGGGGCCGGACTGGATCCAGGATACCTATCAAGACTATGATGTGGAAGAGCGCATTGGGGCTACTAAGGCCCTGACCAAACGCAAATATAAAAATTTGGTAGAACGGGCGCAAAATGCTAGTGAAAGTTCAGGGCAAGCCAGTCGTCGGATGACGCTGGAATTTGCGGAAAGTATGAACATTCAGCGAGCGATTGTCTACGAAGAACGTGACCGCTTGATTAAGCAAGAAGGACGCTTGGATGCTATCGTTGAAAAAGCCCTTCGTTCCGTATTTACTAGTGTAGTCAATGAGAAAGATTACAAAGATCCTGTAGCATTTTACCGCTATATTTTGGACAATATTAGTTACCAAGTCGATGCTCAAAAAGCGCGCCAAACCTTTAGAAGTAAAAATATGAAGGCAAATTTCTTGTGGGAACTTGCTAAAAGCGAACTGGAAGCCAAGTATGAGGTCTTAGGGACCGATGAGGTGATCGCGCAATTCCAACGGATGGCCATCCTAAAAGCCATCGATGAAAACTGGGTCGAGCAGGTCGACTATTTGCAACAACTGCGGATGGCTCTGTCTGGTCAATACACCAGTCAGAAAAATCCTTTGGTAGAATTTTTCCAAGAAGCATACCAATCCTTTGAACGGATGAAAGAGGCAGCCAAAAGACAAATGGTCCGCAATCTTCTACTAAGCCGCGTCGAAATCAATACTAAAGGGGAAATCGTCTTGCATTTCCCATAAAAGAGGACATTATGACAGTATACAATATCAACCTTGGAATCGGTTGGGCCAGCAGTGGCGTCGAATACGCCCAGGCCTACCGGGCCCAGTTGTTACGCAATATCCATCAACCAGCTAAGTTCGTCTTTATGGATATGATTCTAGCCGATAATATCCAGCATTTAACAGAAAATATCGGCTTTAAAAATGATGAAATCATCTGGCTCTACAGCCATTTTACAGATATAAAAATTGCACCAACGACCTATACCCTTGATCAGGTCTTAGCAGGTTTTGCCGGAAAACCGACTCGTGAAGAAGTCGATGGCAAGATCAAGCGCTTCTTTTATGAAGACCAGGACAATTTTTTGACCTGCTATTTGCGTGCTGAAAACAGTCCCTATGTGGAACGGTGTGAGTATGTGTCTAGAGGGATCTTGGTCCGAAAGGATTATTTCTCCTATACCCGCTATTGTACGGAGTATTTCATTCCTAAGAACAACCAAGCCAACTTGATTGAGCGCCGCTTTTACAATGAAGATGGGACCGTTGCCTACAGCATGCAGATGGCAGATGGACGCGAAATCTATCGTTTTAAAGATCGCTACATTGTTGGGCGCCAAGAATTGATCCGCTACTTCATGCAGACCCTGCAACTGACCAAACAGGACTTGGTGATTTTGGATCGCGAAACCAATATCGGTCAGCCCATCTTTGAAGAGGCGCAAAAAGCCCGTCTGGGCGTGGTGGTCCATGCCGAACACTTTAGTGCCAATAGTGTCGATGATCACTATATCTTGTGGAACAATTACTATGACTACCAATTCACCAATGCCGATAAGGTGGACTTCTTTATTGTTGCGACTGATCGTCAAAAAGAAATCTTAACAGAGCAGTTTGCTAAATACACCAAGCATCGGCCAGCTATCTATACCATCCCAGTAGGAAGTCTTGCCAGCTTGCCACAAAACGAAAATCGCACCCCATTTTCTATGATTACAGCCTCTCGTTTGGCAACAGAAAAGCATATTGACTGGTTGGTACGAGCAGTGGTTCGGGCCAAAAAAGAATTGCCAGAATTGTTCTTTGACATCTATGGAAAAGGTGGAGAAGAAGGCAAATTGCGCTCTCTGATTGATGAATTGGGGGCGGCAGACTATATCCAGCTTAAAGGGCATGCCAACCTCGAGGAAATTTATAAGAACTATGAGGTTTACCTGTCCGCATCGACCAGCGAGGGCTTTGGTTTGACCTTGATGGAGGCGATTGGTTCTGGTCTTCCGATTATCGGTTTTGACGTTCCTTATGGCAACCAAACCTTTGTCACAGAAGGGGAAAATGGCTATCTCATTCCACCTTCAGCTGACCAAGTGGTGGACCATATTGCTGCTGCATTTGCTGAAAAACTCATTCAGCTCTACAAGAAAGATGATCTAGCCAGCATGCGTCAAGCATCTTATGCGCGTGCAGAAGACTTTTTGACTAGCCGAGTAGAAGAAGCTTGGGCACAATTGATAGAAGAGGTGACACATGCTGAACGTATTTGATACTTATTCTCGTGAAAGCCAGGATTTGCTCCACTCCATGCAGGAGTCTGGTTTTACCCATCCGACGGTTGTCTTGGAGCCAAATGGTTTCTTGCCCGACGGGGTCGAATCGCCCTTTCTCTATTTTTTAGGCCAGCCAAAAGGGGAGAAGCGCGGTCGCTACTTCAATGAAGTTCCAGTTCCTGATTTTTGGGAAATTTCTGGTGATAATAGTAGCGGTAAAGTGAATTATTACGGCCAAGAAAAGGCTCGGATTGCTTACCATGCAGCTTCTTATAAGCGCATTGTTGAAAGCGTGGAGTGGTTGGATGACAAAGGGCAAGTGGTGATGATCGAGCGCTATGACCAATACGGCCGCAAGATCGCCGTCACAACCTGTGATGCACAAGGCCACCCCTTAGTGACGACATACTTTGAAGGGGATACCGAGCGCTTGACAGAGAATCACCAAACAGGGGATTTGATCTTGACCTTGGACCATCAACCCATGCGGATTTTCAAAAATCGCTTAGATTACTTTGTCTTTTACCTAGAGTATCGTGGTTTTAATCTGGATGGTTTGGTCTACAATACCCTTGCTACCTCCTTTAGCATTAGTCTTCAGCTTGGAAATAAAGGAATCAAAGGTCGCGACGTTTTGGTGTGGCAAGAACCACTTCATGACAGCCTTCCAGGCAATATGCAGTTGATTCTAAAGAACCCAGAAATCAGGACCAAGAAGATCTTGATTCCGCAAAATGCGACCTACCATCGTGCTCTCCAGTTGACCTCGCAAGACCAGCACGCCTCCTTTGGTCCTCTTGGCTACTTGTATGATTTCAAGGTCAAGGATGATATCCGCAAAGATGCCTTTGTCTTGACCAATTCGGATCAGATCGAAGCCTTGACCTATCTAGTAGAATCCTTGCCAGATGTGACCTTCCGTGTGGCGGCCTTGACAGAAATGTCTGCCAGCCTCTTGTCTATGGTCCGTTACCCAAATGTCGTTCTTTACCAAAATATCAGCCAAGAGCGGATCCAAGAGTTGCTCAAGATCTCCAGTATTTATCTGGATATCAATCACTATGCAGAGGTTCAAGGTATTGTCCGTAAGGCTTTCGAGCACCAGCAAGTCATCCTTGCCTTTAGCCATACCGTGCATGACCGCACTTACCTGGCACAGGCCAATATCTTTGAGCAAGAAAAAGAAGCAGATCTAGTCGCTCGTATCAAAGAAATTTACCAATCAGTCGATCGCTATAAAGAAGCAGTGGCCCAACAAATTAGCCAATCTAGTAGCATCGACCCAGCTGAGTTCAAGGCCTACTTACTAGAAGGGATCGGTGGACAAGGTGAGTGATCAAAAGAAAGATTTATTTTACAAAGAAGTTGAAGGACGGATGGAGTCGCTCAAACGCCGTCCTGTCGAGAAAGAAAAAACAACCCGTTCTGAAAAGATCAATGTTACCTTTAATGTGGTCATCGGCTTGGTGATCTTACTAGGAGTTATTTTTACACTCTTTAGAGTTTTGGGAGGATCCTGATATGGAAATAGTATTTGCGATCGGGATCGCCCTCTTGTCACTTGCTTTGGTGGTCCTTATCACCCTGCAGCCTCGCCAACAACAATCGCTCTCAACGGATGCAACCAGCAACCTCGGGAAACCCAGCTATTGGCGGTCTCACCGCGGACTTAAGCTTGCGACCCTTGCGGTTAGTATTGTCTTTCTGCTATCCTTGTTTCTCTATATGCTGATGGTGCAGGCTTAGTTCTTCGTAAAACAGATAGAAGAGGTTGGGACAAAATGATATACTCCCCTTATAGTGGACAGTGAAAAAACAAAAATTCACTAGAAACGAT
>OATP01000426.1_pt1 | contig 25694 bp, 24 predicted proteins | sample 1495041 | NCBI WGS metagenome assembly OATP01 (sample SAMEA2579972, study PRJEB22360) | human gut metagenome | biome: human gut; feature: human-associated habitat; material: faeces | place: Denmark | collected 2008/2010 | reverse complement strand
AAAACAGACACTATTGTTAGATATTTTACCTGTCTACTTGACAGGGGGCATATCAGGAACCAGTGATTTTTCTTTATATTCAAAGAGAAAAAGGAGACGCGAGGTCTCCTTTTAAAATTGACGGGTTGTTTCAGTTGTTGATGAACAAAGGACGATTGTCAAGGAGGTGGGAGGTGTTTTACGGATCCTTGTTGCGCCTTACATCTTCTCTGGTGCTTGTACACCGAGTAGGCGAAGGGCTTCTTTTAACACGACAGCTGTAGAGTAGCTGAGGGCTAGACGGCTTTCGCGTTCAGGGCTTTCGTCCAAGATACGAGTGTGGGCATAGTATTTGTTGAAGGCTTGTGCCAAGCTGATCGCATATTTGGCAATCAAAGATGGATCGTAGTTTTCAGCAGCCCGTTTGACAATACGAGAGAAGTCCTGGAGAAGCTTAATGATTTCCCAACTTTCCGGATCGTTCAAGCTATAAGTTGCATCCGCAGATGGTGTGAAGTTGGCTTTGCGAAGGATGGATTGGATCCGTGCATAAGCATATTGAACGTAAGGGCCAGTTTCCCCTTCAAAGGATACCATGGCTTCGAGGTCAAAGTCATATCCGTTTCGACGGTCTGTCTTCAAGTCGTAGAATTTAACTGCACCAACACCAACTGCATGTGCCACCTCTTCCTTGTTTTCAAGTTCCGGATTCTTTTCTTCGATCTGAGCTTTGGCACGAGAGATGGCTTCTTGAAGAGTTGGTTCGAGAAGGATAATATTTCCTTTACGAGTGGACAGTTTTTGGCGGTTCTTTGTCACCAAACCAAAGTCAACGTGAACCATATCGTCGCTCCAGTCAAATCCCATTTTCTTCAATACAGCTTTCAACTGACGGAAGTGGTTAGACTGTTCTTGCCCAACGGCGTAGATATTCTTGACAAAGTTGTAGGTACGTGCACGGTACATAGCTGTTGCGATATCACGAGTGATATAAAGAGTGGCACCATCTGATTTTTTGATCATAGCTGGTGGCAGGTTGACGTCGTCAAGGTCTACGATGCTAGCTCCTTTAGATTCTTTCAACAAACCTTTGTCTTCCAGGATTTGAACTCCTTCATCCATCTTGTCGTTGTAAAAGGCTTCACCGTTAAGACTGTCAAATTCCACATCAAGTAGTTTGTAAATGCGGTTGAACTCCACTAAGCTTTCATCACGGAACCATTGCCACAATTCGGTTGCTTCGGGATCGCCATCTTCCAATTTTTTGAACCATTTACGCCCTTCTTCGTCCAGTTCTGGATCCTGTTCAATTTCAGCATTGATACGAACGTAAAGTTTTAATAATTCATCGATCGGATTGGCTTCAACAGCTTCTTTGCTTCCCCACTTTTTATAGGCCACCATCAAGAGACCGAACTGTTTACCCCAGTCTCCCAAGTGGTTAATTTTAATCGTGTTGTAGCCCATTTTACGATAGAGGTTTGAAAGGGCGTCCCCGATAACGGTTGAGCGTAAGTGCCCAACAGAGAAAGGTTTGGCAATGTTTGGACTAGAAAGGTCGATGGTAACGTTTTGACCATGCCCTTCGTCTTGTTGCCCATAGTCTGCACCGGCTGTAATGACGGATTTGATGACGTGGTCAGATATCTTAGATTTGTCTAAGAAAAAGTTGACATAAGGTCCAGTTGCAACGACCTTTTCAAAGGCGCTTTGGTCGATCTTTTCAGCAATTTCTGTAGCAATAGCTTGAGGAGCCTTACGTTCCACTTTAGCAAGTGAGAAGGCTGGAAAGGCAATGTCACCAAGATCTGAAGATTTTGGTTGCTCAAGTAAATTCAAAATAGCGTCTTGATCAAGAGAGTCAATCACTTTGGCCAATTCACTAGCAATTAGTTCTTTATTGTTCATAGTTTCTCCTTAGTCCTTTTAACTATTATTTTAACACAAATTTAAGCTAAATTTCAATTTTTTTGGTATAATTTAGAGTATATTTATTCAAAAGTGGAGGTCCAATGAAAAAGACAGAACGTCACCTTTTGATTCAACAGATGATTCGAAATGAAAAATTGTCAACTCAAAAAGAGATTCAGGATCGTTTGGAGGCAAAAGGGATTGCAGTAACGCAAACGACACTCTCACGAGATTTACGAGATCTTGGTCTTGTGAAGGTGAAACGAAAAGATCAATTGTATTATATTTTGCCAAATGAACCAGAGGTAGCAGAAATTTATATTATGTTAGCTACTCATGCCAAATCCATCTCTCGGGCCGAATTCACACTGGTACTAAGAACAGAGCTCGGAGAAGCAGCTCTATTGGCCAATGGCGTGGATGAAATGACAGATGAGCGTATCCTAGGGACAGTAGCGGGTGCCAACACACTATTGATTATCTGCCGCGATCAAGAAGCAGCCATTGAGATTCAAGGTGAAATTTCAGGAATGATGCATTAATCAAGCTCATTTTCAAATGAAATAGGAGGAAGATAGAGGCTAGCATTGGTCGGAGCTATCTACTCCTGTTTTTATCTATAGCTTGTATCAGGAAATGCAACAGTAAGGAATAACAAAGTATGACAGTAGAAAAAATATCCCCTGGTATGCAACAGTATCTAGATATCAAAAAAGACTATCCAGATGCTTTTTTGCTGTTTCGCATGGGAGATTTTTACGAATTATTTTATGAAGATGCAGTAAATGCGGCCCAAATTTTAGAGATTTCTTTAACCTCACGGAATAAAAATGCAGAGCATCCGATTCCCATGGCCGGTGTTCCCTACCACTCGGCCCAGCAGTATATTGATGTTCTCATCGAACAGGGCTATAAGGTCGCGATTGCAGAACAAATGGAAGATCCCAAAGAAGCCAAGGGAGTTGTCAAGCGGGAAGTGGTACAGGTGATTACACCTGGGACAGTGGTGGATTCTACCAAACCAGACAGCGAGAATAACTTTCTGGTGGCTCTGGATCAATCAGGGACTAATTATGGACTAGCCTATATGGATCTAGTAACAGGGGAATTTCAGGTGACCACCCTTAATGACTTCACCATGGTTTGTGGAGAAATCCGCAATTTACGGGCGCGTGAGGTGGTCCTTGGTTATGAGTTACCAGAACAGGAAGAGCGTGTTTTTGTAAGCCAGATGAATCTCTTGCTGTCACATGTAGAGACGGTGCTTGACGATGTCCAACTTTTAGGGGATGATCTGAGTGAGCTAGAAAAGAAAACGGCAGGAAAACTTCTCCAGTATGTCCATCAGACACAAATGCGGGAATTGAGCCACCTTAAGAAAGCTCATCATTATGAAATTTGTGATTTCTTGCAGATGGACTTTGCGACCAAGGCTAGTCTTGATTTGACAGAGAATGGTCGGACTGGGAAGAAACATGGTAGCTTGTATTGGTATTTGGATGAAACCAAGACGGCCATGGGAGGACGTTTGTTGCGGTCCTGGATTCAGAAACCCTTGGTCGATTTGAAACGGATTCGAGAGCGTCAGGACATCATTCAGGTCTTTATGGATCATTTCTTTGAACGGAGCGACCTGACCGACAGCCTCAAAGGGGTCTATGATATTGAACGCTTAGCGAGCCGGGTTTCCTTTGGCAAGATCAATCCCAAGGATCTCTTGCAACTAGGAGATACTCTGGGGCATGTGCCAACGATCAAGTCGATTTTACTAGGGATTGGTGATCCGGTCTTGGATGTCTTGATTGCACGCTTGGATGAACTTCCCGAATTGCACCGCTTGATTACATCTGCTATTGCTCCGGAAGCGTCTGCTGTTATTACAGAGGGAAATATCATCCGTACCGGTTTTGACGAGCAATTGGACCAGTACCGTGTTGTTCTTCGGGATGGTACTGGTTGGATTGCAGAGATTGAAGCCAAGGAGCGTGAAGCCAGTGGCATTACAGGCCTGAAAATCGATTACAACAAGAAGGATGGCTACTATTTCCATGTCACCAATTCTCAATTGAGCCACGTTCCTGCTCATTTTTTCCGCAAGGCGACCTTGAAAAATTCAGAACGCTTTGGTACGGAAGAATTGGCACGCATCGAAGGGGATATGCTTGAGGCGCGTGAGAAGTCTGCTAATCTTGAATATACGATTTTTATGCGGATTCGTGAAGAAGTTGGCAAGTATATCCAGCGCCTGCAAGAGTTGGCTCAAGCGATTGCGACGGTTGATGTTTTACAAAGTTTAGCCAGTGTTGCTGAGTCGCAACAATTGATTCGTCCGCTCTTCCATGAAGAAAGACGGATCGCGATCGACAAAGGCCGTCATCCGGTTGTTGAAAAAGTGATGGGGGCCCAGTCCTATATTCCTAATAGCATCTTTATGGATGAAGAACGGGACATTCAGCTGATTACTGGTCCAAATATGAGCGGGAAATCTACCTATATGCGCCAATTGGCGATCATTGTGATTCTTGCCCAAATTGGCTCCTATGTTCCAGCGCAAAAGGCTGAGTTGCCAATCTTTGATGCCATTTATACCCGAATCGGAGCTGCGGATGATCTGGTATCGGGTCAGTCTACCTTTATGGTAGAGATGATGGAGGCCAATCACGCTATTCGCAAGGCAACGCCCCAGTCCTTGATTTTATTTGATGAGTTGGGACGGGGAACGGCAACCTATGATGGAATGGCTCTTGCCCAGTCCATTATCGAATACATCCACGATCGTACCGGTGCTAAGACCTTGTTTGCAACCCATTACCATGAGTTGACAGCTCTCTCAGAGAGCCTGTCCCGCTTGGAAAATGTCCATGTTGCGACCTTAGAGCGAGATGGTCAGGTGACCTTCTTGCACAAGATTGAACCCGGCCCAGCGGATAAGTCCTATGGGATTCATGTAGCAAAGATCGCTGGTTTGCCAGAAGAGTTGTTGAAGCGGGCGGATGCGATTTTGACCAAGCTCGAAGGACAAGCCCAGCAAGTACCGTTTGTGGATACAACTCCTAAAAAGGAAGCACCTTCACAGGTTGCTGAACAAATGTCCCTCTTTGAGGAGGAGACAGAAAATATAGTGATCACGGAATTGAAGAATCTGGATCTCTACAATATGACTCCCATGGAAGTCATGATGGCAGTCGCCGAATTGAAAAAGAAATTGTAAAAAAAGATCCTCGTGACGGCGAGGATCTCAGATTGAAGACAAAGTCATCTTAGAAACTTTCCTTAGGTGAGTCCGGACGTCAGCGAACTTCTACGAAGTTCCATGACTTAGTTTTGAGCCTGAGGTCTCAAAACTCCCGAGTGCCTGAAACACAATTGTTTCAGGCACTTTTCTCACAGCGGAAAGTTTCAGTAGATGATTGAATAACTATAACGAGTATAATTTTTATAGAATTTATTAGATTTGTATAAAGGAACAGCTTATCTCCACTTTTCAGATCCTCGTAGCATTGAGGATCTTTTTGCTTAGTGGTTAGCAATGCTTTGATTGATTTCTTGGACTTGTTTTTTGTAAAAATGATGGGAGACCAACCAGATGATCACATAAACGAGGGTGAATTCGACAACGAGCGAGAGGTAAAATCCGAGTCGTGCTGGAAACCAGCCGGCCAAGGTAGCTAGGGGAATAAAGCCAATTAACATGAGTAGGTAATGGCTCAGAGTAGCCCGCAAGAGGCTCCAGTCTTTTTGAAAGAGGAGACTTCCCAAGCTAAAGAGGACCCCAATCGCACCCCAGACGAGGACGCAATAAAGCATGACCAGTGAGCCGTGAACATGATGCAAGAACATCCAGCGGCCAACAGCAGAATTGGGACTTAAGGGAAGGTACAACTCTGGTGAGAAGCGGTAGGAAAAGAAGATGGATAGGATGAGACCGATGAGAATCCCTTTTAGGGCGTCAGAAAATGATTGTTTTAGCATGATAATTTCTCCTTAATGGCTTTTAAATAACGACGGGAGGAGTAGGTCAGGCTCCCGTTTTTTAGATAAATTTGAACCGATCCTCCACTAGTGAAGTGCAGGTGGTCGATTTCTTTTGTATTGATAATTTCAGATTGGGAAATTTTGAGAAAGAAGGTCGGTAAGTCTTCGGATAGCTGATAGAGTGGTCCAGTTAGAATAAACTGATCTGTCATGGTCTCACCAATCACTTGCCGATTTTCAATGTAAAAACGTTGGAATAGCTGACTTTCGATCAGGTAAGCCTCCCCATCCTTTTTGGCACGTAAGCGCCCTTTTTGATCCAATTCTTCCACAAAGTCACGGATTTTCTCTACACGCGTAGATAGTGTAGGTGCTGTAATCGTCACCGCTTCTTCTTGGAAGTGGGAATCAATGTGTACTTCTACTTTCATAAGATATTTTCTCCCTCCTTAGGTAAAGTCGGTTAGCCTGCTAGCCCGGCTCCTTCTTTACACTACTATTAAACACTTTTTCCAAAGGGAAGACAAGGGGATTTGTTTATGTGGTCATTTTCTTTGCCTATGCGGTTTTTAGGGAAGAAGATGGGACCAGCCTCCATTTTTTAAGAAAGGGAGTCCTGTGGATCTGTGGTATAATAGAGCTACATGTATCGGTGAAAAAAGGTAAAGGAGCAGCTATGTCACAGATTATTGAATTGCCAGAAGTCCTAGCCAACCAGATTGCGGCAGGTGAAGTAATTGAACGACCTGCAAGTGTGGTCAAGGAATTGGTTGAAAACTCGATCGATGCTGGAGCTAGCCAGATCGTCGTTGAAATCGAAGAAGCAGGATTGAAGTCGATTCGGATTACAGACAACGGGGAAGGAATTGCGCACGATGAGGTCGCTCTGGCCCTCCGTCGACATGCGACCAGCAAGATCAAGAGTCAAGCGGATCTTTTTCGCATTCGAACCCTTGGTTTTCGTGGTGAGGCCATGCCTTCCATTGCTTCTGTCAGTATTCTAACGGTTTTAACGGCGCAAGAAGGAGCTGCCTACGGGACCAAATTGGTCGCAAAGGGTGGCGAAATTGAGGAATTGGAGCCAGCGACAAGCCCTGTCGGGACCAAGGTCACAGTGGAAGATCTCTTTTTTAATACCCCTGCTCGTCTCAAGTATTTAAAGAGCCAGCAGGCAGAGCTGTCCCATATCGTGGATATTCTCAACCGATTGAGTTTGGCCCATCCAGAGATTGCTTTCACCTTAATCAATGATGGGAAAGAAATGACCAAAACGGCAGGTACTGGCAATCTCCGGCAAGCGATTGCGGGCGTCTATGGCTTGGCGTCTGCCAAGAAGATGGTGGCTATTGAAAACCGCGACCTAGATTTTGAAGTGACGGGCTTTGTGTCTTTGCCTGAATTGACTCGTGCCAATCGCAATTACATCAGTCTCTTTATCAACGGCCGTTACATCAAGAATTTCTTGCTCAATCGAGCTATTTTAGACGGCTACGGCAGTAAACTCATGGTGGGTCGCTTTCCGCTCGCGATCATTAATATCAAGATCGATCCTTACTTAGCGGATGTCAATGTTCACCCCACTAAGCAAGAAGTGCGTATCTCCAAAGAACGAGAACTGATGGCCTTGATTTCGCAAGCGATTGCGAATGCTTTGAAAGAGCAGGACTTGATTCCGGATGCTCTAGAAAATCTAGCCAAGTCGACCATTCACCGAACAGAAAAGCCAGTTCAGACAACCCTGCCTTTAAAAGAAAACCGTCTTTATTATGATCGAGAAAGTCAAGATTTCAAACTTCGACCAGAAGTGGCAGATCCTCAACGGCCTCTAGCAGATGAGACTGCTACTGAAGCTAGAATCCAAGAAAACCCAGTAGAAAAACCGACAAGCGCGATCAAGTTTGCGGAAAGAAAGGCTGTGGTTTATGATGAACTGGACCACCCAGAGCTGGATCTGGCTAGTCTAGACAAGGCCTATGATAAGTTGGATGGGGAAGAACATTCGACCTTCCCAGAGTTGGAATATTTCGGTCAAATGCATGGAACCTATCTCTTTGCCCAAGGCAATGGAGGTCTCTACATCATTGACCAGCACGCGGCCCAAGAGCGGGTCAAATACGAAGAATACCGGGAGAGCATTGGGGACGTAGACGGCAGTCAGCAACAACTGCTGGTTCCTTATATCTTTGAGTTCCCTGCAGACGATCTGATCCGCTTGCAACAGCGCAAACACCTCTTAGAAGAAGTGGGCGTCTACTTAGAAGAATACGGAGCCAACCAGTTGATCTTGCGGGAGCATCCGATCTGGATGAAGGAAGAAGAGATTGAGTCGGGCATCTATGAGATGTGTGACATGCTCCTCTTGACCAAGGAAGTGTCCATAAAGAAATACCGAGCTGAGTTGGCCATCATGATGTCCTGCAAACGCTCCATCAAGGCCAACCACACACTGGACGATTACTCTGCACGTGATCTCATCTATCAACTGTCCCAATGTGACAACCCTTATAACTGCCCTCACGGTCGTCCGGTCTTGGTCAACTTCACCAAGTCGGATATGGAAAAGATGTTCCGACGCATTCAGGAAAATCACACCAGTCTGCGGGAATTGGGCAAATATTAATCAAACAATAAAGGAATCTTATGTACGAATACATTAAAGGAATCTTAACGAAAATTACCGCCAAATACATCGTGGTGGAGACAGCTGGAATCGGCTATCTCTTGCATGTGGCCAATCCCTATGCCTACTCTGGCAAAATGAACCAAGAGGTGCAAGTCTACCTGCACCAAGTGGTTCGGGAAGACGCTCACCTTCTCTATGGCTTTGCGACCGAAGAAGAGAAAAAGCTCTTTTTAAACTTGATCTCAGTCTCTGGGATTGGACCTGTCTCAGCTCTGGCCATCATTGCTGCAGATGACAATGCAGGCCTTGTCCAAGCCATCGAAAGCAAGAACATCACTTACTTGACCAAGTTTCCGAAGATCGGCAAGAAAACAGCCCAACAGATGGTGCTGGACTTGGAAGGTAAGATCAATCTTGATCTAGAAGATGCACCGGCTCAGACCAAAGCCAAAGTTGCAGAAGAAAATCAAGCCCTTGAAGAAGCTATGGAAGCCATGTTGGCATTGGGCTACAAGGCAACGGAACTTAAGAAAATCAAGAAATTCTTTGAGGGAACTTCTGATACTGCTGAAAACTACATCAAGTCTGCCCTTAAGATGTTGGTGAAATAGGAGAAGAAGATGCCAAAACGTTGTGGCTGGGTCAAAATGAGTAACCCTCTCTATATAGCCTACCATGATGAAGAATGGGGTCGGCCCCTCCATGATGACCAGGCGCTTTTTGAGTTGCTCTGTATGGAGACCTATCAGGCTGGCCTATCTTGGGAGACGGTGCTCAATAAACGGCAGGCTTTCCGAGAATCTTTTCATGGTTACCATCTTCAACGCGTCGCAGAGATGACGGATGAAGAACTGGAATCCTTGTTAGACAATCCAGCTATCATCCGAAATCGTGCCAAGATCTTTGCGACACGGGCCAATGCTCAAGCCTTTCTACAAGTCCAGGAGGAATTTGGCGCCTTTGATGCTTATCTTTGGTCTTTTGTAGATGGGAAAACTATCGTCAATGATGTCACGGATTACAGTCAAACACCAGCTAAAACGCCATTATCTGAGATGTTATCCAAGGATCTCAAAAAGCGTGGTTTCAAGTTTACAGGTCCCGTTGCGGTCCTATCCTACCTACAAGCAGCAGGTCTGGTTGATGACCATGAGAATGATTGTGAATGGAAAAGCGGTAAGTAGTGAGTACAGATAGCGAAAGTATTTGAGAATATTGAAAAAGCTGAGAAATTCATCTCAGCTTTCTTTGTTATAGTCAAATCGAATGACTTGCTCCGTTGCGTCTACATACGCGTGGACTCCAAAGGGAACAATTGCTCTTGGTGTAGCATGGCCAACGTTTAGATTATAGACAATCGGGATATTGCTATCAATGAAATCCAATAGTACCTCTTTATAGTCGTTATAGAAAGTTTCATCCATAGGTTTTCCAACTAATAGTCCACTGATGACCTCGAATATACCAGTTTCCCTTAAAGTCCGCAACATTTTTTTGAAGTGTTCAGGCTTAGGTTTTTCTTCGCTTGTTTCTAGCAGTAGGATCTTTCCTTCCCAGTAGGATAAATCAGGGAAAAGTTTGTATCTTTGGCAGAGGTCTGTGCTATCTGCGTGTAGAGAGTTGTCAAAAATATCATAGAGAGATTCGAGGCAACCACCGAGGATTTCCCCTTCGAATTGAGCATTGCCTTGTAACAAGTCAAAACCTGTATTTGTATGGCTGACACGAGGTGTTCCCAAGGCTTTGGGACTAAAATCAGTCCGTTCCTCATACCAAACGTCACTAGGTCGAATTTCTGAGATTCTTCCAGTCTCAATCAATTCTTTGAAGTAGTGGCGGCTATATGGCAACATTTCTTTGTCTAACTCACAAATGTCTGCTAGAAATGATTGGCCGTAAAAAGTCTTGATTCCTAGTTTATGCAACATGAGGTGGTTCATGGTCGTATCCGAGAAGCCAAGAAAAATCTTTTGTTTGATAACTTTTTCTAGTTGGTCATTTTCAAAAAGATAGGGTAATAGACGATAGGTATCGTCTCCACCGATGGCGCATAGGATCATGTCGATGCTATCATCAGAAAAGGCCTGAATTAAATCCTCTGCACGCGCTTCAGGATGTTCTTTGATAAAGTCTAAGCCTTTTAGTGAATGAGGTAAAAAGATAGGATTGAGTCCGAGGTCTTTGAGACGTTGGACTCCCAAGTCCACTTCGTGCTTGACAAAGTCCTCTCCGATAATCCCACTAGATAAACTTATAATACCAATAGTAGAAACCATATCTCATCCTCCTAGAAATAAATTGATGCTATTGTACCACAAAAGATGAGGGGAAACAACAAGAATTAGAGTCAGAAAAAGGCTTTTAGATCAAGAAAGTAAGCAAAAAGCAACCGCTCGATATGGTTGCTTCAGAATATAGATAAGCTCTATCAACAATAGAAAATAGCCCTTTAGAAGTTGATTGCCACATAGTTAAAACTCTTAGGAATGCTGATGTAATAGTATTTCTAAGAGTTTTTTACTTTATCTTCAATCTGTTTTTTAAATAATTTAGGAAATTGTGTTAAAATGAAATGAAAATTACGAATAGTATAAGTGGGAGGCACCATGAAGGCGGAAATTATTGCAGTTGGAACAGAAATTCTAACAGGACAAATTGTGAACACCAATGCTCAATTCTTGTCTGAAAAATTGGCTAGTTTAGGGATTGATGTCTATTATCATGTGGCGGTAGGAGACAATGAAGGTCGTCTCTTCTCGACCATTGAGACAGCTTCAAAACGCAGTGATTTGGTGATTTTATGTGGTGGACTTGGGCCAACAGAGGATGATTTGACCAAGCAAACCCTTGCTAAGTTCTTAGGGAAAGAACTGGTTTTTGATCCAACAGCGCTTGCCAAACTCGACACCTTCTTTGCCAGTCGCCCTGATTATGTCCGGACGCCCAATAATGAGCGACAAGCACAATTGATTGTCGGTTCAATCCCCCTTCAAAACCGTACAGGTCTCGCGGTTGGAGGTTTGATTGAAGTCGACGGTGTGACCTATGTCGTTCTACCTGGTCCACCAAGTGAGTTAAAACCCATGGTCAACGAACAATTGGTGCCTCATTTGACGACAGGGGAGCAGCTCTTTTCAAGAGTCTTGCGCTTCTTTGGGATTGGGGAAAGCCAGCTGGTTACGATCCTAGCAGATATCATTGAAGAGCAGAGTGATCCGACAGTTGCCCCTTATGCCAAGACAGGAGAAGTAACCTTGCGTCTATCTACAAAGGCGAAGGATCAAGCTTCAGCAGATGCGAAGCTCGATGTCTTAGAAAAGGAAATCTTATCACGCCACACCCTGGATCATCAACCCTTGCATGAACTGTTTTACGGTTATGGAGATGATAATTCGATGGCCAAGGTGGCCTTTGATCTCTTGAAACGGACGGGTAAGACCATTACAGCTGCAGAAAGCCTGACGGCTGGCCTTTTCCAAGCGACTTTGGCAGACTTTTCAGGGGTGTCCAGCATCTTCGCGGGTGGTTTTGTCACCTATAGTCTGGAAGAAAAAAGCAAGATGTTGTCTATTCCAGCTCAAGAGTTAGAGCAACATGGAGTGGTCTCTCATTTTACAGCACAAGCCATGGCTTCACAGGCCCGTAAGTTAACAGGATCCGATTATGGTGTTAGCCTGACCGGAGTTGCGGGGCCAGATAGTCTAGAAGGGCATCCAGCAGGGACCGTCTTTATCGGACTTGCGACTCCAAATGGAGTGGATAGTGTCCAAGTCAATATCGCTGGACGTAGCCGGGCGGATGTCCGCGAAATTGCAGTCCTTCATGCCTTTAATTTGGTGCGCTTGGCTGTATTAAATGGTGAAAATTTGGTATAATGAAGCTTGTGCCAAATGAAGAATAATTCTAAAAATGGATAGGAAATGTGCCTTTCAAATGACGGAAAACGTCGGTGAGTTGCATGCATTTCCTGTATAGTAAAAACATAGGAGAAAAGAATGGCGAAAAAACAGAAAAAATTAGATGATATCTCTAAGAAATTTGGAGATGAGCGTGAAAAAGCGCTCAATGATGCCCTGAAATTGATCGAAAAAGACTTTGGTAAGGGATCGATCATGCGTTTGGGGGAACGTGCAGAGCAAAAAGTACAAGTCATGAGCTCTGGTTCCTTGGCGCTTGATATTGCCTTGGGTGCTGGTGGTTATCCAAAAGGTCGGATCATCGAAATCTATGGTCCAGAATCATCTGGTAAAACAACCGTTGCCCTCCATGCAGTAGCGCAAGCACAGAAAGAAGGGGGCATTGCTGCCTTTATCGATGCTGAGCATGCCTTGGATCCGTCTTATGCGGCCGCTCTTGGGGTCAATATTGATGAGCTCCTCTTGTCTCAACCAGACTCAGGGGAACAAGGGCTTGAAATTGCCGGTAAATTAATAGACTCAGGTGCCGTTGATTTGGTAGTTGTCGACTCTGTCGCGGCCTTGGTGCCTCGTGCGGAAATCGATGGAGATATCGGGGATAGCCACGTTGGTTTGCAAGCGCGGATGATGAGCCAAGCCATGCGTAAACTTGGTGCTTCCATCAATAAAACTAAGACCATTGCCATCTTTATCAACCAATTGCGTGAAAAAGTAGGGATCATGTTTGGGAACCCTGAAACAACACCTGGTGGTCGTGCCCTTAAATTCTACGCTTCTGTTCGTTTAGATGTCCGTGGAAATACTCAAATCAAGGGGACTGGGGACCAAAAAGATACCAATGTCGGTAAGGAAACCAAGATCAAGGTTGTAAAGAATAAGGTGGCTCCACCCTTCAAAGAAGCCATGGTTGAAATCATGTACGGGGAAGGAATTTCACGTACCGGCGAATTGCTGAAAATTGCGACCGACCTCGATTTGATCCAAAAAGCCGGCGCTTGGTATTCATATAATGGCGAAAAAATTGGTCAAGGATCTGAAAATGCTAAGAAATTCTTGGCAGATCATCCAGAAATTTTTGATGAAATTGACCACAAGGTTCGGGTTCATTTTGGGTTGATTGAAGACAATGAAACAGTGAAACCCCTTGATAAAACTGAAGAAGAAGCTCCTCTTGCAGAAGAAGTAACACTAGATTTAGATGATGCGATTGAAATTGAAGATTAATTTTTTTCAAAATAGGTCGCTAGACTGATGGTTTTTGTGTTATAATTTAATACGATAGTAATATCGTGTAGCGAAAGGAGTGCATGCATGATTAAAATTTATACAGTGTCAAGTTGTACTAGCTGTAAGAAAGCAAAGACTTGGCTCAACGCTCACCAGCTAACTTATAAAGAACAAAACCTCGGTAAGGAAGGAATCACCAAAGAAGAGTTATTGGATATCCTTACAAAGACTGAAAATGGAGTGGCAAGTATTGTCTCTTCAAAAAATCGTTACGCTAAAAATCTAGGAGTGGATATCGAAGACTTAAGTGTCAATGAAGTGATCGATATTATTATGGAAACACCTCGTATCCTTAAAAGCCCGATCTTGGTAGACGATAAACGCCTCCAAGTGGGTTACAAAGAAGACGATATTCGTGCTTTCTTACCACGCTCCGTTCGAAATGTAGAAAATGCAGAAGCACGGATGCGTGCAGCACTTTAAAGCGATAAAAAATCAGGAACAGCTTGTTTCTGATTTTTTTATCTCCTTAAAAATAGAAATGGTGTGCTATTTCGGACACCATTTTTGAAATCTATGATACAATATTTGAGAAAACAATAACTAGTAAGGAACGAAGCATGAAAAGAAATCTCCTTTTATTGGGTACACTTGCCTTGTTTTTGACAGGTTGTGGCCCTAAAAAACAAGTGAAAACACCAAGTTCAAGTGACCAAAAAGCGATCAAAGCGAAAGCTGAACAATTGCAAAAGGACAACAAAAGTATTTTGCAAAAAGCCGAAGACAACCAAGTGGTGACAAGAACTTTTGTCTTTCCAAAAGATGATAAAGGAACCCAACAAACCCAAATTGTGACCTATGTGGGGAACACCTTTAAAAAGTTGCAGACCATCAATGTGACAGCGACCGATGAGGAGTTGAAAAGAGGAATTCAGCAAGTCGGTCTAGAGGAAGCGCAAAACCAATTAAGGGACTCCTTTAACAAGGACGATGCCTTTAAGGAAGCCTTGACAGTTCCTGGCTTCACGGCTGATTTGACCCTAGAGAATGAGAATGAGTACAAGGTCACCATCACCTATGATTTTGAAGCGATGGATGTCAAGAAGGCGGAAAGCATGACTTACTTCAAAACCAATCACTTACCAGAGTTGTTGAAATTGACACCAAGCCAATTTGCAGAAAATCTCATCCATGCTGGAGCAAGTGAGCAAAAATAATTTGAAAATGATCGCCAAATAGCCTGAAAAAGCTGTAAAATCAAGGACTTGCCCATTGTGAAAAGGCTTTGAATATGGTATAATAGTGGTATTGTAAAGAAAGAGGGTGTTCTTGTGGGATTTACAGATGAAACCGTACGTTTTAATCTTGATGATTCAAATCGTAAAGAAATTAGCGAAACTTTAAAGGATGTCTATTTGTCACTGGATGAAAAAGGCTACAATCCAATTAATCAAATCGTAGGATACGTACTCAGTGGGGATCCTGCCTATGTGCCTCGTTATAATAATGCACGGAACCAAATTCGGAAGTATGAACGAGATGAGATCGTTGAAGAATTGGTGCGTTATTATTTGAAAGGGCAAGGAATAGACCTCTAATGAGAATTATGGGATTGGATGTTGGCTCAAAGACCGTTGGGGTTGCTGTGAGCGATCCACTGGGTTTTACAGCTCAAGGTCTTGAAATCATCCAAATTGATGAGGATAAAAAAGAATTCGGTTTGGAGCGCCTGTCTGAATTAGTAGCTCAATACAAGGTAGACCGTTTTGTTGTAGGCTTGCCGAAAAACATGAACAACACCAGCGGACCGCGTGTGGAAGCTAGTCAGGCTTATGGCACGATGATTGCTGAAACATTTGGCTTGCCAGTGGAGTACCAAGACGAACGCCTGACAACTGTCGCTGCAGAGCGGATGTTGATCGAGCAGGCTGATGTCAGTCGTAGCAAACGCAAAAAAGTCATTGATAAGTTGGCTGCCCAGCTTATTTTACAAAATTATTTAGATCGCAATTTTTAGAAAGAAAACGAGGAAGAATAGTATGGCACATGATCATAACCACGACCATGAAGAACGTGAATTAATCACATTGGTGGATGAACAAGGAAATGAAACACTTTTTGAAATCCTGTTGACCATTGATGGTAAAGAAGAATTTGGGAAAAACTATGTCCTTTTGATCCCTGCAAATGCAGAAGAAGATGAAAACGGTGAAGTTGAAATCCAAGCTTATTCATTTACAGAAAACGAAGATGGCACAGAAGGGGACCTCCAACCAATCCCAGAAGACTCAGATGATGAATGGAACATGATCGAAGAAGTCTTCAACAGCTTTATGGAGGAGTGATACAGTCTGGGAGACTGTATCACCTCAACTCCTAGAAACTAGAAAGAGTAAAAACGTCCGGGGGACGTTTTTAGCCCAACTCCTAGAAACTAGAAAGAGTTGAAACGTCCAGTGGATGTTTTTAGCCCTGCTTCAAGAAATAAGAAAAAGCAGGAAGTCTGGGAGACTGTATCACCCCTGCGCAGGAAATAGAAACCGCAAGGAAGTCCGGTGGGCTTGCTATAAAAATAAGGATAGAAAAACGAGCACAAAAGAAAGGAGCGCAAATGTCAGAATCGGCTTTGTCGCTTTTTTCTTTTAGGAGAAAGATATGAATCAGATTGAAGAATGGATGAATAGTCGGATAGGTCTAAATTTTCGATCGGGACTGGATCGTATGGAACAGGCGGTAAGCCTTTTAGGGAGACCGGATAAGGCTTACCCAATCATTCATGTAACAGGAACCAATGGCAAGGGTTCTACGATTGCTTTTATGCGCCAACTGTTGATGGCTCATGGGAAGAAGGTGGGAACCTTTACGTCTCCCCATATGATCAGTATCCATGACCGAATTTGTATTGGGGACAAGCCGATTTCGGATGAAGATTTTACTCGGATCGGTCAAGAAGTGCAGCAGATGGAGCAGACCTTGCTTCAAACTCAGGACCAACTCTCTTATTTTGAGATTATCTGCCTCATGTCCCTTCTCTATTTCAAGGAACAAGCAGTTGATGTGGTCTTGCTGGAAGTCGGTATCGGTGGACTTCTAGATACCACCAATGTAGTGACGGGAGAAATTGCTGTTATTACGTCGGTTGGTCTGGATCACCAGGAGACCCTGGGGAAAACGATCGAAGCAATTGCCCAGCAAAAGGCAGGGATTTTTAAAGAAGGTAAGAAAGCAGTGGTTGGTCCTTTGCCTGCTGAAGCTGCAGCTATTTGTCAAGAAAAAGCGGAGCAATTGGCTGTGGATCTCCACGCCTTCCGAAAAGATTTTGGGTTAAAGCAGGATCGTTTTTGGAATGAAAACGTGGAACTTGTCTTGCCACATCTGGGCTTGAAGGGGGATTACCAACGGGAAAATGCAGCGGTGGCTTTAGAGGCCTTTCTCCTTTACATGGAAGGTCAGCCTCAAGCAGTAGATCTGGAACAGGTCAAGCTGGCTTTACAAGAGACGCGGTGGCCGGGACGTTTAGAGTTGTTTGGCGACCAACTGTATTTGGATGGAGCCCATAATCCTCATGCCATGGTGCGTTTGATCGAGTTTGCAAAAAGCTTAGACGGAAAACGCGTGAAGATTTTATTTGGAGCTCTCAAGCGAAAAGATTATAGTGGAATGCTGGAAACACTTCAAGCCGGTTTGCCAGAAGCTGAATTAATGTTGACGACCTTTCATTACGGGGAAGTGGTGGCCCAGGGCGATCGACAAGACCTGCCCTATGTAGCTGATTACAAAGCTTATATTCAAGAATTTATGGCTCGGCGTCATCCGGATGAGGTTTTGTTTGTGACGGGCTCCCTGTATTTTATTGCAGAAGTCAGGGCCTGTTTATTAGAGGGCTAAACAATTGACCGAACGGCTTTCTTGGCGTATACTGGTGGTAAATAGTGTACGGTTATAGCGAAAGGAGTCGATCATGATAAAAAAAATAATGTATGGACTGAGCTTAGCAATGGCGATCGTATTGGCAGCTTGTAGTCAACCGGCAAAACCAACAAAAAGGTCTAGTGAACCATCCTCTAGTGCCGCACAAACAGTCTCTTCAACCAGTGCTGAAAAAGAGCAAGTGCAGTCAATCGATGGTAGCTACCGAGGCCAGGATGCCGAGTCCACGATATTGCTGGTTGTGACAGGGCAAAAAGGAACCTATACAGTCACAGACTCGGATGGAGAAGAAGAGACCAAAGAGGTGGCGATCGATCCGGTCAATCAATCCATGCGTATCGGAGATGAACTCTACCGTTACCGAGTAGAGGGTGATCAGTTGTCACTGGAAGATTTGGAACAAGCAGAAGATGACCAAGGAACGATTGTGCTAACCAGGCAATAATCACTCCTGTTGGAGGGCCATGAAAGGTCCGTTTGACAACGATCTTTAAGGAGGCTGGGACAAAAGTCCTAGCCTCTCAATTGTCTTTGGATTATCGAGCAAGACGCAGTGGTTGAGTGCTCAAAGCACTGCTTTGAGGTGGCGGATAGAACTTGCGAAGCAAGTATCCTAAGTCTTTGTTCGCTTTTTAAGCTTCAAAGATGCCCTATGTTGACGGAAACTATGTTTCCTTTATCTGCAACCTTCAACAGTCTCCCAGACTGTTGAAGCTGTGCGGAGGTGGGACGACGAAATCGAATTTTAACGAATGACCGATTTCTGTCCCACTCTCTTTTTGCTTGCTTTTGATCTTCCCAAATAGGGATTTGGCTGGACGTTGCATCGGAAAAGAAGAATTGTTATACTAGTAGAAAGAAAAAGGAGGATGTTTGTGACCTTTCGAAAATTACGTCTCTTAATGTCCAAGTATGGATTTAGTATCTTGTTTATGGGCTTTGAACTATGGGCTTCCTTTGCGGCCTTCTTCTGGCTAAACAAATGGTTTCCGCACTGGCTGTCTGTGGCGGTCATTGGGCTCTTGTATGTGACGACGATTCTTGCCATAGTGAATCGCAATACCCCTCCAGAAAACAAGGTGACTTGGCTCTTGATTGCTGTGATTCCTGTCTTTGGCTCCCTCTTGTATCTCATGTTTGGCGAACGGCGCCTGTCCAAAAAAGAAATGGCCCAGCTGAAAAATATGGAATCAATGAAGTTTCGAGAAGACAACAGCAAACAATTACGCGCGGAACTCAAGCAAGAGAGCAAGGCAGTTTATGGTATGGTCAAATCCATTCTATCCATGGACCACAATGCAGATCTCTATAATGGAACAGCTTCGACCTTTTATCCCCTTGGGGAAAACATGTATGAGCAACTCCTAGAGGATCTGAAAGCTGCGAAAAAATTTATCTTTATCGAATTTTATATCATTGATGAAGGCTTGATGTGGAATAGTATTCTGGAGATTTTAGAGCAGAAGATTAAAGAAGGGGTCGAGGTGAAACTTCTTTATGACGATATCGGCTGCATGGCAACCTTGTCAGGAAATTACACTCGTCGCTTGCAAAAAATGGGGATTGATGCCCATAAATTTAATAAAGTGATTCCACGTTTGACCGTAGCCTACAATAATCGAGACCACCGCAAAATTTTGGTCATCGATGGTCAAGTCGGCTATACGGGTGGGGTCAATCTAGCAGATGAGTATATCAACCATATCGAGCGTTTTGGTCATTGGAAGGATAGTGCTGTCCGCTTGGATGGGCGTGCAGTCAAGGCCCTGACGCGGCTCTTTTTGATGAACTGGTACATTAACCGTGGAGAAATTGAAGATTTTGATCGCTACCATATTGAGAATAAGGCGGTTGAAGGCCAAGGACTCTATATCCCGTATGGAAGTGGTCCTAAACCAATGTACAAATCCCAGGTCGGGAAAACGGTCTACCAGAATATTATCAACCAAGCGACAGATTACGTCTACATCACAACTCCCTACTTAATTATTGACTATGATTTGACAGAGGATATTCGAAATGCAGCCCTTCGTGGGGTAGATGTTCGAATCGTAACGCCTCATATCCCAGATAAGAAGTTGATTCAAATCGTTACACGTGGGGCTTACTTAGATCTGATGGATGCTGGGGTGAAAATTTATGAATACACACCTGGCTTTATTCACAGCAAGCAAGTCTTGGCGGACGATGAAGTAGCGGTTGTAGGGTCGATTAATTTTGACTATCGGAGTTTGGTCCATCACTATGAGAATGCGGTTTGGATGTATCAAACACCAGCTTTGAAAGACATACGAGCGGACTTTGAACACATCTTTGAAGTGTCTCAAGAGATTACCGAGGATACCTTCCGCTTTACTTGGCACCAAAGTTTAATCAAAGAAATCATGCAATTATTTGCGCCAATGTTGTAAGAAGAGTAGAACGAGTGAGAAAGAGTTCGAGAGATAATCTCGGCTCTTTTTCAAATGACTGTAAGAGGCTGACAGAGCCAGTAGAATTTGGTATACTAGAAAAGAAAATGAGCTTTTTTGAAAATGAAAGAGCAAAAGGAACATCTAGGAAAAGGAAAAAGAATGAGCGAAAAAGAGCAAGAAATGACTTCGAAAAAATTGGGCATTCACGTTGGAGATAGTTTCCAAGATACACGTGAAATTCGTGAAGTGCTAGACAAGTCAGTCTTTCGAGAAGAAGAGCCAATGCATGGGAGTCGGGCAGAAGTCTTAGAAGAGCCGGTCACCACGGCTACATCTGAGCCTGAGTCTGAACCGGTCGTGGAGGAAGCTTCAGAGCCAAAACAAGAACAAACCTTGAGCCGGATGAGTCGTCATGTGCGTGAAGCTGCAAAACCAGTGCTAGAAGAAACAGCGACAAAATCTGAGGTGGAAGAAGAGCCTAGACATGCCCACCGTCAATGGAAGCGTCCAGTACCGGTTGTGATTCCTTTGATTTGTAGTATCTTGCTTAGTTTGTTGCATGTTGGTTTGCCATTTTTGACGCGATTTGCCACCAATCAGCAGTCTCAAAATCTCTATGCAGGTTGGGCGATGACGAGAGGTCAAGCTCCATTTGGTGATTTTTATGGGACCAATGGTTTTCTTTATTATGTGATCAACTGGCTTGGTAGCCTAGCAGGTGGCCATTGGATTCTGGTGATGCTACAGGCAGTTGCCCTCTTTTATGCAGGAACTTCTCTGTATCAGATGGTGCGCTTGCTGGTGGCGAATAAAGCAACTGCTCAGAATGTTCAATTGCTCTTTTATTTCTTGCTACTGGCTCTTGGTTTTGGAGGGACTTATGTGACCTTCTTTAGCCTTCCTGTTTTGTTTGCAAGTATGAATCTGATCTTGGCTTATTTCATTGGGCATCGTAAGGATGAAGCCTTCGTTGTCTATGGAGCGATGGCGGCGATTGCCTTCTTGATCGAACCAATGACCAGCGCCTTGTTTTACCTCTTGGCCTTTCTTGGTTTAACAGCCTTCAATATCAAGCAAAAGAGATGGGCGCGTGGCTTTTATCAATTCTTAGCAGTCTTACTTGGTTTTTCGATTGTCTTTTATCCGATCGGCTATGTGACTGTTTGGAATCAGACCTTTGGCTATGCCATTAACCAAGTGACCTATGTTTTGAATGCCTTAAATTATAGCAATGGACAAGCCTTCGGGAATGCGATCTATTACAGCTTATTGGCCCTCACCTTGGGTCTTGTCTCTGCATTTTTGATGAGCTTTAGCAAGCAAAAAAATACGCAGCTACGGATCTTCCGCTTTATAGGCTGGGTAGGATGTTTGGTCGTCTTCATTATTTCGATCGGCCTGCCTGAGCAAGGAGCTTATCAATTTTTACCAATGTTGCCATTTGTTCTTCCCTTGTTTGCCATTTGGTTTTCACGAGATGGGGAAGAAAGCGAGTCTACAGAACGCCGCACTCGTAAGGGAAAAAACAAGGAAGTCTGGTCTGCTTATTTTACCAGTCAGGCTTTCCTACCACTTGTAGCCTTTGTCTACTTAATTGCTTATCCAATCACTCAGGATTTGGTCCTTCAATCTGGGCAATCCAGTGAGCGGAGTGTCATTGCCAGCTATATCCAAGACCATAGTAAGAAAAAGGATACCATCTATGCTTGGGATACGACGGCAACTCTTTATCAAGAGAGCAATCGCCTATCTGCTTCAGCCTTATTGACACCGACTTCCTATCTAGGGATTAATGAGAACCGGACCAATGTGATCCAACAAATCGATCGAGCCCAACCCAAGTATATTGTGGTGAATAATCAGGTTGAATTGACCACTGAGATGAAGCAACTCTTAAAAGCAAATTACCGTCTTGTAGACAAGAAATATTCTCATTTCAAAGTCTACCAAGCATCTTAATAAAATCAATATCTTGTGTTTTAGAAAGATTTTAACAAATTTTTCCACAAGATATTGATTTTTATTTTTTCTAGTGGTATAATACATCTTGTACGATGTAAAAGTAATGAAAGAAGGCAGTTTGCGATGATCACCTTGAGAGAAGAACAGCTGAGAATGGCTCCTGATATTTTTGTAGAAAAACGCGATGGCCGTCGGGTTCCATTCGATGTTGAAAAAATTTATAAAGCATTGTTAAAGGCCACAAAAGAAGTAACTTCTCTCACTCCAGTGATGGAAGCCAAACTAGAGGCCATTGTTGACCGCATTATTGCAGAAATCTTGGAGCGTTTTCCAAATGGCGTGAAGATCTATGAGATTCAAAATGTCGTCGAACACGAGTTGCTTCAAGCCAATGAATATGCGATTGCTGAGAGCTATATCACTTACCGGACCCAGCGGGATTTTGAGCGCTCAAAAGCGACGGATATCAACTTTACGATTGGCAAACTCCTCAATAAGGATCAAGCCGTTGTCAATGAAAATGCCAATAAGGACAGTGATGTTTTCAACACCCAGCGTGATTTGACAGCAGGGATCGTAGGTAAGTCGATTGGCCTAAAAATGTTGCCCAAACACGTAGCCAATGCCCACCAAAAAGGGGATATCCACTACCATGATTTGGACTATAGTCCCTATACTCCGATGACCAACTGTTGCTTGATCGATTTTGAAGGCATGCTGAAAAATGGCTTTAAGATTGGAAATGCAGAGGTCGAAAGTCCCAAGTCGATCCAAACTGCAACGGCACAAATCTCGCAGATTATTGCCAATGTGGCCTCTAGTCAGTATGGGGGTTGTTCAGCAGACCGGATCGATCAAGTCTTGGCTCCCTATGCAGAAAAGAACTACCAAAAGCACCTAGCAGATGCCAAGGAATGGGTGCTTCCTGAAAAGCAAGAGGACTATGCTTGGAGTAAGACTCAAAAAGACATCTATGATGCCATGCAATCGCTAGAATATGAGATTAATACGCTCTTTACTTCAAATGGGCAAACTCCCTTTACTTCGCTTGGCTTTGGTCTCGGAACTAGCCGTTTCGAACGGGAAATCCAAAAAGCGATTCTGAAAATCCGGATCAAGGGACTGGGTTCGGAACATCGAACAGCCATCTTTCCAAAATTGATTTTTACCCTCAAACGGGGCCTCAACTTAGAGCCTGGAACACCCAACTATGATATCAAGCAATTGGCCTTAGAATGTGCCACTAAGCGCATGTATCCCGATGTCCTATCTTATGACAAGATTGTGGAATTAACAGGCTCCTTCAAGGTACCCATGGGCTGCCGTTCTTTCCTTCAAGGTTGGAAGGACGAGAATGGCGTCGAAGTCAATTCTGGCCGGATGAATCTTGGCGTTGTGACGGTCAATCTCCCTCGGATCGCTCTTGAATCAGAAGGGAACAAAGAAAAGTTCTGGCAAATCTTTAATGAACGAATGAACATTGCTGAAGATGCTTTGGTTTACCGGGTGGAGCGCACCAAAGAAGCGACACCAGCCAATGCGCCGATTCTCTATCAATATGGGGCTTTCGGGAAACGCTTGGGTAAATATGATCAGGTAGATCAGCTCTTCCGTCATCGCAGAGCGACTGTTTCACTTGGTTATATCGGACTCTATGAAGTTGCAACCGTCTTTTATGGTCCAAATTGGGAACACAATCCAGAAGCCAAACAATTCACGATCGATATCATCAAGGACATGAAAGCGCGCGTGGAAGAATGGTCTGACCAGTATGATTACCACTTCTCCATCTATTCGACACCGTCAGAAAGCTTGACAGACCGCTTCTGTCGCCTGGATACGGAGAAATTTGGGAAGGTTCCAGATATCACAGACAAGGAATACTATACCAATAGTTTCCACTATGATGTTCGTAAGAACCCAACCCCATTTGAGAAGCTGGATTTTGAAAAAGTCTATCCTGAAGCTGGAGCTTCTGGTGGCTTTATCCACTATTGTGAGTATCCTGTGCTCCAACAAAATCCAAAAGCCCTTGAAGCGGTTTGGGATTATGCCTACGACCGGGTCGGTTATCTCGGAACCAATACGCCGATTGACCGTTGTTACAAGTGTGATTTTGAAGGAGATTTCACGCCGACTGAGCGCGGATTTGCTTGTCCAAATTGTGGCAATAGCGATCCGAAAACGGTCGATGTGGTCAAACGAACCTGTGGCTATCTAGGAAACCCTCAAGCTCGTCCAATGGTCAATGGCCGCCACAAGGAAATCGCTGCGCGTGTCAAACACATGAATGGATCCACTATCAAATCAGCTGGACACCAAGTGACAGATTAGAAAAGGACATTATGGGAAAATACCAATTAGATGATAAGGGCAAGGCTCAGGTGCAACGATTCCACGAGAAGCATTCAACTGGTGGAGTCAATAAAAAAGACCGAGTAGCAAGCCTGAGAGAACAATTTTTAAATAAAAATAAGAAAAAGTGAGAGTCCGCTCTCGCTTTTCTCTTAGTTGGAGGTAAAGATGATACTACGCAGGCCAACATTGGCAGATAAAGAAACAGTTTTAGAGATGATGGCAGAGTTCGAAGAGACCCAATCGGCTCATGATGGTGGGTTTTGGAACGCCAACAATTTTGTTTATGAAGAGTGGCTAGAAGAAAATCTTCAAGCGGAAGCGGGACTCAATATTCCTGAAAACTGGGTTCCTGCTATCCAGCTGGTTAGTTTTGACGTAGCAGGCCAGGCTCTTGGCTTTCTCAACCTTCGTCTCCGATTAAATGACTACTTACTAGAAAAAGGGGGCCATATTGGCTACTCCATTCGTCCCTCTGAAAGAGGTAAGGGCTATGCTAAAGAGGCCCTCCGCCAAGGTTTACAAGTTGCTAAGGAAAAGAATATCAAACGAGCTCTGGTAACTTGTAGCACAGAAAATCCAGCTAGCCGAGCTGTTATCTTAGCTAATGGCGGTCAATTTGAGGATGTTCGAAATGGAACGGAGCGGTATTGGATAGAGGTGGACTAGAAGGATGACATGGAATACACCAAAACCAGGCGAATGGAAGAGTGAGGAACTGAGTCGAGGGCGCATCATCGATTACAAGGCTTTTAACTTTGTCGATGGCGAAGGAGTGCGCAACTCCCTTTATGTGGCAGGTTGCATGTTTCACTGTGAGGGGTGTTACAATGTAGCGACCTGGTCTTTCAATGCAGGCATTCCCTATACCAAAGAGTTGGAAGAGCAGATCATGGAAGATCTTGCCCAACCCTATGTCCAGGGTTTGACCCTCCTTGGGGGAGAGCCTTTTCTCAATACTGGCATCCTGCTGCCCTTGGTCAAAAGAGTGAAGAGAGAGTTACCCGACAAAGATATCTGGTCTTGGACCGGTTACACTTGGGAAGAGCTGATGCTGGAAACGCCAGACAAATTAGAGCTTCTCTCACTGATTGATATTCTGGTCGATGGGCGCTATGATAAGAGCAAACGCAACCTCATGTTGCAGTTTCGTGGCTCTTCCAATCAGCGGATCATTGATGTTCAAAAATCCCTCAAAGAAGGAAAAGTCGTCATCTGGGACAAGCTCAATGATGGCAAAGAAGCCTTTGAACAAGTCAAACGGGACGATCTTTTGTAGGTTGTTTAGCTGAGAGTGGGACAGGAATCGGTCATTCGTTAGAATTTGATTTCATTTTCCCACCTCTGCACAGCTTCAACAGTCTGGGAGACTGTTGAAGGTTGCAGATAAAGGAAACATAG
>OATP01000417.1_pt1 | contig 25915 bp, 24 predicted proteins | sample 1495041 | NCBI WGS metagenome assembly OATP01 (sample SAMEA2579972, study PRJEB22360) | human gut metagenome | biome: human gut; feature: human-associated habitat; material: faeces | place: Denmark | collected 2008/2010 | reverse complement strand
AGAATTGTTTCGCCCGCTTTGGCTTCTTCATTAACAATCACTTTGAAGCGAATACTCCGCTCTTTTGTATCAGTGATACTTGGGTATTCCGCTGTGATTGTGCCATTAGTTTCTTTCAAGCTGGTTGGCTTTGGTTCATCGCCGACACTTGTTAGACTATCTTTGACATACGTCAGTCCTTTGGGTAGTTGGTCTGTGATAACTACTTTGTTTAGGACGCCATTTTCGATGGTGTTGCGGAAGCTGATTGTGTACTCGATTTCTTCCCCTAGTTTTGGTTTGGCGTTATTAACGGTTTTTGTAGCGGCTAGTTTGCCTGCTTTCGCTTCTGGTACCACAGGCACCTCTGGTTCTTCGGGCGGATTAACTGTGTCATCTACTTTGGCTTTGTTGAGAATTGTTTCGCCCGCTTTGGCTTCTTCATTAACAATCACTTTGAAGCGAATACTCCGCTCTTTTGTATCAGTGATACTTGGGTATTCCGCCGTGATTATGCCGTTGGTTTCTTTCAAGCTGGTTGGCTTGGGTTCATCACCGACACTTGTTAGGCTATCTTTGACATACGTCAGTCCTTTTGGTAGTTGGTCTGTGATAACCACTTTGTTTAAGACGCCATTTTCGACAGTGTTGCGGAAGCTAATGGTGTACTCGATAGTTTCGCCTAGTTTTGGTTTAGCGTTATTAACGGTTTTTGTTGCGGTTAATTTGCCAGTTACTTGTTCGTCCGCAATTTTTGCTTCTACTATATTAGAAGTTTCGTTGACTTTTGCAGATGTTAAAATATCTACTGCCTCAACGGTTGCGCTATTAGGCACTAATTCATTTGCTTTTGCTCGTTCATTTATCTGCGCTTTAAATTCGTAAATTGTTTCAGCTGTATCAGCTTTGTAGCTACCTCCTTGTGTAGCAGTTGCACCATTGCCAACACGGACTATAATTTGTTTATTGGTTGCATCATATTCTGCTTGATCATCGCCTGAAGCATCCGTTTTTTCACCAGAATTTGGTCCACTAATAATTTTTAAAGAGCCTGGCAAATAATTTAAGCGACCATCTAGTGCATCCTTCGAAACTGAATTTATCGCTTCTGAATCAGCTTTTGTATTTTTTAGTGAGACACGATACGTGATTGTTTCACCAACTTTGTAAGTTTCTTTTGGTTCCACAATTTCTTTCTTAATTTCAAATTCAGGTGTTTCTGCGTTTACAGCAAAACCAATCGCATTCGTAGAATAATCGTCACCACTACTTGTTGTTCTAAAATTAATTTGGTTTTGTCCAGCATTTAAAACACCTTCGGGAATTGCCATACGATCGATATCAATATCTAAAAAATTAGGATAATCCGGCGCAAATTTCCCTGGATACTTGTCTACCATATGTTCATCGTTATCTGTCACAGTTGCGTTCATAGCATTGTTAACTGGATTGAGCGTGTTCGAAATATTTACCCAAGTTCCTGCGCTATTTTTAATTTGTGCGTTGTCTCCAGTCCAGTATTTATCTCCTTGAACAGTAAACCAGGTCACAATTGGATCAAGCTTTCCTTGTTTTGCTGTTAAAAAGTTGCTCATAGTAAATTCATTATTAGTTCCAGCAGCATTGCCACGTGCTCCATAGTAAATACTAAAAGCTCTTGACTTACTTGCCTGATCCTTTGTAACAACAAACAAACTCCAACCACTAAAGTTATAATATTGATATTGACCATTTAAACTACTTGTCATAGGAATATCTGCTAACGTATAACTTCCTGTCGCACTTTTATCCCCTTGTAAAATTGAAGTTACATCTGCATAATTAGAAAATCCAGTATTATTGTATCCGAAACGTTGTCCTGGGTTTGTTGCATCTTGATCGATACGATGGTACCTTTGGGGCGAAACACGCTGTACGGTTCCATTTGGTGTTGTAAATTGAACTGGTGCACTAATTTCTTCATCAGAAAGATTTGTTCCGTAAGCAGGGCCTTTATATCTAGAGGCACTCCAAAATAAGCCCGCCCAAGCAATCTCTTTTGCACCATTTAAATCAATATAAGCCCGACTAGAGTTATACGTATTTGGATCATTGTCAACATCTGCAAATTCTAAAGGAAAATTGTTAATTGCATAACCACTACTTGCTCCTCGTGTGTTTAAAAATGTTTGCGCAGCCCCCGTATTTTCATTCGCAATTTTTAAGTTGGTATTTCCCGTTGAAAAAAGTTCTCCTCTATGAACGCTTTGATAAATCGGTGTATTAAACCCCCGACCAGGTGTTGGTGGCACTAACGGACCAGTAGGTTGCGCCTTTAATGGAGGTTGCTCAGGACTTTCGGTAGCCTGCGTTAGTGCTGTCTCTTGAATACTTTCTGTCGCCTTTCCTGCTTCAGGCTTTGTTTCGTTACTAGTAGTTGCGGTCATTTCATTTGTAGAAGAGGCTGTTTCGCTTGCCTGATTTTCTACTTTTGTTTCTGAAGTTTCCTGTTTTTCCTTCGAAACAAACTCTTTATCTGCTAGCATATCTTTACTAGGTAAATCAATTACTAGTGTCCCTTTTTCATTATCTTCTATTAGTACGCTGACCAATAACTTGCTCGACGCTTTTGTAGTTATTTGCCCATTTATGGTAATCTTTCTTGTTGAATTTGGTTGAAGGTTAAGCAGTTTAATATCGGTTGTTTGATCTTTCTCATTTGTTTCAACCTTTGCTTGTTCTTCTAAAGACGTAGGTCCTCGCTCTTCGCTTAAAGTATCTAATACAAATTTGATTGGACTATCATTGTTATTTTTTTGTTTTAAAATGAGATTTTTGATTGGTACATCTCGTGTATTTGTTATTTCGTAAGTGACCGTTTTAATATCTTCTTGAGACGATGTATCTTCTATTTTCCCTATTACTTTGAGCCCGTCTTTTTCAACAGTATTCTCAGCATCACTCGTTACTTCTTGAGCAAATGCGTTCATCATTGGTAACAAATTTAAAATAAACAGCATGGTAATCATAAGGTAACTCACAAAATTTTTAACTGCTTTATTCATTTACATTCTCCTTCGTTCTTTTCATTTACTTAAACAAATCATCTTCAAACAACTTTTACAATTACTCATTGTTTCTCAATATCCACCTCCATAAAATACTTTTCAACCTTCAATTCTTTCTTTATTTAGCTACAACAACTTTTTTTAACGTACGATTTTCCGTTTCTCCTTATAATCAAAAAGTAACACATTATATTGGCTAAAAAAAGAAAAAAACCCGATATTTCAACAAAAAATTACGAATTAAATAACACGTTTTATATGAAGCAAATATATTGACTTTCCCTAAAAAAATACAAATATAGGTAAGTTCTAGCTTTAAGAGTAATTTTTTTATTGTTTTCCCTTTAATAACATTCGTTCTAAATTGTTTTAAAAACTAAAAATTTTTTCATGTAATTTTCATTACATTTACCAAAAAAAGAAACTAGCTTAGCTACATTTGCTATTACTAGTTTCTTTTTTTTTAATTGTTTTACTTTTCCCCTAAAATTTCAATCCAACCATAATAATATTCAATATATTGATTTTCCTCTTCTAGTTGTGTCAAGATATGCTCTCCGACAACGATGCCTGTTTCAAATCCTTGTTTTGCTAAACGCTTTTTTACTTCTTCGATATTATTCAAACGGGTATCTTGTGTATTGACTTTTAAAATAAAGCCTTTGTATTGGCTACTTGGTTCTTTGAGCCAAATCACTTTGTCTAAACTTTTTTTATTCACATGATTTGCCAAACAAATCCCATACGTCAGTTCATTGGATTCACTTAAATCCCCGTAAATACCTAAAGTTGAAATGTGTTCCATGTAAACTTTCATCTCTTCTGGATCCTCAATATCAACAACAACAATTTTATCAAAAGGAATTGGTTCATCTGAAAAAACCAATGTTTCTAAATCAATTAACGCATGTAAATGTAATTTTCTTTTCTTGATTTCTTTGTATTTATGCTGAAGCCTTTTTATTTCTTGCCCCAGTTGTTCTTCTGTTGCTTCCATGGTGGCATAGAGATCGGTAGGAGTCTTTTTATACAAATTCAACATATCTTTGATAGGAATCCCCATTTTTCGATAAAAATCAATATCATATATTTTGAACAAATCTTCTAAATCAAAGGTTCGATATCCGTTTTCTTCATTGCGTGTTGTACTAATCAACCCTTGCTCGTCCCAATAACGAATCGTGGACTTAGGGATATTTAACAACTCAGAAACATCTTTTATTGTGTAATTTTTTTCCATACTGTTCCCTCCATCAAAAAGTTTAGCATTTCTACTGTTGACATTCAAGTTACTTGAACGTGTACAATGACTCTTTGTAACAGCTAAAACGGTATTGTTTAAGGAGGAAATTTCATGAAATTAATGAAAGAGTTTATTAAAGAAAATAAATGGATTGTTCTTGCGACAACTTTAACCATCTGTTTGCAAATCGCAGGAACCCTTGGCGTCCCTAAATTAGTTGGCAAGTTGATTGATGTGGGCATCGTTAGCGGTGACCAACAAGTAATTAAAACGATTGGCATACAAATGTTTCTTGTGGCATTCATTGGAACAATTGCCGCAATTATTTCTAGCTATTTGTCTGCTTTAGTAGCTGCTAAATTTGGTTTCCAAGTTAGAGGATTGTTCTTTAAAAAATTTCAACAATTCTCGATGAAAAATGTTGATAAATTTGGTTCAAATTCTTTGCTAACTAGAATGACCAACGATGTAGATAATGTTCAAACAATGATTGTGCTGTTTTGCCAATTAATCTTTCCAGCGCCTATTATTAGTTTATTTGCCTTAGTGATGACATTTTCTTATTCAGTTTCACTCGCTTGGGTAACATTGGCTTCCATCGTATTTTACTTAGTCGTTGTTTATTTTTTAATGAAAAAAGGCACCCCTTTATCTTTAAAAATTCAACCAAAAATGGATCGAATTACTACGACTTTACGAGAGTTCTTTACTGGAATTAATATGATTCGTGCGTTCAATAATCAAGACTTTGAAGAGCAGCGAACCAATCAAACATTTAAAAATTATGCTGAACGCATGAGTAAAGTGAATCGAATCTTTGCTTGGATTACTCCTGTTGCCTTTTTATTAATGGGCGTTGTGTATGCCTCTATTTTGTGGTTTGGCGGTAATTTAGTGGCGGTAGGCACCCTACAAATTGGCACCGTTACAGCTGTGATTGAATATACGCTTCTAACTTTGGCCTACTTAATGATCGCGGCTATGGTATTAGTTGTCATTCCACGGTCCGTTGCTTCCTTGAATCGCTTGCAAGAAGTTTTGTCAGAAGAAATTGAAATTAGCGATCCTCATACTGAAGCAATCATTGCTTATCATCCTGAGAAAGCCTTGATTTGCTTCGATCACGTCACGTTTCAATACACAGAAACAGCTGATCCTGTTTTAGAAAATGTTAGTTTTGTCATCCCTAAAGGAAAAACAACGGCGATTGTTGGGGCAACTGGCGCTGGTAAAAGTACTTTAGTTAAGTTACTTTTACGAATAAATGAGGTCACAGCCGGCACGATTAGCTATTCTGGCACAGATATCCGCTCATTATCTCAGCAAACGATTCGCCAAGTCATCAGTTATGTGCCACAAAAAGCCTTTCTTTTCAGTGGGACAATCTTATCAAACTTATTAATGGGAAATGCCAAAGCAACTACAGAAGAAATAAGAACGGCACTAGAAATTTCACAATCTTCTGAATTTATCGATTCCTTACCACAAGGGATTGAAAGTTTCGTAGCACAAGGCGGGGCCAACTATTCTGGTGGTCAAAAACAAAGAATGTGTATTGCACGAGCCTTAATCAAACCGGCAGATGTTTATATTTTCGATGATAGCTTTTCCGCATTAGATTACAAAACTGATGCCGCTCTACGTGCCGCTTTACATGCACAAATGGCGGACAAAACTTTACTCATTGTTGCTCAACGGTTAAGTACAATCATGAACGCTGACAATATTATCGTCCTAGATGAAGGAAGGATTGTTGGTCAAGGCACCCACGCTGATTTACTTACCACTAATAGCTATTACCAAGACTTTGCTAAATCGCAAGGTATCTTACCCAAGTAATTAAAGAAAGGATGTGACTGCTTGAAAGAAAGTTTTCTTTTCAAGCCATACAATGAAAAAAACAATGAATCTTCAAAGCTTTAAACGTTTCTGGAAAATGATTAAACCTGAGCATCCAATCTTTTATGGTCTAATGATCTGCAGTTTAATTGGAAACTTATTAATTGTTGCCATGACCTATATTATGGCAATCGGGATTGATAACCTCTTAGAAGCGATCAAGCGTGTCGGGCTCAAAGGCATGACACTTCCTTTAGTTGAAGAAGCACTCTTAGGTCCCGTCTTACTTTTAATTCTCTTTTCAATCATTAGTAGTATCACTTCTTTTATCCAGGAACGAGCAATGGCTTCTTTAAGCGAACGGGTTACTTTAAGAATTAGAAAAGAAGTGACAAAAAAGTTTAAAACTTTACCAATGGCCTTCTTTGACAATCACCAAGTGGGCGATATCATTAGTCGTTCAACAACTGGCTTAAACCAATTGTCACAAGTTCTTTTAACAGGCATCAACCAATTTTTCACTTCCGTCGTGACTATCCTTTTTGCAGGAATTATGTTGTTCTATATTGATGCAAAATTAACTATTTTAGTGTTGCTACTAATTGGCGGTAGTACTTTCATGACGACAAAAATTGCGAATAAAAACAAGGTGTTTGCTGATCAAAGTCAAGCTGAATTAGGTCAATTAAATAATAAAATGGAAGAATATTTAGCAGGAAATTTGGTCACAAAAACCTTTAATCAACAGCAAAATGCTGAAAAAACAATTGCTGCTGTTAATCAACAACATTATCGTGCCTTTAAAAAAGCACAGTTTCTAAATTTTGCGATTTATCCAGCTATTCGTTTTATCAATCAGTTGGCTTTTATTATCAGTGCTATCTTAGGCGCAATGCTCGTTTTATCTGGTGGTATTACGATTGGTTTCTTGCAAGCGTATTTGCAATATATCAACCAAATTTCTGAGCCGATTTCTACCGCTTCTTATGTCATTAACTCAATTCAAGCAGCGATGGCTTCCATTGATCGGATTTTTGTTATCTTAGATGAAGCTGATGAACAGCCAGAAGCAACTCATTTAGAAACTATTTCTTCTCCTAAAGGAGCCATTGAATTTAAAAATGTTCAATTTGGCTACACACCAGAAAAAATTTTAATGAAGAATGTTGATTTTTCTGTTCAACCGAAAAAAACAGTGGCCATTGTGGGACCCACCGGCGCTGGTAAAACAACATTAGTCAACTTATTGATGCGTTTCTATGAAATAAATCAAGGCGCCATTACTTTTGATGGGATTGATATTACGAAACTTTCTCGACAAAATCTAAGAAATTTATTTGGCATGGTATTACAAAACACTTGGCTATTTGAAGGAACCGTAGCAGATAATATTGCCTATGGAAAAAAAGACGCTTCTCGTGAAGAAATAATTGAAGCGGCTAAAATTGCTCAATGTGATCATTTTATTCGGACCCTTCCTCAAGGATATGACACAATTATTTCTAGCGAAAATGGTGCATTATCACAAAGGCAACAACAGTTATTAACCATCGCCCGAATCATTTTAGCAAATCCGCCCGTTGTTATTCTCGATGAAGCAACTTCGAGTGTGGACACACGAACAGAAGCCCATATTCAAAAAGCGATGGAAACTGTCACAGAAAATCGAACAAGCTTCGTTATCGCTCATCGATTATCCACGATTGAAAATGCTGATTTAATTTTAGTGATGAAAAATGGCGATATTATTGAAAAGGGAACGCATCAGGAACTATTACAAGCTCCGACTCTTTACGCCAGCTTATATAATAGTCAATTTCAAACCACTTAAAAAGAACTGGAACAAGTCATTCTTCTTTTGACTTGTTCCAGTTCTTTTATTGCTTAGAAATATTGAATTCCCATCGCTTTTTTGACTTCTGTTAAGGTTTGTGCTGCCACTTTTTCAGCAGCAAGACTTCCTTTATGCAACATTTCCATAATCGCTTCTGGATTTTTAGCCAGCTCTTCACGACGTCGACGAATCGGTGCGAGTTCTTCTTCTAGGACATCAATTAAGTAACGTTTAATTTTCACATCTCCTAAACCGCCATGACGATAGTGCTCTTTTAATTCTTCAATATATTCTTTCTCTTTCCCAAAGACATCCAAGTAAGTAAAGACCATATTTCCTTCAACTTGTCCTGGGTCCTCTATACGAATATGATTTGGATCGGTATACATACTCATTACTTTTTTCTGAACCACTTCAGCTGGATCTGAAAGATAAATACCATTACCTAAAGACTTACTCATTTTTCCGTTGCCATCAATTCCTGGCAAGCGTCCCATGCCTTTTGGTGGTAACACAGCTTCCGGTCTAACTAAAACTTCACCGTACGTCTGATTAAAACTATGCACAATTTCTTGCGCTTGTTCCAACATTGGTTTTTGGTCTTCCCCAACTGGGACTAAGTTCGCTTGAAAGGCAGTAATATCAGCAGCTTGTGAAACGGGATAAATAAAGAATCCTGTCGGAACACCCTCGCCAAATTTTTTTTGCTCAATTTCTGCTTTGACCGTTGGATTCCGACGAACACGTGACGTGGTCACTAAATTTAGATAGTACATTGTTAATTCAGCTAACTGTGGAATTTGCGATTGGATAAAAATTGTTGTTTTCGTAGGGTCTAAACCAACTGCTAAATAGTCCAAAGCAACTTCTAAAACATTGGCTGAAACTTTTTCGGGATTTTTTGCATTATCTGTCAATGCTTGTAAATCTGCAATCATGACAAATAATTGATTTGTAGGGTCTGCTTGCATTTCTACTCGTTTTTTTAAGGAACCTACGTAATGTCCTAGGTGCAATTTACCAGTTGGACGATCACCTGTTAAGATAGTATTCATTGTCTACACACCTTTATCGTTTTTAAGTAGTTTAGAAAAACAAGACAACGAAAAAGGTTGTCTTGTTTTTCTGTTTATTTTTTCTGATCATCTTCATCCATTTTCGATACCGACAGCTAGCTTATAACCCAAGGTATATCAACATAAAAAAATAAAAATAGGCTATGACAGCAGCGTGACAGCAAAAAAGATGGAAAGTTAAATATCAAACCTCGTAATTTCATTTGCGAGTGCTTGATTTGTTTCTGGATATAAGTGTCCATATTTGTCCAAAGTAGTTTTAATAGAGGCATGACCTAGACGCTTAGATATTGCATAGATATTTTTATTATGTTCAATTAAAAAGGCAACATGCGAGTGTCTTAATCCATGCATATGAATTGGTTTTACTCCTGCAATTTCAGCTAGTTTTTTTATTCTGCTTAAAATAGTTCTTGGAGATGGCGGTAATCCATCAAAAGAAAAAACCAATTCTATATTTTTCCCAATTGATTGTTGAGTTTTTTTCCATGTTTTTAAATCTTCAACGGTTTGTCTGTCTAACGAAATTATCCGAATACTTGATGTATTTTTTGTTTCAGCAAATTCATAATCTTGTCTTGTACGGATGTAAATTGACTTATTTACGCTACATCTGCCATTTATTAAGTCAAAGTCTTTCCATTGTAACGCTAAGAGCTCCTCACTCCTTACACCTGTAACAAAAATAAAACGCATCAAACGTTTATAAAATTCTTCATAAAAATCCCCGTGATAAACACTATTATATACTTTCTTAAATTCATCAACTGTCCAAAATTCTACTTGAGGACGCTGAGTTTTTATTTTACCTATAGTATCTACAGGATTTTCTTCAATAATTTCAAGTACAATTGCCCTTTTAAAAACTACTCTCAACTTATTGAATATCTGTTTAATATAATTTGGTGATAATGGTTGCTCAATGCCCTTTTTTACAACATGGATTTTCGATAAAAACTGTTGAAATTCCTGTATATGAATTGGTCGAATCTTTACAACCTGCATTTCTCCAAAAAAATCCAATGCACGTTGTAAAATATGATCTGTTTTCATATATGTTTTTTCTACAGTTCCCAACTTATACCAAGGAAAAAAATACTCTCGATAAAAATCATGAAACGTTATTCCTTGCAGATAAATTCCTTGTGAATCAGAAAAACTTTGTTTTAACTCTTCGAGTCCCCTTCTTGCTTCTCCTTGAGTTTTGAAGCCTCTTCTGGTCACTTGAATTCTTTTTCCAAAGCGATCTTGTCCTAAAGTTGCAGAAAAAAACCAAGTGCCTCTTTTTCTGTCTTTATAAACATTCGCAATTTTCCTCATTTTACTATTCCTCCCAAGAAATATGGAGAACTTCTTCTAAAATTGAAATAGGAATTCTTTTTATTTTTGAATTACGATAAAAAAAGTATCCTTTCTCAACTAAAAGTTCTTTACATTCCTTGAAGATTTTATTAGCATAGTACTGAGAAAAACCTAGATTAATCAAATCTTTTCGAGTAGCTGTTTTCATTATAGCACCTTCCTTACTTTTTTTCATTTATTTCTATCAGCTGCTTTTGTCAAAAGCACATAGGAATTTCACCTCTCCCCAAGTTTACGGCGAGCCTTACGGAAGTATCATTATCCCAACTTTAAATCATCGCTTTTTATTGACTATAAAAATTATTTTAGAATATTTATCGCTCCTTCTTTACAGCAAGAAATCATGGCGCAACTAAAATATGCTCCTTAAAGTGTTAACGTACTGATAGAATCTATTTAATTTTCAATGAACAATAGGTTTTCTACCTAAAAGAATCTACTAATTCCTTAACTATTAGAAGATTCTTTTAAACAGAAAAAGTGGAAAGGGGATTTTTTTAATTAGTTAATTTTAAATTTTAAGATCGCTTCTATTAATTTAATTTCTAGCTGACTTATCATATATTCATCTACATAGGTAACGAATTGACCTACCTCGTTAAATCCATTTGTCAAACATAACTTAGCCATATAAGAATGATAATGTTTGAGTATCATCTTGATCGAAATTGGATCTCCTTCTAGAGCAGATAAGATAATGGATAGTGGAACTAATAGGTACTGCCGCTTTTTGGATTTATCTACCATAGGTCATACCCCATTTTCAATTGTTCAACTGCCTTCTTTCGTTGATACCAGATACCACTTGTGCTCATATTGAGAATTTTACCGATTTCAGCATCATTAAAACCTGCAAAATAATAAAGTAGGATAATCTTTCTTCTTATCTCCGATAACTGATCAATTGCTGCTGATAACTTTTGATCTGAAATTAATATTTCCATTCCAAATAAGAAATAGACATCTTGTTCATCAAAATGAGTTTGGGAATACCTGCCTTCATTTGAATCTGCCAATGGTTCCTCATTATCCTTTATGTTAGCGTTTCGTTTTCGAATAGACTTAGCTTCGTTTCGTAATACTTTTTTACAGTAGGCATCAAATTGGTGTTGTATAGATATATCATTGTAATGTTGTTGCATGATAATATGCTCCTTTTTTCCCCTTTCCACTAATACAACAATCAGAGAGCCCCTTTTTTTCGAAAAAACTAGAAAAAAACATAAAAATATTTATCATTCTTTAAACAGAAAATCTTTCTATAAAAAACAAAAAAAACGATTAGGCTAGGCTAATCGTTTTTTGGGCTCTATAATTTATGGGACTGATGAATCAGAATTGATTCTTCAGCCCCATTTTCATTTTAGGTATTAAAAAACATATCGTTCTCTAGTATGATTAAATCACCACAAAATAAACAACTGAGCGGACGATATGCTATATGAATGATTCTATCAAAAAAATGCTGAGAATAATAGAGAAAGATTTGATGATTACAGAGGTCTCTTACGAGACCCTTCAGAAGAAAAAGACGTTGGTCGTCGATGCTGTTCTCTCGCCTACTCCTCGAGCTTGTAGAAGTTGTGGTTCTACTGTGGTAGATGGAAACGGGAAAGCAATTATAGTGAAAAATGGGAAGAAGGAATCGATTGTCCGTTTTGAACAATACAATCATATGCCTTTGGTTATGCGCCTAAAAAAGCAGCGCTATACCTGTAAAAACTGCCGAACCCATTGGACTGCTCAAAGTTATTTTGTCCAACCCAGACATTCAATCGCAAATCATGTTAGATATAAAATTGCTTCTTTACTGACTGAAAAAGTATCTTTATCTTTTATTGCGAAAAATTGTCAGGTATCTTTGACCACCGTTATTCGTACGTTGAAAGAGTTTAAAAGCTACTTACCAAAGCAATCTAAGAGGATTCTCCCCAGAGTATTGATGGTTGATGAATTTCGTTCGCACGCTTCCATAGAAGATAAAATGAGCTTTATTTGCGCAGATGGCGAAACAGGACAATTAATTGATGTCTTGCCTACGCGTAAATTGCCTCGATTAACAAGCTATTTCTTAGGCTGCACTAATCCTGAAGAAGTAAAATTTTTAGTCACAGACATGAACGCCGCCTACTTCCAGCTTACCAAACGTATTCTGCCAAATGCGAAAGTAGTGATTGATCGGTTTCATATTATCAAACACATGAATCAAGCCTTTAATGAGTTGCGTATCCGTGAAATGAATGAACTTCGTAAAGTAGGACAGAAAAGTCAGGCAGAAAAACTGAAAAAGAACTGGCGCTTTTTGCTAAAAAATCGTGCAAACATCAACCATTATGAATACAAAACATGGAAAAGTTTTCGAGCACCAAAATACCCATTTCTTACGGAAGCGATGATGATTGATCGATTGCTTGGCTTTTCTACGTCCCTGAAGGAGGCGTATCCCTATTTTCATGAATTAGTTGAAGCCTTTCGAGACAAAGACCCTGACTTATTTTTCTCCTTATTGGCAGAACTTCCTGAAACGTTAGATGACGGCTTTCGGGAAAAGCTCCAAAACCTTCTGACCTATGAAGAAGGCATCACCAACGCGATGATCTATCCTTACACCAATGGAAAAATAGAAGCGAAGAATACCCATATAAAGACAATGAAACGAGTATCCTACGGATTTAAATCATTTGAGAACATGAGAATTAGAATCTTTTTGATCAATCAATTAATCAAAGTAAGATAACAAAAAATCTGAGCCAGAATGAGGTTCATTCTGACCCAGATTTGATTTTGTACAACCCATCAGTCCTTATTGACAAAGAGCCGAAAAATCAACATTTCTAGCGGCTTTTTACGATTAATGATTATGTAGAAAAGTGAAAAGATGGTGGCACCCCTATTTCAAGGAGCTGATACTTATGTATGTAAATATCAAATCTTGAGAAAGGAGTGCCGAAAATTGTCAACTTTTGAGGTATTAAGTCTAATGATTGCTTTTATACTGTCGGTCTTAACTACCCAGAATAAAAAAATCTAACTTAACTTTGAGAAACAGGATACTATAATTTCTGGAACTGATAGGAAATCATTCTATCGCTCTTTTTAAACACAAAAATAAAACACACAGAATCTCCTTTACGGTTAAATGACCATGAAACACTCAAAGGAGTGTTCTGTATATCTGATCTTCACCTCATCAAGCTACTGCTTAGAATCAAAGAACATCATAGTTATTGTTATTTCTGCGACATTGAGTAAAATTCCACTTCTGTTTTTTGTATAAACAGGTACATCATCAAAACATAATACCATTATCGATAGGAACTACTCTATTTCTAAACAAGTACGTTATAAAAATAATGAAGAGCTAACTGAAAAACAAGCAATAACGAAGAAGAAATTACTCCATTTCGCCCTACTAATCTCCTTTTTTGACAATTTGAATATATTTATAAATACTTACCTCAGACATACAAAAAGCCTCTGCCACCTTAGAAACAGCATCTTTTAATTCAAAAAAACCTTTATCATATAGTGAGCTGACAATGGCAATCTTTTCAGTCCGCGTCAAATTGTATTTCTGTAAATCTTTTCCCTGTGTCTCTTGAATAATAGTAGCTTCAATCAAATGATCCGCAGTTGAGAAGAAATTTTCAACAATATCTTTACTATCCTCTGTGACTTGCTGATCTTCTAAATTAATAGCCCCATTCAAACATTCTAAGCCTTTTTCAAAGAGATGTTTCAGAGTAAACAACTTACTCTTATCACTATTTATACAAATCATACCAATCAAGTCTTGAAATTCATTTTTGATAAAAAAACTTGATGAAAAAAGTTCTTGACCATTTTGAGTTTTAGTACGGTAATTGACTAAATAGTCCTTTTCTTTATAAATCTTACTTTTCAATACTTCTAAGACAAAATCTGTTGCAGGTGCACCAATTTCTCGACCAGACAAATTATTTTGAATATAGACGACAGAATTATCTAATCCATTGGAAAAATCCTGCAAAACAATTTCCGTGTCTTTCCCCAAAATTATAGTTAAAAAATCCAACAATGGTATATAAAACGCTAATTGTGAATGCATAAATACCTCCAATAATAATTCTATCATATACTTATTGAATCAACAAATGTTTGTACATCAATCAAAAGCCTTTTTCGACCTAGCTTCAATAAAACAAGTTTTCTAACGTAAATATCATCAATAGAATAGATACATCGTCTCTCTTTAACGAATACACTGACTTAACTTCATAAAAGTCTAGACTTACTCTAAAAAAATGCAAATCTGTATACTCTTCTTAAAAAGCCAAAGCTTGTTCAAAATCTTCTAATAAATCTTCTATATTTTCAATACCACAAGATAAACGCAATAAGCCATCAACTACACCTTGTTGCAATCGCTCTTCTGGTGACAAGCAAGCATGAGACATAGTAGCAGGATGTGATAGAATAGATTCAACACCACCTAGACTAACTGCTAAAATTAGCAACTTAATCCGTTTAGTAAAAGTCATCAAATCCTCTTTTGAAGCCAATTCAAAAGACAATATTGCCCCACCACTCTTGGCTTGTGTCCTATGAATCGAATAATTCTGATGACTCTCTAAACTTGGATAGTATACCTTAACTACTTTAGGATGTTTGGACAAGAATTCAGCTATTTGTTGTGCATTATTAATCGCTCTCTCCATACGAATTCCCATTGTTTTCATCCCGCGAAGAATTAACCATACATCTTCAATCCCAACAATCGCTCCAAAATTTTTTTGATAGAGTTTAAGTTAGTTATAAATAGCTTCATCATTAGTTGCAACTAATCCAGCTACCACATCACTATGACCATTAATAAATTTTGTCACACTTTCTACTACAATATCAACCTCCATAGCTAAAGGATCTTGATAGAGTGCCGTCATAAACGTATTATCCGCCACCGTCAATACATGATGATCTTTAGCAAGTGCTACTAATCTCTTAATATCACAAACTTTTAATATTCGACGATTTGATAATAAATAATTTGTTTTTGTCAATCTCTACTTACTGGAGAATAATCTACAGGTCGACCTCGATAATGTCCCTTTGCTTTCGCCAAAGCAATTCCTTGTTGTTGTCTTCGTTTTGATTCCATACGTTCTTGTTCTGCCATCATTGCTAGAATCTGTAGTATGAGGTCTTTGATGAAACGATCCAACAAAGGATGATCAATTGCTTCTACTAGAAGTGTATCTCCTGGTCAAACAAATTGAAGTACGTCTTGAAAGACTGGCCGCTCTTTGATTGTTGCACCAGATTGTTTCTCAATAAATCATTTTCAACAAAGAACGATTTCATATATTCTACCTGACGCGATTCATTTTGGTCAGTGGATGATACACGAATATAACCAATACGCATATTTCTCACTCCAATTACTTAATTAATTGTCACTTAAAACAAATATCCACCCGTGAAAATGGATGGCTTTTTAACAACCCGATAAGGGCTTACCACTACTCTATTTCTTTTTCTTCCAGTATAAGAATCCTCTATTTCTTTTTCTTCCAGTATAAGAATCCTCTATTTTTTCCAAATCTTTTTTTGTTCTACTCAATCAGAAAAAAACTTTTAAAAATCTTTTGATATAATACCTATATTCAAATTTTTTCCACAATCAAAAATATTCATGCTTTATTTTTACAAAAAAGCCCGAAGTAATTGATTCAATCCTTTTTATTTACTTGTGGCTTCCCTGTTTATTCTTACAAAATATAAAAACCTAACCCCTTTACATTTTTATTAAACATTTTAACCGTAAACAGTGGTAATTTATTGAAATCTATCTTCAACTAAAAAAGCACTATTTCCTTATTAATTTTATAGCTTCATTACTATCTTTGAAAGAAAATTGAGAATCAAATATGCTAGTGTTTCTTGAAAACGAGCCGATTCAGATTCTTTAGCCTCTAAACCTTTATAACGACAAATTGACAGAAAAAAAGAGCTACGCTTAACACGTAACTCCAAAATATAGTCACTTTAGATAATAGATACATAACTATTATTTTTATATTCCATCTTCTGATAGTTCTTCAACTTCATTATTTTTTTCAAAAAGCACAATATTACTTTTTCCAACTTTTACCACTGATTTGGCAAGTTCAACTGGCTCAATACCAGAATTCCGCATCATCAATCCTTCCAATAACATCGCTATATTTGTACCACTTATAACAAAAACTTGTTTTTTGGTCATAGAGAATTCAACACATGTTTTGAATGGAGTGCCGCCTAATAAATCGGTAAAACAAATAACTTGTTCATACATTTCAATTGAAGATTCAATTTTTTGACGATATTCTTCTGTCGTTTCATTGGTTAAAAAAGGGATAATCATCACATCTTCTATTTCTCCTGCAATCATCGTTAAAGCACTTTGCATTCCAATAGCAAATTCACTGTGTCCAGTTATTAAAAAATTCATTCTTCTCCTCCTTTATTTAATACGAATAATCGCTTCATTTTGATCAATCAAAACAAGTCGACCATAAAAAAAATGACCATACTCACTCACTAATAATTTATTCCCTTTAACAATATCTCCACATATAACAAAAATATAAAATTTTTTCTCTCCAGTAATCACGCAAAATCCTTTGGCTTGACAGAATGGCTCGTCTTCTCCCACTTGGTTCACTTTTACTGGCATAACCTGGATATCTTCCAAAGGGGAAATCACAGTAACCTGAATTTCTTTCCCCGTTTTATAATGAAATTTATTGGTCAATCGTGTATGTTCGATCAGCTGATTATAAATCTCTGAGCTTTCAACAGTAGTTTGATCCGTTTGACCTGATACAATAAGAAATTTATATTTTCGTGAATTTGTAGTTAAATTGAATTGACCTGCTTTTTTTTTACAATTTAGCGTAGGTGATAAATTATAAGTACTCGTAATTTCAGTCTCTTTTTGACCTATAAAACTATCAAAAATAATTACTGAATTAATGGCCTTCAAGTAGATAAAACTACGCTCAAAAATCATTAAGTTCTGATCATCTTTATCTATCCAGCCGCATTCCGCAAAAAAACCGACAGGAATTTCTTTTATTCGATGAAATAATGGGGTTGGTAATTTCCCGTAACCCCATGTATCAGTAACTAACGTATGAGGATTCTCTGCAATAAACATTGTATTATGCGAATCACACTCCTTCAGTTGAAGCCGCTCTGCTTTGTTGACATAACTGTAACGACCACTATCAGATATCAAATCATCACCCTGTAATTGTAGCGTAAAACTCCCTGTAGAAGCATGACCGTGTGAGCTTCCATGCAATCCATTAAAAAGCGTAAAATAAATATCCTCTGTTTTATAAACCATTAAACCACTTGATTCACCACGAAAAAGTTTCTCTGGCTGCAGTGTTTTCCAAGCTCTTTCTTCATAGAGGTTTCCTGTCCAAAGTTTTGCTACATTTCTATCCTTGGATGGTTCATGCAGAAAACCCAATTTACGATAGATATCATATACATATCGAAAACTGACATGATCGCTATCGTTGATAGGATTCAGAACGTCTTTATTATCCGCTAAATAGTGGGTAGATAAAATAGGTATCTTCAATTTCGTTCGAAGATCCAATGGCAATGATATTTCAAGATATTCAGAAATCTGTAATAGATACACATATGTCATCAAAACTTCATGTTGATACAATGGGCTCTGTTCCCAATGAATGCCATCTGAATAAAATTGTAAGTCAAGTTGTTCAGTTAAGCGGTCCCATATTAAATCGCTCTGTTCACTAGTCACTAGCTCTGGAAGAAATAAATCGATAGCGGCCATTCCACCAGTTGCCAATACTCCCCAATTACTAAGTCTGTACTTATCAATATAGCTCCTCTCCAAATACTCGAGGTGAACTAGCAAAGCGGTTCGCAATACTTTATCAATTCCCAATTGTTTATAATCAGCAATAGGAATATAAGTCAAACTCTTCAACCAGTTCATCACTCGAATTCCAACATCAAGAGGGCGCCAAACATTCCTATTAGTAGAATTTGGTTCGCCTTCCTCTTGAATAAAATCAAGAAGCAGACTGCGCCATTTTTGTAAATAGCATTTTTCTTTTGTTAACGCGTATGCCTGTGATAAATCTAGAAGAAAACTTTGTCGACTCAACATAAAGAGCCATTCTGGGTCATCTCCAGGATATCGATTCCATGTATATTCTTTTAGAGAATACGGAATAGAACAGGCTTCCATATCCATCGCATCATTGTAAATAATCAGATCTTTTAATAGAAAATGTGTACGTCCAAAAAGTGGTTCCAAAAATTTTGAATGTTTTTCCAAATACCCTGAAAGCCAATCTTGCTGATAAAACTTTAGTTGATAGTTTTCGATTCTTTGAAGATCCATTGTGTTCTCGCTTTCAAATTTTATTTCCGTTAACTGAAAAAATATTATGCCCATCACTAAAAAACTTATAAATAAGGAAACAAGGTTTACTCGAAATCAAAAACCTTGCCCCTTATTATGCTCACTTACTATGCTAAAATCCCTAAGACAGAGGCTAGAATCCCAATCATAAATAATAAAATTAACAGTTGATACGTGTTCCATTTTCTTTTCTTGATCAAATAGAAAACTAAAATTGTTAAAATGACTGGAAGCATTTTAGGCATAATCTTATCTAAAATATCTTGAATAGCAATTACTTGTTTTTCACCAGATTCTACATTATGTGAATACTTAATGGCGATATTTGCCTTAACAAAAGAAGTAGCTAATGCCGCAATAACAGTCACTCCGACAATATTTGCTGCTGAAGAAATTTTACCAATTTTATCACTTAAGGTTTCGATCACACTCGTCCCAAGTTTAAATCCTAAATATCCCATTAATAATTTGATGACTAGCATTGAGAGTAACATCGATAACCAAAAACCCATCGGAGCAAATCCCAGACCGTCCATTGCTAATCCTGCAAATATTGTTGAAAATAATGGGGCAATTCCAAATTGAGCAATCGAGTCTCCGATTCCTGATAGGGGACCCATAAGTGCCATTTTAATGCTGCGTGTATCTGAGACACTTTGATCATTATCATACATCGCCAGCTGCATGCTAGTAATAAATGGCAACATTTGTGGATTCGTATTATAAAATTCTAAGTTTGCACTTGCCGTCTCTTTCAGTTTTTCTGGTTCATCTTTATAAATTTTCTTCAGCGCTGGCATTATTGTATATAAATAGCTGACACCTTGATAAGATGTGTAATTAAAAGCATTTTGTAATAAATAAGAACGAAGAGCTGTTTTCATATAATCTTTTTGAGTCAATTTTGGTGTTCTAGATTCCATTACTAAAGTCCTCCTCTTCCATCAAAGCAGCTTGACCATTTTCTTTTATACTTTCTTCTCCAACAATCGTTTTATCTTTTCCATAATATTGAATCAACGCAAAGACAGTGCCCATCATTGCAACAGCCATAGTAGGTAATTCTAAATAAGCAGCACATATATATCCTAAGAGTACATAAGGAGTCAAGCTCTTTTCGAGCATTACAGACAGAATCATCGCAAAACCAATCGCTGGAATAAGTCCACCGGCAACTGAAAAACCATTGATCAACCAATTTGGTAGTGCTTCAACAAACGCTTGCAATCCGGGACGGCTTAATGCCGCCAATATCCCAATCAGAAAACCCGCAACAACAAAAGCTAGATATGTTGAATTGGCAATCAGGTTAAATCGCTTATATTTTCCTTGTTCAATTGCATTCTTCGACCATTTAACATTCCCAGAAAATATGGTATAGATAGCGGTTGTTACCAGTTGGAACAACACGGCAAAAGGAAATGATAATGCTAATGCTGATTCAGGTGTCACCCCTTGTTGTTTTAATGTAATCACCATAATTGTACCGATTATTCCAGGTCCAACTGGATTGGGCGGTACTGTTCCGCCTGCACCAACACCAAATCCCATATAGGCTAATTCAGCTAAAGCACCAAATGTTAATGCCGTTTGTAAATCGCCCAAAACAACACCTACAAAAAAGGACATAACCAATGCACGGTTTGTGTAAATTCCTAATAATTGCCCCGAATAGCAAAAAGCTGTGATTAATCCGATTAATATACCTTGAATCAATGAAATATCCATTTTTTTCTCCTTTAAACTAATTATTTATTTTTTTCATTAACATATCTAGGTGCTGTGAACCATCATTTGAAAGTGGAGAAGTTTTGGTATTAAAAATTACGTTATAAGTCTCCCGTAACTCATATAAAGCATTTTTATCTTCTTTACCCAGATAGATAAATTGAGATATTTTCTCTTTTCCATCACTAGCATGAATATTACCAATATTTAACTGATCCATTGGAAACCCAAGTTTGCATAGCTCTAAAGCATCGGTTAAACTTCCAACAACCACAAAAATTGTTTGATTAGGTGCAGCTTTCCAAATAATTTTTGCGGTGTGTTCAATCGTCCAAAAACGAACATTTGTCCCTTTTGGTACTACTGTTTTCATCAAGGTCTGTTGTAAACTGTCCTCTGCTACTTTATCATTTGCGCAAATAACTAAATTCACACCTAAACTCTTTATCCATAATTGGCCTTGCCCATGTATCAATCGTTCATCTACACGTACCATTTTTACATTTGGTTTATTCATTTTTTTCCTCCTAATTTTTATTACCAATACATTTTCCAATTCTTTTTGAAACGCACCAATGCTTCTAGATAAAAATAGTCACCCCAGATATTCCCTTCATTCACTCCCTTACCACTATGCCAAGAATAAACTCCCTCATTCAATAATGCTGTAATTCCATCTGTTTTGGATTCTGTATAATTTTCTAATAAACTTCTTAACAGTGAATGTTGTGCATACTTGTAGACCAGCTTATGACTATTTGACTCTGGCAAAAACTGATCCATCAAGTTAAGTCCACAAACTACAATCGCTGTTGCAGATGTATCTCTTGATTGCTCTGAACCGTCCATAAAAATTAAATCCCAATAACTAACAAAATCTTTTGGTAAGCGGTTCAAAAAATAATTCGTAATTGCTTCAAAAAGATACGTATTATCTTCTTTTGGACAATAAGAGCGGAACAATGCTAATCCATAAATCAGCCAAGATTGCCCTCTCGCCCAACTAGAACTGTCGGAATATCCTTGACGTGTTTTTCCATATAAAGGCTCTCCTGTTTTAGCATCAAAAAAGAAAGTATGATAAGCAGACGAATCTTCTCTAATCGCATTTTCAATTGTCGTATGATAATGTTTAATGGCCACTTCACGATAGCGCTCGTCTTTAGTTATTGTTGTCGCCCAAAATAATAACGGAATATTTAGTAAGCAGTCTACGATCAGGCGATAGTTATCTTGTATTCCTAGTTCGCCCCAAGCCTGAATAAACTGACCCTTAGATTGATACCGTTTCAATAATTTTTCAGCAGCCATTATTGCTGCTTCCTTGGCGTCATCATTTCCCGTTAATTTATAGGCACTGACACAAGATAAACTATATAAAAAACCTAGATCATGGTGCTCAACTTCAATTTCATTCTCTATTCGATAAATGAAACTTTGAACATTTTTTTCTGCTGCTTCACGAAAATGTTTTTTCCCAGAAACTTCGTAACATAACCACAGAATTCCTGTCCAAAAACCATTTGTCCATTCCGTATTATCCATAGCTAGATACGTATTATCATTTGTTGCAGGTGTTGGGAATCTATCCTCTAAGATTAAAATATTTTTCTCAACTTTTCTAAGGACTTTGTCTATAGCTTGATCTATACGATCTTCTGTAAGTATCCCCTGATAAAAAAAACGCTCGCTAGATAGTAATTTTTCTTGTACTCTCTTTTTCATGTTCATAAATATCCTTTCTCATTGCAACTTAACGTGTTAACCGGTTCAATCACATCATATACCACTAATTAAATTTTGTAAAGCGCTTTCTTAAAAAAAAAAAAAAAACTGTAAACATTTTCCATAAAATGGGATCTGTTTACAGACTTTAGCAAAGGTACTCTTTCTAATAAAAACTTATTCACTAATAATCTCAAGACTATAAAAGTCTGAATGAATAAAACTTTGGCTATATTCAATTGGAATTCCATTATTTCCTCTAACCAAACGTTTAATATTAAATAGTGAATAATTATCTTCTTCTCCAAAACTCTTTCTTATGATTCGCAGTGGTTCTAACTCGTCTGAATCTTTATTTAGTAAAATAGTGCTCACTTCCATTGTCATCGGAAGGTTTGCCATATTCCCCTGCAGCCCCAGTTCATCTGACAAACTAGCTCCCTTAATCAGCCTTCTTACAGAATCATCTTCTAATTTTTCTGCAAAAAGATAACGATTTTGAATTTTCCAAGGAAAATCATTTGTTAATGCAATCTGACTCAGTTTTATCAATGCTTTATTACCTATTTTATCTCCTAATTTTTCCGCAATTTCTTTATCAATAAATTCTTCAGAAACTAAAGTAATTGTTTCTTCTATAAATTTTTGTTTTTTATTATTAGACATCGATAATTTCTCTGAAAAGAAAACTTTTTTATGTTTTAAATGTTTTCTTACAAAAGTTCCCTCTCCTTGACGTCGGATTAAATAGCCTTCATTTACTAGATCGTTTAAAGCCTTTACTACAGTCGTATTACTGACATTATACTTTCTTTTTAAATCACCTTCTGAATAAATTTTTTCACCCGTACTAAACTCTCCAGACTCAATTTTTTCTATAATACCTCTTTTTATAACTTCATATTTAGGCAACATATAATTTCCTCCTAACACGTTAACCGTTCATTTTCATTGTAAAGAACTTTTAGATTTATGTAAATAAAATAAGTAATAATTATTTATGAATCTACTAAACAAAAAGTTACCATCCATTTTCTTGACACTTAAAATTTATAAAAAAAGATTGATAGATCAAGGTTTACTTTTGTAAATTTTAGGTATACTTTATTTTTACAACAGTAAAAAAAGATCGAAGCTTCTGCTTCGATCCTTATTCTTCCATTATTTCTTTTTCTTGTATAAACTCTACTTCTAACTTCTCAAAAAAGTCAGAAATAATTTCATCAAAAACTGTCCATTCATTTACGGAAAATAGACTTCCATCTTTTTTAGTCATCGTCAATACCATTTCTTTTAGAGAAAGTTTGATCGTATAGTTGATCCGGTCATACGGATTATACGTATAGCCATATAATTGGAACATCATATGATTTTTTAACGAATACAACTCATATTTTTCTCTTACTGCCTCTTTACTAATCAAAATTTTTTAGGAATAAACCATTCGATTTTTTCATTATCCAACGTCCATTCACCTTACTTTTTATTATATCTTAAATATTCTTTTATTCGTTCATAAGAACACCCTGCATAGACGATACCCACAATCATCCCAAAAACAACTGCACCAATAAAATGATAAAGAAGAGCTACTTTTTCCTCACAGATTCGATAGAAATTCGTTATGACAATCATCATGAATCCACTATTACATACGGCATACATAAAAAATAATCGAAGAAAGAGAAGAGAAATCATTCTCTTTCGAGCAATCCTTCTATAAAAAACATACGTCCAATAGACATAAATGAATAAAGAAAGCAACAATAAAAATAATTTTAGGATGAACCACCATGAAAAATGTGGATAAATTAAAAAATCAAGGAAGTATAGGAGTGGAATAAAAGCAAAAAAACGATAGGAATGAGACAAGTATTCCCAAAATGTTTCTTGTTTTAAACGTTCCATTTGTCGATAAAATTTCTTATCATCCATCATCTCCATCTTTTCTCACTCCTTCTCTTTTAAATCGCTTCTTTTTTCAACTTCAGTTCTTATACTCTTTTGATGTTAGGATGATTTCATGGACACGATTTGGTAGAATCTAACTACTAAGAAAAGGACGTGTCCACGATGGCAAAAGCCAATAAAAAATTTGATGAAGACTTTAAGAAGACGATCTTAGATTTAAACCAGTCTGGCCAATCGGTCGAGGAACTGGCAGAGCAATATGGTATCGCTACACAAACGATTTATCGTTGGAAGAAGCTTCATACAAAGAATGAAGCAACCGGCATGACTGAGGCAGAAATCCTAGCAATGAAAAAGGAAATGGCCCGCATGCAGGAGGAAAACACCATCCTAAAAAAGGCTTTAACCATATTCGCTCAAAAGTAAAAATGAGTGATGTCTTCGAATTTATTCAATCAAATGTTCATGATCATGACGTAAAACAAATGTGTACCGTTTTGGAAGCACCGAAATCCAGCTACTATGACTGGAAGAAAAAGAAGCCTTCCAAGCGCCAATCAGAAAACAAACGCTTAAACCGCTTGATTTCAGGAATCTACTTTGAAAACAAGGGGATCTATGGTGCGCCCAAAATTCATAAGATTCTTGTTGGCCGTGGCGAGAGCTTGTCCCTAAAGAAAGTACAAATACTGATGAGAAAATTAGGCTTGCGTTCAGTCACCCTCAAGAAGTACAAGCCTGGCAAACAAGTGAAAGTTAAAAGTGAAGGACGTAAAAACTTGTTAAACCAAGATTTTACCACTACGTCGATCAATCAAAAATGGGTGACAGATATTACCTATATTCATACCCTAAAAGATGGCTGGACCTACCTCTCCACTATCCAAGACCTCCACACAAAGAAAGTCATCGGTTGGAAGTTTGGCAAGCAGATGACGAAAGAATTGGTTATCGAAACCCTTGACCATGCGCTCTTACACCAAACACCCTCCGAGAACTTAATCATCCACTCAGATTTGGGTTCTCAGTACACTAGCGAAGCCTATGAGGCAAAGCTGAATGAATTGAACATTCGGCACTCCTTCAGTCGTAAGGGCTGTCCCTACGATAATGCCGGCATCGAATCGTTTCACGCCTCACTCAAAAAAGAAGAAGTCTATCCATCAAAAGCGTATGAAAACTTTGAAGCTGCTCATTTAGCGTTATTTCAATACATTGAAGGATTTTACAATCGCAAGCGAATCCATAGTAGTATCAACTATTTAACACCAAATCAGATGGAGGAGTTGGCATTGCAAGCTTAGTTCCTAGCTACCACCTACATTTTTTTGCGAGATTTCCACAGGGCTTCAACTTCATCGCTTCGATCAGCGGTCAAACGGTTTTGGTTTGACGGCTGGTCGAAACGATGAGATACTCACCCGCTGGAATCTCGAAAAAATTCTCACAAATCGTGTCCGAGGTATTGACTCAAATCCAATAAGTTAAAAATGGTGTCAATGTAGAAATTCATTGTTTTAACAAGGCTGTTTCTCGAGATATGTAGTATCAAAAGTTTGTTAGAAAGTAAACTTCTCTCAATTTACGTATAAATTAAAAGTTAACTAACTCATTTAAATTGAGTTTTTTTCAAATCAAGAAATACTTTTTTTTATTCTAATAGCTCTTTACTTAGAAAAAGAATTAATAAAACTTTGATACTATTTTCACACAATAATTTTAACTTGTATTTTTACTGAA
>OATP01000415.1_pt1 | contig 25993 bp, 17 predicted proteins | sample 1495041 | NCBI WGS metagenome assembly OATP01 (sample SAMEA2579972, study PRJEB22360) | human gut metagenome | biome: human gut; feature: human-associated habitat; material: faeces | place: Denmark | collected 2008/2010 | reverse complement strand
CTGGCAGTTCCCTACTCTCGCATGGGGAGACCCCACACTACCATCGGCGCTACGGCGTTTCACTTCTGAGTTCGGCATGGGGTCAGGTGGGACCACCGCGCTATCGCCGCCAGGCAAATTCTGTTAATCAACCCGCTACGTATATCACTATACCCAGCCAGTTAATCCAATCTTTGAACAAGCTTACTCTTTGTCTTAGTCTCTCAACCAAAACACCTTCGGTGTTGTAAGGTTAAGCCTCACGGATCATTAGTACTGGTTAGCTCAACGTATCGCTACGCTTACACACCCAGCCTATCAACGTCTTAGTCTTAAACGTTCCTTTAGGAGACTCAAGGTCTCAGGGAAGACTCATCTCGAGGCAAGTTTCGCGCTTAGATGCTTTCAGCGCTTATCTTTTCCGCATTTAGCTACCGGGCAATGCCATTGGCATGACAACCCGAACACCAGTGATGCGTCCACTCCGGTCCTCTCGTACTAGGAGCAGCCCCTCTCAATCTTCCAACGCCCACGGCAGATAGGGACCGAACTGTCTCACGACGTTCTAAACCCAGCTCGCGTACCACTTTAAATGGCGAACAGCCATACCCTTGGGACCTACTTCAGCCCCAGGATGTGATGAGCCGACATCGAGGTGCCAAACACCGCCGTCGATATGAACTCTTGGGCGGTATCAGCCTGTTATCCCCGGAGTACCTTTTATCCGTTGAGCGATGGCCCTTCCATTCAGAACCACCGGATCACTATGACCTACTTTCGTACCTGCTCGAGCCGTCACTCTCGCAGTCAAGCTAGCTTATGCCATTGCACTAACCTCACGATGTCCGACCGTGATTAGCTAACCTTCGTGCTCCTCCGTTACTCTTTAGGAGGAGACCGCCCCAGTCAAACTACCCACCAGACACTGTCCTCAATCCCGATTAGGGACCGGAGTTAGAACATCAAACATTAAAGGGTGGTATTTCAAGGTTGGCTCCATGCAGACTGGCGTCCACGCTTCAAAGCCTCCCACCTATCCTACACATCAAGGCTCAATGTTCAGTGTCAAGCTATAGTAAAGGTTCACGGGGTCTTTCCGTCTTGCCGCGGGTACACTGCATCTTCACAGCGAGTTCAATTTCACTGAGTCTCGGGTGGAGACAGCCTGGCCATCATTACGCCATTCGTGCAGGTCGGAACTTACCCGACAAGGAATTTCGCTACCTTAGGATGGTTATAGTTACCACCGCCGTTTACCGGGGCTTGAATTCACCGCTTCACCCGAAGGCTGACGGATCCTCTTAACCTTCCGGCACCGGGCAGGCGTCAGTGCATATACAGCGGCTTGCGCCTTCGCATGCACCTGTGTTTTTGGTAAACAGTCGCTACCCCCTGGTCTGTGCCACCCCCAAAAGCTCCCCGCGCGAGGCGGATCACCATCGGGGGTCTCCCTTAAACCGAAGGAACGGGAGTGATTTGCCGAGTTCCTTGACCAGGATTCGCTCGATCGCTTTGGTATTCTCTACCTGACCACCAGTGTCGGTTTGGGGTACGGGCGGCCAACAGCCTGACGCCGAAGCTTTTCTCGGCAGCCGGGATCACCGGATATCGGGCCAAACGGCCCCCACCATCGCACCTCGCCCACACGCCCCGCGGATTTGCCTACGGGACGGGCTGCGTGCTTGACCACGGAAGACCACCTCCGCGGCCGGCTACCCTTCTGCGTCACTCCTGCGCTGACCTACTACAAGGATCGGTCCCAACAGGCCCAGGCATCCCACCCCCGAAGGGGAAGTAAGCCCGGACCCGGAGGTTAGTACTCCAAGCCTCGGTTCTGGCGGCTGAAAGCCGGTACGGGAATATCGACCCGTTCATCCATTCGACTACGCCTGTCGGCCTCGCCTTAGGACCCGACTCACCCAGGGACGATGAACGTGGCCCTGGAACCCTTGGTCATCCAGCGGACGGGATCTTCACCCGTCTTTCGCTACTCATGTCTGCATTCTCACTCCCATGAAGTCCACGGCGCGTTCACACGGCCGCTTCGCCCCTCATGGGACGCTCTCCTACCCAGTACAAAATACTGCCGCGTCTTCGGTGGTGTGCTTGAGCCCCGCTACATTGTCGGCGCGGAACCACTAGACCAGTGAGCTGTTACGCACTCTTTCAAGGATGGCTGCTTCTGAGCCAACCTCCTGGCTGTCTATGCGACTCCACATCCTTTCCCACTTAGCACACGCTTCGGGACCTTAGACGACGGTCTGGGCTGTTTCCCTTTCGACGACGAAGCTTATCCCCCGCCGACTCACTGCCGGGATACACGTCACCGGTATTCGGAGTTTGGTTGCTGTTGGTACCCGATACGGGCCCGCAAGCATCCAGTAGCTCTACCCCCGGGACGCAATGACCCGACGCTGCACCCAAATGCATTTCGGAGAGAACCAGCTATCACGGAATTTGATTGGCCTTTCACCCCTAACCCCAAGTCATCCCCCCGGTTTTCAACCCAGGTGGGTTCGGTCCTCCACACGGTCTTACCCGCGCTTCAACCTGCTCAGGGCTAGATCATCCCGCTTCGGGTCCAGGACACGCGACTCAAACGCCTTTTAAGACTCGCCTTCGCTACGCATACCCCACACGGGTTATGCTCGCCACATGCCACTGACTCGCAGACTCATTTTTCGATAGGCACGCCGTCACCCCACAAAAAGGGCTCCGACGGATTGTAGGCGCACGGTTTCAGAGACTGTTTCACTCCCCTCCCGGGGTACTTTTCACCTTTCCCTCACGGTACTCGTTCGCTATCGGTCAGACAGGAATATTCAGGCTTACCCGACGGTCCGGGCGGATTCGCACGGGGTTCCACGGGACCCGTGCTACTTGGGAGACGCGATCGGCAGACCATGCGCGTTCAGGTACGGGGCCCTCACCCTCTGCGGCCCGGTATTCAACCCGGTTCCCCTGACACATGGTTTTCTACAACTGCCGGCCGGCCCGTCGGAGCCGGCGCACGCGATCCCGCAACACCCCACACGCAACCCCCGACGGGTATCACACGCGCAAGGTTTGGCCATCATCCGCTTTCGCTCGCCACTACTCACGGAATATCCTTTCCTGCAGGTACTGAGATGTTTCACTTCCCTGCGTACCCCCCGGCCGAAGCCGGTACCGACCCATGACGGCCGGTGGGTTCCCCCATTCGGAAATCCTCGGATCAAAGCCCTGTAGGCGGCTCCCCGAGGCATATCGCAGCCTCAAACGTCCTTCATCGGTCCTGTCTGCCAAGGCATCCACCATACGCCCTTGCAAGCAACACACACCATACAGATGCATGGCCGCAAGATTCCTCTAGCAAATTCCCAGACGACAAATCATCACACTAAAAATGATCACAAAACGATCGAAACAAACACTAAAAAACAGAGTTCGATTCGAAATCAACAGCAAAACAAAGATTCAAAACCATTGTTTTGCTCGCGTCCACTATCCAGTTCTCAAGCCACCACGCACCGCCACGCCGACCAGACCGGCACACGGCCGGCCCGCAGGCACGACGGGCATCGAATCGCGCCAGGCAAAAGCCTGGGGTGGCGATCCGGGAGCCCAAAAGCGCATCCGCACCACCCCGGCACCCACCGCACGACCGGCGGGGCAAAGCCAACGACATCTTCCACACCAGCAACCCGTCCACACGCGACCACCGCGCGGGAGGGTTCGCACCGGACGCCGAACGGCATCCTGCATTCTCCGTAGAAAGGAGGTGATCCAGCCGCACCTTCCGGTACGGCTACCTTGTTACGACTTAGTCCCAATCACGAGCCTCACCTTAGACGGCTCCATCCCACAAGGGGTTAGGCCACCGGCTTCGGGTGCTGCCCACTTTCATGACTTGACGGGCGGTGTGTACAAGGCCCGGGAACGCATTCACCGCGACGTTGCTGATTCGCGATTACTAGCGACTCCGCCTTCACGCAGTCGAGTTGCAGACTGCGATCCGAACTGAGACCGGTTTTCAGGGATCCGCTCCGCGTCGCCGCGTCGCATCCCGTTGTACCGGCCATTGTAGCATGCGTGAAGCCCTGGACGTAAGGGGCATGATGATCTGACGTCATCCCCACCTTCCTCCGAGTTAACCCCGGCGGTCCCCCGTGAGTTCCCGGCACAATCCGCTGGCAACACGGGGCGAGGGTTGCGCTCGTTGCGGGACTTAACCCAACATCTCACGACACGAGCTGACGACGACCATGCACCACCTGTGAACCCGCCCCGAAGGGAAACCCCATCTCTGGGATCGTCGGGAACATGTCAAGCCCAGGTAAGGTTCTTCGCGTTGCATCGAATTAATCCGCATGCTCCGCCGCTTGTGCGGGCCCCCGTCAATTTCTTTGAGTTTTAGCCTTGCGGCCGTACTCCCCAGGCGGGATGCTTAACGCGTTAGCTCCGACACGGAACCCGTGGAACGGGCCCCACATCCAGCATCCACCGTTTACGGCGTGGACTACCAGGGTATCTAATCCTGTTCGCTCCCCACGCTTTCGCTCCTCAGCGTCAGTAACGGCCCAGAGACCTGCCTTCGCCATTGGTGTTCTTCCCGATATCTACACATTCCACCGTTACACCGGGAATTCCAGTCTCCCCTACCGCACTCAAGCCCGCCCGTACCCGGCGCGGATCCACCGTTAAGCGATGGACTTTCACACCGGACGCGACGAACCGCCTACGAGCCCTTTACGCCCAATAATTCCGGATAACGCTTGCACCCTACGTATTACCGCGGCTGCTGGCACGTAGTTAGCCGGTGCTTATTCAACGGGTAAACTCACTCACGCTTGCTCCCCGATAAAAGAGGTTTACAACCCGAAGGCCTCCATCCCTCACGCGGCGTCGCTGCATCAGGCTTGCGCCCATTGTGCAATATTCCCCACTGCTGCCTCCCGTAGGAGTCTGGGCCGTATCTCAGTCCCAATGTGGCCGGTCGCCCTCTCAGGCCGGCTACCCGTCGAAGCCACGGTGGGCCGTTACCCCGCCGTCAAGCTGATAGGACGCGACCCCATCCCATACCGCGAAAGCTTTCCCAGAAGACCATGCGATCAACTGGAACATCCGGCATTACCACCCGTTTCCAGGAGCTATTCCGGTGTATGGGGCAGGTCGGTCACGCATTACTCACCCGTTCGCCACTCTCACCACCAAGCAAAGCCCGATGGATCCCGTTCGACTTGCATGTGTTAAGCACGCCGCCAGCGTTCATCCTGAGCCAGAATCGAACCCTCCACAAAAAAACGCGAAGAGACATCGACAGATGACTCTCAAAAAAAATCGACGAGCACGTCCTTAAGGAAGGACGCCCTCAAAAAACCTCACCCCTCATCAAACCCTCCCGGGTACCCAACCACCACGACAGGCAATCAGGCGAGGAATGAACTGGCAATCATTGACTATAAAGAAGTAGTACAAACACGCTCTTGAGTTCTCAAACCACCACCACACCAGCAAGACAGGAAACCAACCAGAAGAAGGAACCCGCCGCGCTGAGCGGCAACAGGTGAATAACTTACACGCAACCACGCCACAACGCAAATCGGGCATGAAAAGGCACGCCAGAATCGTTGCAACGACGGCGTTCTATCGGCGTGTCGAAATCAGCTTGAATCACTCCGTTACCATCAGGATACGCCGGCTTTTTATAGGCTCACGTAACGAAATCAGATGTTCACTGGCGTGTCGCGACAATTCATTCCACGTTCAACTCCCCTCAGTCACGCTTCGCGTGCCAGCTCCCCTCACCTTGAGGGGAGCCAGATGGATGTCAGATTACGTGGTATTCGCGTAGCAGGGTGGCAATATCGGTGCCGTCGAGTTTCTTGAGCACCTTCTTGACCACGGCCTTTTCAATGAAGTTGAGCTTCATATCGGTGACCGGTGCACCGTCACGCAATTTGACGGTGGCGTTGAGCAGGTTGCGCACGTCATAGACGCTGCCCCACACTTCAGGCACGCCGCGGTCCACGCCGAGCAACGTGTAGACAGCTTCCATACCGGTGCGCATCGAGTATTCGGTGGTGAAGATCGTGTCGCGCGGGGTCTCGGCGAACTGGCCAAGGAATGCGAAGTTCACGGCACCATCGGGCACCACGTCCGGGCGGTCGCCGGCCGCGCGCGGCATGAAGAACGCGGTGATGTACGGCATCATGACCGGCACGGTGTTGGCGTGGTGCTTTGCGAGCGCCTCGATCTTGTCGGTCGGCACGCCCATGTGGTAAAGCCACTCCTCGCAAATCTCTTCACCGGTGCATTCGGTCATCGACTTCTTCACATAGTTGCCGGGCTTGTCCGGGAACAGGCCGTAGACCCATACGCACAGCTGGTCCTTGGGCTGGTCGCGGAACTGCTGCTGTCGGTTCAGGGTCCAACTCATGAGCCAGTTGGAGTCCTGCACAGTGACGATGCCGCCGGTGACGACCTTGCCGGAGAACGGGTCGCGCTTGCAGATCTTCTGGATGTACGGCGGAATCTCGTCGTCCAGGGTGGTGACGGTGGCGCTCATCCACTTGGTGGCATTCGGATCGGAGCAGAACTTCTCCGGATGGCCAAAGCTCGGGTCCTGGTCGGCGATACGCTTCCACATATCCCAGCCGCCACCGGGCTTCAGGTCTGGGTTCCATGCGGCGGGCGAGTTCTGGGAACCCATGGTGGAGTTCTCCACGCAACCGCCGTTGGTGATGAACACCAGATCGTTCTCGGTCAGGTCGATGGAGGATTTATCACCCTCGTGATCCACGTCGATGCGCACGGCAAGCTTCTTGGTGGGCGTGCTGGCAGGGTTGCGCTTGAAGAAACCGGAGGTGGCCTGAATCTTCTGGATGGTGTCTTGGCCTACGCCGGTGTACTCACGCTTGGGGCCGGCTCCCCCGCCAATCGCGAATTCCACGTTCTCGACCTTGGTGTTGTAGCGGAATTCGACGCCGTGCGATTCCAGATACTTGACCATCGGCAGAATCATCGACTCGTACTGGTTGTAGCGGGTGAAACGCAGCGCGGAAAAGTCCGGCAGGCCTCCGATGTGATGAATGTAGCGCTTGATGTACAGCTTCATTTCCAGCGCGGAGTGCCAGTTCTCGAAGGCGAACATGGTGCGCCAGTACAGCCAGAAGTTGGAGTTCAGCACCTCATCGTCGAAGAAATCGGTGATCGGCTTGTCATACAGGTCTTCGTCCGGGGTGAAGAACAGCTTCATGATTTCCATCGAAGCCTTGTCGGACAGGCCGAACTTGCCCTTGAGCCCCGCGTCTTTGCCGAGATTCTTGGTGGCGCGGCACAGCGAGTAGTTCGGGTCCTCCTTGTTGAGCCAGTAGTATTCGTCGAGTACGCTGACGCCCTCGGTTTCGATGGAGGGAATCGAGCGGAACAGATCCCACATGACCTCGAAATGATTGTCCATTTCGCGGCCGCCACGCATCACATAGCCGAGGCCGGGAATATCAAGACCGTCACAGGCGCCGCCGGGTACCGGGTCCTTCTCAAGGATGTGGATGTTCTCGCCAGGCATCTGACCATCACGCACCAGATAGCAGGCCGCGGACAGGGCCGCCAGTCCGGTACCGATGATGTATGCATGCTTGTTGTCCACGTCGGACGGCTTCTTCGGGCGTGCGAAAGCCTCATAATTGCCGCTGCTGTAGTACATATTCCGCCTCCTTGGGGTAGAGTTGACACTTCGTCAGCTCTTCTTGAATAGACATTATGTCGCATTATTGCCGAACGCGCCATAGGCAACGTTCGGCGTTCTGCCGTATTCGCCAATACCTTGCGTCTACGGTTTTCGAGGCCTGTGTTGGCTGTTGGCTCATAACTATTGAAGGTATACAGGCATACTGAGGATGCGGGGTGCTTCACCGAACCGGATGATTGATAAGGTCCCGCTCAATCCATGCCATGACCAAATCGGCAAGTCGGTTTACCTCCGCTTCGGTGAGTTCACGGCCTTTGGGCAGATGATGCCATTTTTCGATGCATCCGCGGCAGCATGTGGCGGTAGCATGCTGAGCGGTGAATACCGGATGGCCGCGCCATGGCGTCTGCCTGCCGTCGTTCTTCGGTTCGGCTGCGCCTATGCGGTCTCGCAACATTTCTCGCGCATGACGATCGATGGTCGCCTTACCTTTGGTGCGGGCATAGGCTCGGTCTTTGTCGGTCAAAGCGAATTTGGCGCGGAACTGCGAATGAGACAGCCGTTCCAGCATCGCGGCAATCCATTGTTGCTCGTCATCGTTGTTACCAGTATCCGCCATCTCCATGCCCATACGTTCCACAATAGTCGCGCACATCGTATGGTGGCACATGCCTTAGCCCCCCCCCTGATGAAGGAGCCCTCCCCCAGCAAAGCCAGGTGAGGGAGAGGCCAGGGGCGAAACCCGCCAATCAGGCGGCAGGCAAGCAGCTGGGGCCAAACAGAATCTTGATCTCAGCAAACAACGAAGTATCCCGCTTGACGCGAAAACGATCGCCAAACGTGAGCACCTGAGCGTTACCCTTCTCATCCAGCACCGCAAGATGTACTTCGCAGTAACCAGGATGATTAGCGAGCACCTGACCGAGTTGCATCATGCGTTGGCGCTCCAACGCCACCGGCGGCAGCGTGATGACCAACGGACGTTCATCCTCGGCTTCCAAGGTCGGAATCTGCATTTCCGTGGCTCTCAGAGAAACGGTTTCGTCGCGCAACTCCACTTGACCACGAATCTGTACGATGGCGTCCACGGCAAGTTCGGCGGCGGCCGCTTCATAGACCTTGCCGAAGAACATGCATTGGATGGAGCTTTCCATGTCTTCGATGGTCACGATGGCCCAGGGGTTGCCCTTCTTGGATACGCGCCGGTCCACATTGGTGACCAAACCAGCCAACGTGACCTGCTGTCCTTCACCCATCGTCCTGGCGCGATCGACCAGATGCGCGATGGACATTTCACGCAAGGACGCGAGAATCGACTGCATACCGGAGAGCGGATGATCAGACACATACAGGCCCAACATCTCGCGTTCGAAGTTAAGCTTGGTCTTCTTGTCCCATTCCTCAAGATCGGGTACGGTCACGGAAGCGTCGCCCATGGCCTCCGCTCCCCCATCCTCGGCATCGGAGAACAAATCGAACTGGCCCTCCGCCTGTTTGCGCTTCAGACTCACCACCGAGTCGATGGCGGCCTCGTGCACGGTGAACAGCGCGCGACGGTTCGGGTCAATCGAGTCGAAGGCACCGGCCTTGATCAACGATTCGACCAATCGCCGGTTCAGCGCGGTCAGGGGCACACGGCGGATGAAGTCCATGAAGTTCACGAACTTGCCGCGCGGGCCTTCGCGTTCGGCGATGATATCGGCCACGGCCTTGTCACCCACGTTACGGATGGCACCAAGACCGAATCGGACGACGTCGCCGACTGCCGAGTACTCGTACACCGATTCGTTGACGTCCGGCGAGAGCACCTGGATGCCCATGCGGCGGGCCTCGCCCAAGTACAGTGCGGTCTTGTCTTTGTTGGTGGCGGCACCTTGCAACAGGGCGGCCATGAATTCGACCGGGTAGTGCGTCTTCAGATATGCGGTCCAGTAGGAGATCAGACCGTATGCGGCGGAGTGCGCCTTGTTGAAAGCGTAGCCGGAGAACGGCACCAGAATATCCCACACGGCCTGGGAGGCCTCTTCGGAGTATCCATGCTCCTTCATACCGGCGAAGAACGGCACCTTCTCCTTGGCCAGCACTTCGGGCTTCTTCTTACCCATGGCTCGACGCAGCACGTCTGCCTTGCCCAGCGAATAGCCGGCGAGGATTCGGGCGGCGGACTGCACCTGCTCCTGGTAGATGATCAGACCATAGGTCTCGTCAAGCACCTGCTTCAGAGGCTCCTCAAGCTCAGGGTGGATTGGCGTGATCTTCTGCAGGCCATTCTTGCGCTTGGCGTAGTTGGTGTGCGAATCCATACTCATCGGGCCCGGTCGGTACAGGGCGATAAGTGCGGAAATATCGTTGAAGTTATCGGGCTTCAGGGTTTTCAGCAGTGAACGCATGCCGTCGGAATCGAGCTGGAACACGCCGAGCGTGTCTCCTCGGGACATGAGTTTGTAGGTTTCGGCGTCATCGAGCGGAATCTTGGTGTAGTCGATGGCGGGTTTGCCGTTGGCCTCGATGTTCTTCAGGGTGTCGTGGATGATCGTCAAGTTGGACAGGCCAAGGAAGTCCATCTTGACCAACCCCAACGTTTCGCACGTGTGGTATTCGAAGGTGGTGGTGATGGTGCCATCGGTGCGTTCCAGCAACGGCGAGGTGTCGGTGATGGGCGCGCTACCCATGATGGTGGCGCAGGCATGTACACCGGTCTGTCGGATCAGGCCCTCGATACCCTTGGCTTCCTCGGTGATGCGCTTGGCGTCCGGATCGGAATCGTAGAGTTCTCGGAATTCCCTGGCCTCGGCGTAGCGTTTGGCGGTCGGGTCGAAGATGTCATGCAGGCTGATGTCCTTGCCGCCGGTGGCCGCGGGAGGCAGCGCCTTGGTGACTTTTTCACCGACCGAGAACTCGTAGCCCATGATGCGGGCGGAGTCTTTCAGGGCCTGCTTGGTTTTGATGGTGCCATAGATCACGCACTGGGCGACCTTATCGGTGCCGTATTTTTCGCCGCAGTATTCGATGACTCGCGCACGACCTTCAGGATCGAAGTCGACATCGATATCAGGAAGGCTCACTCGCTCAGGGTTCAGGAACCTCTCGAAAATCAGGCCATGCTTGAGCGGATCGAGCTCGGTAATGCCCATGGAATAGGCGACCATGGCGCCTGCGGCCGAACCACGGCCCGGACCCACCATAATGCCGTGGTCCTTGGCCCACTGAATGTAGTCGGCGACCACGAGGAAGTATCCGCAGAACTGCATCTGGCAGATCACGCCGCATTCGTAGTCGGCCTGCTTCAATACGTCGAGCGGCGGGTTGCCGTCGTAACGCTTCTCCAGACCTTCCTCGACTTTTTTAAGGAACAGGGAGGTCTCATCCCAGCCTTCGGGGCAGGGGAATTTCGGCATGAACGCGCCGTCTTCGTGGTCGTCGAACATCACGTTGCAGCGTTCGGCGATAACGAGCGTATTGTCGCAGGCGTCCGGGTGCTCCTTGAACAGTTCGCGCATCTCTTCGGCGGTTTTGATGTAGTAGCCGGTGCCGTCGAACTTGAATCGGTCCGGATCGTCAAGACGGGAACCGGAGTTGATGCAGAGCATGGCGTCCTGTGCCTGGGCATCTTCGGCGTGTACGTAGTGGGAATCGTTGGTGGCCAGCAGTGGTGCGTTGAGTTTCTTGGCGATGGTCAGCAGATCACCGGTCACCTGAGTTTCGATGGGCAGACCGTGATCCATGAGTTCGATGAAGAAGTTGTCTTTGCCGAAGATATCCTGGAATTCGCCGGCAGCGCGCAGGGCCTCATCGAATTGACCGAGGCGCAGACGGGTCTGGATAATGCCCGAGGGGCAGCCGGAGGATGCGATCACGCCTTTGGAATAGGTGGCGAGCACCTCCTTATCCATACGCGGATAACGCATGACGCGACCTTCGAGGTTGGCCACGGACGAGGCTTTGATGAGGTTGACCAGACCTTCGTCGTTTTCGGCCCACATGGTCAAGTGGGTGATAAGACCACCACCGGAGACGTCGTCGCGGCGCTGGGCTTCGGTGCCCCAATGCACGCGGGACTTGTCTTGACGTGCGGTTTCCGGGGTCACATAAGCTTCGATGCCGATGATGGGCTTGACGCCATTGGCCACGCAGTTGGTGTACATCTCGTAGGCGCCATGCATGTTGCCATGGTCGGTGATACCGACCGCAGGCATGCCAAGTTCGGCCGCACGCTTGGCCAAATCAGGAATCTTCGACGCACCATCGAGCAGCGAATAGTGCGTGTGGTTATGCAGTTGCACAAAGTTGTTCCCGTAATCAGCCATGCGCCCCACCATACCGTGTGGTCTGGGCGGCCGTTCAGCATTCCCGTCGGCACTCCGCGATGAGGGCGGCGCACAGCATGATGACCTGGGCGACGAGATTGAACCAAATGAGCACGCCGATCAACGCGGCGAACGGGGCAAGCATCGGATTCCGGGAAGCTCCGGCTAATAGTCGCGCACCGAGAAGCTGCATTGCGGAAACCGTCAGAGATCCCAGTAACGCGCCGAATATCGTGAATCGTCCGGCTTTGATGTGGGAGACCACACGCAGCAGCAACATGAACAACGCGAAATTCAGCGCGACACCGGTACCGAAACCGGTCATCTCCAAAAGCACGGTGCCGGGCAACGAACTGCTGGGGATGCCGCCCCATTGCAGCAGTCGGCGTACGATGCCACCGGACACCGTACCGGCCGCGGTCGAAAGAATGAACAGTATTGCGATGGCGATGGCGGCAAGCGTATCGCGTAACCTTGCGACGACGATATTGAGCTCGTCGCCGCAGTCGTCGAACATGGACCGTACGGCGTGGCGCAGCGAGTTCATCCAGCCGGTCACCGTCCACCAGAATATGGCCAACGTGGCCAGACCGGTCCACGTCAATGTGCTTGACATGGTGTTTAGTGCGGAAGACGTCAGAAACGAGTCGGCCACACCGGGAATGACTTCACGCACCGCGTCAATCAGCATCTGCTGCCAATCAATGTTGCCGACCATGATAAGGCCGAACACGCTCACCGCAATCCAGACGCCGGCAAAAAAGGCGAATAGCAGACCATATGCCAGACCATTCGCCAGCAGGGGGCCGCGCCGCGACACATACCGGTCGAGCACGCGCCCAGGCAGCGAACGCGCCCACGCGTCCGCTCCCCTGTCAATCACACTCTTCAACCCATGCATAGTTCAACTGTAGCTGTTGTTACCATTGTGAAGTGGCCTGATTTTTGTTCCTCCCTTATAGTGAGGCGGCTTGTGCCGCTTGATGTTGATAATACTCGGTTTCCACCGCTTCCGGTGTCCTGTAGCCCAGGGACCGGCGCAGGCGCTTCGAGTCCCCGCCCGAGACCCACCGGAACGTCGCCAATTCCAGGCCCTTCAGATCCGCGAAGGGCTTGCGCCGCCATACCAGCTCGGTCCTGTACGCGCCGTCGGCGCTTTCGGCCATGGCGTTGTCGTACGAGTCGCCGACGGTGCCGGTCGACGGCAGCATCCCATATCCCATAACCCTGGTGGTGCACACCGTGCCGATGCACTGCGTGCCATGGCCGCTGTGGCGGATAAGACCATCCGCGCCGCCGCGGGACGCGGCCCATGAGACCGCCTGCTCCAACGCCTGCAACGGCAGCTCCTGCGTGTTCACGGTCATGGCGCACGTCCATCCCACGATCCGACGGGCGTACACGTCGGCGACGAACGCCGTGTAGCCGAACGAGCCGTTGGCCATGCACACGTAGGCGATGCCGGCCACGTGCAGGCGGTCCGGCGCACAAGCCTCGAACCTCCCGTCCACCGGATCCGGCCTGCCACCCGTGCCCTTGGCGGGTTCCGTCGTCACCGGGGTTCCGCCGCGGCGCACGCCCCGGATGCCAAGCTCGCGCATGATGTCCATCACCTGGCCGCGGCCGACCCCGGCCGGATCCCGGCCCTGGGCGACCAGCTGCGCGTGCATCTTCCCGTAACCGTACACGGCCATGAAGAAATCCGAGTGGATCCGGAGGATGTCGCGGGCCAACGCCCCATGCCCCGCCCGCATGCGGCTGACGGGACGCGTTCTGAACATGCGGCAGCCGCGCGGCGTGAGAAACCCGCAGTCCAACGATTCGAAAAGGACCCCGCGGATCGGCCCGACCTTGAAACGGCTTTCATGCCCGTCGACGTACGCGGCCATCAACGCCGTGTCGGGTCGAGCCCGGCCGCGAAAAAAGCCGACGCCGTCGTCAAAATCTCGTTCGCCCGACGCAATTCCGCGTCCTCGGCCCGCAGCCTCCTCAGCTCCACCATCGCGCCCTCGGCCGACTGCCTCGTCTCCTCCGCGACCGTCGCGTCCGACTGGTCGCGCCAACGCCGCAGCGATTCCGGCGCTATCCCCGGATCCTTCGCCACCGCGGAGATCGCGTTCGTCTCCGACGAATACGAGGAACACGATTCCGCCAGCAGCCTGACCGCCTTCGCCTTGAACTCCGGCGTATATCGAGTGCCCTTTGCCATGGTTCCATCATCTCCCATCGAGTCAGAGGAAATACGGAACAAAAATCAGTTCATATCACTCACCTCTCATAATTGGTTGCCTATCGATTCAGTTTGATCCGTGTTCGATGGTGCCAGTTTTTTGTACCGGACATACTCGGATAAACGTCGTTTCGGTAAGGCGGTTCTTCGATATACACAAGAATAGAAATTGACGTCAATGAAAGTCTAATTTCGGTAAGTGGCTCGGATGTTTTCTTGGAGACTGAATGGAAGGATCTAATTGTGTCCAGCCCCGAGGAACGCCGTGCTCGGAGCTGGCAGGTACGCGTCGCCCGGCACGGCGAAGTCGGCGGGCCCTGTGTTCGCGGCGTGTCCGCCGGTAGGGTGGTCTCGTTTTATGTTCAATGTTTTTCGGCAAAAGTGCATCAAGTTAGGGCTATGCAATATCTCGTCTGCAGATGTTCACAAAACCTAGTGCGAACGGCAGAACTATCCAGAAAATCACTGAAACAACGATCTGAGAATAAGTTTGGGGGGTTAGACCGGCTACAAAAATTGAAGACGAGTGTCCCAGCGAAATCCATCTAGCATATTCTGATATGGAATGTATCTGCGATAGCATCACTGTGACCGGAGGAATGATGAAATACAATGAGATTGAAATTACGGTAGATCGCGAGAATAAAGCCATAGCGAGCCCCAGACCCATATTCACCAACAACGGTAGCGCAAGAGTTAGAAAGCCCGATAGTGAAGCTTTCCAATCTAGACTAAAATGATGAATACTCGATGTAGTAACTGAAACAATCAATGTTAATAGTAATGAAGCGGCAAAACTAGCTGAGAAAATCAAGACCGCTACCACAGTTTTAGCAATCACAATTCGAGACCGCTTGGGAACCTGCGTAAAAGTTACTAGCGCACTACCCTTATCCCACTCCTCACAAACCAAAAGAATGATTAGGAGTGGGCTTATGGTGATTAGGGGACTCGCCACCTGTTTGAAAGGTATGTACCAAGACTCCCCAGCTTCCAGCAATACAGCCGACCAAATGCTCATTCCAACGGTCAACAGCAAGGTGACCAAGGTTATAGCTATGCTCGCACTAGTGCTAAAAGCTTTCCTCAGTTCAGATTTTATAATGCCTGACATCTTTGAATCTGAAACAGGTTTGACATAATCATTAAGATTATTAGCCATTGTTAACCACACTTCCCCGAGAAACACTCGCGGTTTGCTCCAAATAGAACTCTTCCAAGCCTTTACCAGCCCCCTTTAGATCACTAATTGACACCGACCCAATTACCTGCCCCTTACCGACTAAAACAACACTGTCAGCAATTTTCTCCATCTCACCTAACAAGTGTGAACTTAGGAAAACAGTTCCCCCAGCTTGGGTAAAGTCTCTAAGAAAGCTCCGCATCCAATGAATTCCCTCTGGATCCAAACCATTCACCGGCTCATCCAGAATAAGAAGCTCTGGCTCGGGCAATATGGCGAGAGCCAACGCTAGACGCTGTCTCATTCCCAAAGAGTAGGTACCGATCCGCCGCCTGCTCTCGGCGCTTGTCAGCCCACAAGACTCCAAAGCAAACTCAATCTTGGAAGACGCTATGCCGAGAACATCTGCCGCTGCGAGCAATATACTACGCCCGGTTCTACCCGGATGTAGCTTTGATGCATCCAAAACTGAGCCAATTCGACGCGCAGGATTCTGGAGTTTGGAGTAGTCGGTTCCAAACACACTGGCCGACCCCTTCGAGGGTTTTGTTAGCCCCAGTATGCAACGCATCGTGGTAGATTTGCCTGCGCCGTTAGGACCAACAAATCCAGTAACTGAGCCTTGAGGGACCTCGAAAGACATATCGCGAATTGCGCATACTTTCCCATAGTACTTAGACAACGAGTCCACTTTAATAACCCATGGTCGCTCATCCATCACTTTTCTCCATCCTTATTGCTCCGCCGTACAGACAAATAAAGTACGAACCCGGAAATGGCGGCCACGACTATGCCGATTCCCCTACTGTACCAAGCGCTCCCAGTTGAACGTTCGACAACATTCGCAACAAGAGTCGCCAAGCATATGCACATGATACTCCACGTTACATACTTCAGCATCATTAGCAGTCATTCCCATCTAATTTCATAACAACCTTGCCAAACCGAGCTGGATCAGCGAAGCTCTTTGTAAGGAACAGCATTCCGTCAGTTGGCCCATATACAGAATCAATAATCGGAGTAAACATGCTTTCGTTAGAATGTTCGAGTGAAAATCGTAAGTCATTATCTGTACCTAAACAGTGTCCTCTTAGAGACAAGAGCTTAGGAATGGAAAGGGCTAATGCAGATCTTACTTTAGGCTCGATCTCCGTAGGGGAACTGCTCGACAGCAACGGATGCTGATTCTTGAATCCGCATGTCATGTATGTACCGCCTTGCTTAAGGATCGTAGTCGCAATATCTATATTCATGTCAAAGAAGGGGTCGAAGACATGCGTAAAATGGTTCCGGTAGGAGTTCCACTTTCTAAGACTGTAGAACTCTTCAACTAATTGAGCAGGGAGGATCTGCTTTATCTCTTCTTCCGACCAGACAGAACTCGTCACACATAGTGGGGGCAAACCGTAATAATTAAGTTGACGAATGAGGAATAGACTAGTGGCTGAACGCGCACTAAAGACGAGTGGTACGCCTCCCGTATTTAGAACACCAGAAGCCCTTATCATGCCTGCAGCGGTTTGAGCTCCGATCGAAAAGGCAGCTGCAGCTTCGTCACTAAAGTATTCTGGAACCAATACGACCTTTGCCATATGCAGCCGTAAATATCCTAATGATGCAAAGTTTGTCGCCACGCCGGGCAAAACGCCTTCTACACCAGAGTCTGGATAAGCGTTGTTACCCATTACTCGGTCACCAGGTTTCAACCCTTCGACCTCTTTGCCTACAGCCAGAACTTCACCGCAAAATTCAGACCCGAAGGGTAGGAATTCCCGAGTGCCACTTTCTAACAATTGAACATTATTAAGTAGCAGCCCCTTATCTCGGTAGTTACATGAAAATGCTAACACTTTAATCAATATGTAGGCTGCGTTACTCGGACTATCCGGATCGAATGTCGGTTGACAAAAGTTTGCTACCGCGACCGACAGATCCTTTGCTCCGAGGTTAAAAACCCCTAAAAAGTCCATTTCATTACTATCGGCGTATTGCTTTGTTGTCACCACTAATGCTCTCATTATTGTCCTTCGTTATTGTTTTACACATCTTGCGGGTCTGCTTGATTCGGAACTACAAAGGGCTATTGGTGTCCAACGCCATGTTTCCGGACTGTAAACCAATAGGCTCGTATCAAATATCCCGGCCCAGCCCAAAAAATATCCCAGCAAATAGTCTCGTTGAGGCTCGCCGGTATAATACCCAAATTCACGGGCGTAGCCTAATACCTTTGACCAATAATCAATCGCTAAATCTTTAAAATAGGAATCGCCAGTGTCAAAATACGACTGCAAAAGACTTTGGACTACACCAGAAGCGCCGTGACATACAGATAAATCAATTGGGCCACGGAGAACAGAGAGATCTGTAATCTGACGGGCAATGGAGTGCAACTCACGTCTCGACATACAGTTCGAGAATTTGACGGCTTCAGATTTTACAAGTAATAGGCCAGCCCCGCCATTACAGTATCCTATGCGCAGGTCCAGCGACGCGAGATCGATTCTGTTTAGTTTCTCTAGGGCGATGCTTTGCCCTAACTGATCATCCAATCTTTTCGACACCCTTAAGAGTGCCCATATAAGCCCCAAATCGCCATGAGCTATTCCTCCGCTAAGCTCGTGTTTCTTCTCAACAATATTCCTCATATGCATATAGTTTGCGGTCAGAGTACGCGGGTTAACATCCGCAAGCGATGCTAACAATAGATACTGGCCAGCTAGCCCATTAAAGACGTCCCCCACAGACTCACACTCGCCCAGTTTATTTACATCACCTTCGGTAAAGGACAGCCTCTGTTTATCGTGGTTAAGAACGTAATCAATTGAAGAAGGACCAGAGATGATAGATCGCTCATTCGCAGCTATCGTTGCATAATACGTATCACTAAGCTGCCTGATTCCGTTAAGCGCTCTGTCTCGAAGAGATGCTGCAAATGTATTTGAGACGAAGGTCTTAGCGAAGCGTGTTAGCGGAAGACTGATACCTGCTGCATCGTGAAAAGAAATTAGCGATTCAGAGTGATAGCTTAGCGGCATGTCACCATACAGTCCCGGAAGCCAGCCAACTGCTGAATCACTCTCAATAGCTAGTCTAGAAAACAAACTAAAAAGTGATGATACTAAGGAGGTATTATCACTATTCAGGCATTGGTTGAACATAGGAACGCCCAACGACTTGACTTCAGAGTTGAGATAACGCGACATAGATATGCGAATCTCCGAGAAACCTTCAGCAATGAACCGTTCGTTTTGAAGAAGGTTGTCTTCGGACATATTAACAAAAGTATTCTTAGCGTTTTCCGACGGGCTGACGCCATCTTTACAATGGATCGAAAAACCATTAGAACGTACACAGCACTCATCTGCGAATGTATAGAAGTACGGAATGTCACCACACTCTAAAGCGGAAATTTCGCGCTCAAGAATCTTGCTTGCATCAACCGAAAGAAACTGATTTACAAGTGGCTTAAGGTACTGCGTAATTTGTGAGGCTGCATCCGATGACACAAGATTCTCTGGGAACAGTAGAGCATCAAGCAATCGCGCATACTTGGCCGTAGGACGAAGAACCCTCCGGATTGGGAAATTGATGCCATTGAGTGCTTCAAGCAACTCTTCGCGATGACTGATGATCCTACGGTAACCAAGGCGATATCCATCAACGAAGTTCTGTTGATACGGAACCGGGTTAACACTTTCACCACTTAGTAAAGACAGCGGTTCAGCAAGACGGGCGAATGCAACGTTTTCTCTGGCGATATCCATGCCATCAGTGCCAGCGTTACGAAGAACAAACATACTCTCACTAGTTTGCTGGGGGTATGGGGTATTGATGGCACCAATGAGAAGGCGACGAGGAGCCGTTACCATTTTAGCCGGTATAATTGACGTTGAGCATATTGACCTGAATAGGGTCTTTAAGAGGCAACCTGAAAGGTCAGGCGTGAATTGAACAGATCTGGACTGCATTGCTGTCTCTAGATCAATTAGTAAGGGCTGGCCATCTAAAAAAACCAGATTCTCGTCATGAATATCGCTCGCACCTGTCGCAGTAAGGAGAGCCGAGACAAATCCGAGTTTTCTAAAACTCTCTCCTAGTAGGCTGTCCATCATAGGGCGCGGAGCTATGAAACGTTGCCACCCGTAAGTCTCACGATTCAGCGTAAGAGGCACTGGAGACGGAAACTCATCTTCTTCTCGGGAAATAATATGGAACAGTTTATCGAACCATAGATCTACCGCAAGAGACTTCGGCTTGTACACCACGGTGGGAGTTAAATTCTCGGAAAAAGCAACAACGCAGCGACTTCCATTATGCCAATCAGAACCCAATAGACATACATCATCGATCTGTGATCCCGCGCTAATCAGACCGGAATCTACTAAATCTTTTGAATCCTTTTGTAAGTTCGAAAACAACTCGACGGAGAATGCAAGCACACTGTCCATGCTCGCCGTCACCATTGAGTCTAAAATAGGGTACTTAACGAACCATTCTTGAATCGTTTCAATGGAGAAAGCTTTAAGAAATGAATCAAACGCATCCGATGACTTGACCTCAACAGGAAGCCCCATTTGCTCCCGGTAAACGTGCATTTCATAAACAAATGTCTTAAGACAAAGGGACCAGAATCGCTGTGTCAAGATCATAGTTAAATATTTTTCAGGAACCGACTTTTCCACGCTAAAGAGACAGATACTCCTTAAGGAATTGGTGACCTTAGATAGAGCTTCGTTAAACTGGGCGCGGTACCTTGTTTTCAAGACCTCTGACAATATTGGAAAAACTTTATCGATCATGATTTCCCTGCAATTCGAGCGAGTACAAATCTGCGTATCGCTTACAATTCTGCATGAGTTCGGCGTGTGTCCCTACCTGTGTTAGGTGGCCACCATCAAGGAGTCCAATGCGATCCGCATTTAAGATTGTTGCCATACGATGTGCAATTACAATTTTGGTACAGTTTATAGAAGATAACTGCGTATAGACGAGCCGCTGTGTGATGTTATCTAGCGCGGAAGTAGCCTCATCCATCACCAAAACCGCTGGGTTTTGCAACATCACACGAGCGACATGAATTCTCTGACGTTGCCCACCAGATAGATTCGCCCCAAGTTCAGATACCCCGGTCTGGTAACCCATAGGAAATTCATCGATAAAATCGAGAAACTTTAGTTCCCTACATCTAAGAATAATTTCATTCTCAGGAAGATCACATCCGAGCTTAAGGTTTTCAATAATTGTTCGATTATGCAGATATGCCTCTTGGGGAATGTAACTGATGTATTTACGAAGCTCAGACAAATCATAATTAGAAACATTCACACCATCAAAGAGCAGTTCTCCAGACGTAGGCGCGAAAAGAGTAGCGAAAACTTTACCGAGGGTGGTTTTCCCACTTCCGGAGGACCCAACTAATGCAACCGTCTCACCTGGCATAACCTCCAAATTGACACCATTTAATGCAAATGGTGCATCTGTAGAGTACTTAAAGTTCAAGTTACGCGCCGTTAGGCCTCCGCGTAAGGAGTACTTGATTGAGCCGCTATTAACCTCACTGGGGTATTCGAAGATATCTTCAGCTAATTCCACGTACCTAGAAGCTACTTGAAACTCGGTCCATGCTGAGAATAGCGACCTGATATATGAAAACAGCAACACCGCTACTGACTGGACAGCTATAGCCTCGCCAAGGGTTATTACACCATTTTCCGCAAACTTTAAGCTAATCACCAACAGAAAAAGTGGAGAAAACATTTGTGCCGAAGCAAGCGTAGCTCCGATAATCCCTTGCTGAACCCTTATTCGCTTTCCAAGCGCTGTGAGTAATTTCGTGAAACTTTTTTTCCAATCATTCAAGTAAGTTTCTACATAGCCACCAAGTTTCACGTTATTTATCGAGACCACAGCATCAAGCTGGATACTTTGCGCCGACGTCCCCGAATGTAGTTCGGATTCCATCGCACGGTTTGCATGAGGCTGCGTAGTCCCCAAAAAGACAATAAGTAGAGAAATAAGTAGCAGTGTGATAGTACCGAGAACAGGCGATATCCAAAGCACGTAACCAATAACAGTAATCACACTTAGTGCATCAAGAGCACCTTGAATTAAGGTGGTCCCAAGAATGTCCGGTAGCCGGTTTAGTGAGTTAAGACGGTAGACAATTTCGCCAGGAGCTCTCACAGTGAAATAGCGTGACGGAAGCGACAACAACCGCGAAAACGCGTGAGACGACAGATGCCAAGACAGAGTCTGAGTCATCCGAATAGCTATTTCTGTTCGGGCAAAATTCAATAATGTCGTACAGACAACGGCTACGCCAAGTGAGAGCAGAAACACATTCAAGGAAAAACCTTGATTCGTCCTGTAGTCAACCAAGGATTGTGTTGCGATCGGTATGGCAAGCGTAATCCCCACAAGGAGTAGGCTCACTACGGTCATTAAAACATACAATCTCAATGACGCATCCGGCCATAGAAATGTCTTGTGCCACTTCTCAAAAAAACCGAGCTTAGTTTTTTTGAAAGTCGCCGTAGGATTAGCGACGAGAATGTAAGTGTCAAAGCTCTCAGCGAATTCTTCAAATCTAATCGATAGTCGCCCGACGGCTGGATCCATTATAGTTACAGCCGACTCAGACACGTGCTCAACGGCGACAAAATGATTCCCACGCCAGAACGCTATGTATGGCGCTGGGATTGTGAGCAAACCTCGCGGATCTTTGACACGATAGGTGCTGGCTTTCATCCCAAAACTGGAAAGCAGGTCGCGCATCTGCTGTAGTCCCAGTCCATCACGGCCAGGTTCCTTAATCTGCCGTAACGCAGTGATACTAATCTCGTGTCCGTATGCCGCTAGAAGTGTTCGCACACAGCACAGACCGCACTCCGTGTGAGACACCTGGAGTGTTGGCCGGAGTCTCAGCTTTTTTGTTAATCTTACCATTTTATAGATCCAGACTAAGTACTGACAACTTATGGTCCGACGAGTGTTTATTAGCTAAGTACATGATCGCTCCAGCACGACCGCACATAAGTCCAGGACTCAGTGCGTACCTACCTTCTTCCTGTTCAAAATAATTCAGAATCCCCGTCTCAGTGAATGCACTTGCAGCCAACATGTCGTAGGTGCACTGAGCATCCGGATATAATCTCGCAACGTTCCGGAGTACCTCAAGTACACCGAGACCGCCATGACACAAAACGGGTATCAGTGAAACCGAATCCGATACAATCTGCCTCAAGATTTCAGTACAGTGCACTTTTGTTTCTATATTCGCTTCTGAGGCAGACGCATAGGCAAGAAGAAGTCCTGCGTGACCGTTACACCATGATGGCGAAAATGAGTCTCGGGGCTGATTCGTGTATGACTGAAATATCCCGTCGCGATTCCGATAGTTGTCCGAAATAAGAGCGTCCACATACTGTACAACTTTGTGACACTCGGCTGTCGGATAAACCTTGGCAATTTCGGAGAAAAACCAAATAATATGTGCCAGTCCGTGAGCCATGCCTAAAGTTAATTCTTGTGCACGCAGCTCAATCCGCCTCATTGCAATGTTTGCCCACGAAGCAATTATGGATTCATTGTATGGGAAAGTGCCCGTCGATTTAAGTTGCATTATAATAGCCGAGCTAGTGCCATTGATCATGTCGAACGAATCAGTACTCATATGTCCAAGATCGGATGCAATGATATCCCAGCTCTTGTTACTAATCTCAACCCATGACTGTTCGCCAAGGCAGCGTCCAGCGGCATTCAAGCTCCAAAACAAGCCTGGAATACCGGAATAACCTCCACAGCCCGCAGAAAGGAGACTGCGCATTTCAAAGGAAGCGGAGTTGAGAATCTCCGCAGATCGTCCGAACACTTCATATGCCGGTTGTAGCAATAAGGAACTATTGAGTTGCTTACCTGCATGCGCAAGTGCCAAGGCAGGACCTACCCTCCCTGCATATAGGTCGTAACCGAGAACCCCGGGCGACCATTCGGCACTACCAAATCTCGCGACTGGTCCTATCCAAGTCTTAGGTAGATGATCGAAACGATCGTCTAGAACCCTTTCGGCTAACGGAAGCGCGAGGCGTCTCAACACTTCAGACGCAGAAAACTCCCTGTCAACAGACTGTATAGCTGTAGCAACTGCGGACTCGCCTTTATTTGCAAAGCTGAAACGCTGCTGTGAATGAGGATCAGCGAGTTTTGCGACAAACGCAAGACGTAATATCCTCAGTTGCGTTTTAAGTTCAGCTTCCGATGAACTTTCTACTTTCTGTCGGAAGAGTTCTCTTGGCGACTGGGTTACTGAACAGATCTCTAAATTCTCAGCGAAGACCGTTTTATCGTTAAATCGTAAGGTAAAATACGGGATATCCCCGTTCCATAGCTGTCGGCATTCACTCTTTACAAGATTGAAGTCGCTGGTTATACTCGGAATCGATATCCGAGCGAGTAGACCGATCGCTAAGTCACGGTCTTTAGTCGCACCAGATCCGGTTATACTTTGAAGGATCTGTGCATACTGAATTGTAGGGCAGTGTATATACCGCAATCGTAGATCGGCAAAAGAACTTTCAACCGCCTCAATGAAAGCATCCTTTTGCTGGAGTACTGCGCTAAAAAACTCCTTAAATCCCGTCTCTATTTTCGAGCAATCGCTGCGTACTTTCAATTCATAGCTATCACCGTCAAGTAATGAGTGATCCGGGGCAGGGTTACTTGCCCACGTTGCTTGGATGTCATCGCGGAATGCATTTTTGATATGCATCGCCTTGAAGGGGGCGCTGCCATTCTGCTGTGAGGTACTGGCGAATCCGACATCTATCGATCCAGGATTTTTCGAGGAAGTAATTATTCGGGGTAGAATACCAGTTCCATATACCGAACGCTCTAGTTGTCTGTAAGCGCTCCTAGAAGACTCTTGCTTACCACGTCGTAACCGGGCAGGGTGGAACAAGGATTCCAGATCGACTGGAACCGGACCTGCAGTCGTCCAGAAAATGTTCGAATAGTGCATGTCGACGGCATCTAGAAAATAAAAAAGCGCCGCGAGCTTACCCACCGTAACGAGGTCTCCGCGAGCCTCGACATGATCTACATATTCAGTGAAACCGTAAGTCCCAAAGTCTATGGCACGAATAGCAGGGAGAGTCGCCAGCCCCATTTTGCGAAGTTTGTTTGTCAATCTGTGGTAGCCACGTTCGCCACTCACGGAACGTGGCTTAAAAACAACCTTTTTACTATCTTCAAACTCCACTACTGTAACCGCACGTCCACAGTTATGTGTATCACCAGCCTGATGGATTTCCACAATCTTGAGTTCCTGTGGAATAGCGAGGTACTCAGACAATGAATCTCTATGCTTTTGAAGAAGCGAGACTGCTTCGTTAATCGACGCAACTTTGAGTCGCATAGCATTAAGACAACGTGACCACCCGGTAGCATACTTCTCAGAGAAAGAACGAAAGCCATCCTTTATAATCCGCTTAATATATAAACGATAGCCTTCTTCAGGACTATTCTTGGTTGAACGAGCCGAATTGGTGTCATCAATAAATGATCTCAAAAGGTACTGAGAAGCTTGCTGAGCCAACTCGTCACAGCAAGCTTCTGCAAAACGACAAGAATCTGACAGAAAAGGAGACAAGCTGTCATCCCAACCATCTTTCCACAATGCCCTCGACAGTGACTTACACAAGACTTCAAAAGGGTACGACTCAGGGAAGGACCGCTCATCTTCAACTTCAACGAACCCTTGTGTCTCTTCTGGGAATGACGCGGCCATCGCCAGAAGGGGACTAACTAATTCCTGACACTCAGAGTCAGTAAGTTCCGGGTAGAGCCTTCTGTTGAGAACGACCATATTCTAGCAGGCCCTTGTGCATGCAGACGTGGGGCAAGTATTGCTTGAAATCCACGTAGTCACTACCGTTAGAATGGCAGTTGGTGTTGCACCTCCTTCAGTATCGTCGTCAGTTAGCTCAATCATGTCCGATTCCAGATATTTGCCAAGTTCCAGCTCGCTCATTTCATACTCCTTACTCGTGAGCCACTTACTTGCACCAGTTCATGCACTCATGGGTCAAAGTGCACCAGTCACCCTTATTTCCCCAGTAATCACTGAGGGAAAAAGTGTTGGTAGTGCAGGCGCCGAAGGCATCAGTGTCCAAGGTTTGCTCACTGATATCTTCCAGATAGGTTGGGTCAAATGACTGTTCATCCATGTCAATACCTCCTGATGTTGCTGTCACCCCACATATTCCAGCGTATAGTATTTGTTCAGATCAATCAAGCTGCCCGAGTTCTAAATAGAAGTGTAACACCTTGTCCAGAGTTGGAAGTGTTCGAAGTTTCCAGTTCAAGAAGGTGTCGCGCTCATGGGCCGACAGTATTCGCACCTGTTGTCCGATGAAAGGATCCTGATCGAGAAGCTGCATTGCGAGCGGCATCCGGGCGTCCGGAAGATCGCGGAGGAAATCGGCCGGGACAAGTCCACGGTGTCACGCGAGCTGAGGCGTGGCCTGTGGTTCGCATCCAACGAGAACGGGTCGTACCGTCCCTGTATTTCGATGCTCCTATACATTGTCAAGCGTTTGGGTGTGTTGTTTTGGGTTGGTTGTCGA
>OATP01000405.1_pt1 | contig 26723 bp, 39 predicted proteins | sample 1495041 | NCBI WGS metagenome assembly OATP01 (sample SAMEA2579972, study PRJEB22360) | human gut metagenome | biome: human gut; feature: human-associated habitat; material: faeces | place: Denmark | collected 2008/2010 | reverse complement strand
TGAATGAAGAACGGTAAACACCCTGACCGGGATGAAAAGCCGCCGCCCGCTTGGATAGCTGCATAACTCCGTGTTCATCCTTGACACGTCTGAACAATTTGTCGGGGAATTTCAGGTATTGACGCAGTTCTTTTGTCATGTCCTCGGCAGATACGCCGTTTCTCAAACCGACATCAAGACCGAGTTCGATTTCCTCTTTGAACTGGTTCGTATAATTCCATACACGGTCAGAGAGGTTCAGCCCGTTTGTCTTTCTCTGAATGAACGCTTCACGGGCTTCATCGTTCGTTGAGAAATAACGGCGGTATTGAGCCTGAGAGAGTTTTCCCACGTTGTTACCGAAAACCTGACGGGCGAGTTCGTTGTTCTTGTTGTTTGATAGCGTCCAAGCGGAGTTTATGCCGTTAACTATCGCCGCCGACAACCCGCTTTTTAGCCCCGACAACAGCCTTTCTATTCTTTTGCGTGTAATTGGGTAGTCGCTGAAAGAAAAGAGCTTGTCGGGGTTAAAATCGCCTATGGTCGCACCGATGCGTGCGGCTTCCTTGACAGCAGCCTCGTAAATCTGTTCTATCCGCTTGTCAAGGGCTGACAGGTCTTTCAGGTGTTGACGTTCCCATTTATTCAGCCTTGCCATCGTTTACCTCCCGTTTGATGAAATGTTCGCACTGAGGGTCTGAGAGAAAGCGACAGAACTTGCCGCCCGTATAGAACGGACAACGGCACATGAACGGTTTCCCGTTTGCACCTATTTCATGCCAGTCATAGCTATGCCCGCAGTCACGACATTGAAATTTCGGTTGTTCTTTGGTCTTTGGCGGTTGTCTTCTTCTTGATATTGCCATAATGTCCCCCTTTCTTGTTATTCAGCCATTTCAAGGCTGTCGTACATTTCTTCTTCCTTGATTTCTTTCAGTGTCTTGTCAACGTCATCGGACTTTCCGTAACGCTCAATGGATTCACGTTGGGACATAAGAGGCTTGCCACCGTTGGCTGTCATCAAGTTGTTGATGTCATCCTTTTCATCCGATATCGTGAACGGGGTAATGATGATTTCAGCTTTCAGAGCGTCAATGTCGGCGGCGTAGCTTTCCCCGAAGACAATCTTTGCGAAAGCCTTGATAACATTTATTTCACGGTCGAAAAACTCAATCAGCGGTCCTTTCTCATCGTTGACTTTCAGTTGTGCGTCAATGAACAGTTGTTTCCGGCTCTCTCCTGATAAGGCGACCTGCGACATCTTTTCGTAAGACCAATCAGGGAGTTGAAGCATTGTGAAATAGAGGTTTCTCAACTCTGAAACGTGGAATTTCAGGTTCTCAACGGCTTGTTGCCAAGTGACATACTGCGCTGTTGAGCCTTTCGGGTATTGCATGACGGCACGAGCTTCCTTATCAGGGCTTTTTTCATCGCCGTAACTTATCGCTTCATCAGCGAAGACGCAGAACAGCGGCTTTGAGTTCTCACGGATGTAATTACCGTTACGGCTCAAAGACCATTCAATTTCATAAACGGTATCTGACGTGAATTCCCAAATCGGGAAAGGACGGCAGGCGTAAATTGCGGGGATTTTCAAAAGCGTTATATTTTCATTCTCAATCTCCTGCCATGAACCGCTTTCAGAAGACCATTTGATGTGCTTGTTTGCCGTGTATGCGTCAAAGAACTTCACGGTCTTTCTCCCTTTCTTCCTTTGATAGCCGACTGACATTGCTATCATGTCGCCGTATTCATCGAAAAGGGGGTATAGGTCATCGCCGAGCATAGGGGAGAACGTGCGACAACGGATTTTCAGGGGGCTTTTTCTTCCGTAAAGCGTGTTGTTCTGTTCAAGGGCGTACCATAACGTCATAATCTCGCAGCCGGCAAAGAACCTATTCACACGGTCTATGTCAACGCTGTCGATGCGGTTCTTGTCGAGGACGCTTGTTATGAATGTCGCCACTTCTTTCTGTTTGTCGTTCTCAGGTTTGAACACACGCTTGACAGGTATAGCCGTAACCAGTTCTGTCATTCTCTTTGATGCGAGCTTCTGAAAGCCGAGCGCAATGCGGGTCACTTGCTGAATTCCGTCTTCATTCACGATGTCGGGGTATTTCTGTCTATCCATGACGGGGTGAAACTTCGGGTTATACTCCATTTCAAGCCCTTTTCTACCGCCCCAAACAGGGACGTTCACGGTCTTTTCACTCAGGGCGGCAATTTTCTGTTCTGCCGTCATGTCCGAATTTAAAATTTCTTCGATTGTCATTGTTTGATATTTTTTGAATTGAATATTCTGTTTGTTATCTCCGCAGCATTTTCGCAATTCTGTTCACGTTGATAGGTTTTGCATACCGAACGGGATAGAACGTGTTAGCCAAAGCGTCAAATTTGTCAGGGCTTCGCCCGAGGCGTTCTTTTATGTCTTCTTTCGGCTCAATATAAAGTTTGCCGTTTGACTTTACCGAGAACTTTATTTCCGTGGCTTCTTCGTCAAACTTGTCATCCGGCGGTAGCATGGCTCCCGTATTGTTTCTTGGGTTCAGCCAATCACGGACAGCCCAAAACAGATAAGCACGCATGTTGAAGAACTTGTTTTGCCCCGTGATGTCGCTCAGTTCACGCCCGTTAGGGGTCTTTGCGCTCTCTGAGTACTTGCAACTCAGGATATAATGCGGTTCGTCTTCAAGTTCAACGCAGCGGCTATAAACGCCCGCACCCTCGCCGATTGTGTCAATGCTGACGTAAAGACCGATGTTCTGTCGGCGGGCAACCATGATTTTTCCAGCCACTTTCATGTGGTCTGCCACGCCGCCTGAATTGTGTGTGTCAAAGGAAGCCACCCAGTTGTCACGGCGAAGGACATAACACGTTGCGTCACGCCCCATGCCCGCCACGTCAACTCCGAGAATATTGAGGTCAGCCCGAAGCGGTTCACGCCCTTTGGCTTGTTTCCAACGTTCATGCGCTTCTTCAAGCCATTGACGGGGAATAAGCGTGTCTTCATCGACTTTCGGGAACAGACCGAGGACTTTCTTTCTGAACAGGTCTTCCGGGCGATACCATTGCCCCTCGAACTCAAAGTCATCCATTTCTGATATGATTTCATCGGGGGATATTTTCTCACACCAATTTTCAAGTTTATCCAACACCCAATCATAGTCAACCTGACCGGGAATAATAATCTTCTTGCTTGCGATATTCGGAGCAGTCAGGCTGTTCAGACGGTATTTGTGCCAACGGTCTCCTTTCTGAGATTTGGCGGCATAGCCAACTGTCTTGTTTGGGTTGAAGACAAGAAGAATACGGCTGTCGCCCTGCAGGTTTCCCTCTATGGCGGCAAAGGTGTCATCCCCGATACCTGTAGCCTCGGTTACGACAAACATCGTGTGAACCGCATGAAAACCTGACCACGCTTCATGGTTGTGTTCATCAGCCTTGAAGCCTGTCAGGAACCATTCATCATTGTTTGTTCTTATGTCATAGGCGTTCAGTTTGCCTATAAGTTCAACGCCACGGGCTTTGGCTCTGTTGAAAAGGCGGCTTATCTCAGGCATCATGATGTTTTTTACTTGACGGTCTGTCGGGGCTGTCAAAGCGACTTTGGTATTTTCAACAAGTTCTATTTCGCCCAAACTGTTCTTTCTCCAGCGAGGGGTGAGATACAAGAAACAGATACAGGCTTCAAAAAAAAAAAAAAAAGGGGCCAAAGCCCGCCACGAAATCCTTTCCACGGGCTGTGCCTGATGCAACCGATGTTCGCCTGTTGTGCTGAACGCTTGACAGTATTTCTTGCTGTTCTTTGTCAAGGGTCACTCCGAGGGCTTCACGGACAAACCTGTTCCAGTCTGCCCGCCATAGGTTCATCAGTTCAAGACCTTTCTTGCGGAGAATATCTTTATTCTGTTTCTTCATTGAGTTATTTTTTGCTGATTCGCCCTGTGCCGGGCTTTCGTTTTCAAATGGTAACTTTATACGAATGAATTATTTCAGAGCCACATTCGGGCGCAATCGGGTTTATTCTGCTTCGTCCTGCGTTTCGGCTTCATCCAACAAGCCACTTTCAATCAGCAGGGAGGCGAAAGATACATTTCCGTTGATGTCTTTCTTTTCGGGAGCGTAAAGACCAAGCAGCTTACGCCGTTCTTCAAGTTGTTTCCTGATTTCGGCGATATATGACGGGTCTCCGAGCATGATAACCTCCGTTTCCGTGCGCTCTGTCTGATACGTCCTGATTGAAGTCTGCCCCGTCTCGTTGTCACGGGCGGGAGAACCTTTCTGTTTGCGTTGCGTCTTATTGTAATCAGTCTTTGACTTTTCCCACTGTTCCCATAGTTCCCGGCAGGTTTCGTCAATGCGTTCAAGTTCAAGCGTAAGGGCAGCGTCCATGTCTTCAATTCTGTTTTCCCTCCATTCGTCAAGAAGCGTTTGCACGTCTTTATGAACCGTGGCGAGGGAATAAGAGGGCAGTTCAAGTCTTTTTACGACTTCTGATTGAATTTTTCTGAGGCTGTAACCCCGCTTGTACATTCCCGCCACGATTTCGAGACGGGCTTGTTTCAGTTGGTTTCTTTTCTTCTCTTGTGCCTTGCTCATAGTTCTTTTGTCATTGAAAGAAAGTTCAGATAAAAATCAAGGTTGCAGCTTGAAAGTTCGATGTATGTTCGCCCGAACTCAGGGAACGTATGAACAGCAAAATGGCTTTCGGAAAGCAGCCATAAAGCCGTGTAACCTTGTGGACTGAAATGATGTTCCGTGCAACTCAGAACATTGAAGCCCGCCTCACGGAGAAGTTCGTCGAACATCCCCCGCAGGGATCCCGGGTCTGTCTCTTTGACCCATTGGGAGTGATTCCAGATTTTTGCTTGCATGGTCTTATTCATTTTCAGTTGTTTCACTCTCAGAAGAAGTTTCAGAGGCTTCAAACTGAACCATGTCTTCTTCTGTGTACTCAATTTTCGGGTATTCTTTCTTTATGTCTTTCGGGTTTCCCTTGAAGAATACAAGGATATGTTGGTGTGTCTTTGCGACCTTTCTTGTCTCCATGTATCGGGCGGCTCTTAGGGCTGTTGATGCGGTCTGTTCAACAAGGATGATTTCGTTATACAGGAGAACGCCCACTTCTTTGAATATCCGTTTGATGTCGCCGCAGAAGTCATAATAAAAGCCTGTCTTCCGGTCACGGATAACAGCGAAACGGTTATTTCTCAGGCAGCCGACAGCCGCCGTGAAAGCGTTCTTCAATATCTGAATGAAGTCTTCATAGCTGTCTTGATTGCTTGCGTCATTCGGGAGGTCTGAATACTTTTCAAGGTCAAAATATGGAGGACAACTGAACAGCAGGTCTTGGCTCTCGGGGTTGATGTGCTTCGCCACGTTCTGACCGTCATCGCAAATATAACGGGCGGTCATTTCAGCCACACGCTCGTTGTTCAGATTGGCTTGCTGTTCTCTTAGTTCAATGCCTGTGAATTGGTTGCCGAGATAAGCGGAAACAAAGCCGAAAACGCTATCGCCAGCGAAACAGTCAAACGTCTGACAGTTCTTGAACCCGAACCAGCGGCAAACGATTTCAGCCATAACAGGGTCAAGGATTGAAACGCCCTGAGCAACGATTTTTGACTGTTCACGTTCAAGGTCTTCTTTTGGAACGTACTTTTCGATGTACTCTTTGAACGTGATACCGAGTTCTTTTCTGTGTTCACGGGTTCTTTGATACAGGTCTTTGTACTTGATTTCAAGGCTCGTTACAAGCGTGTCATTACGGCTTTCGCCCATATCTCCAATGATGTCATACCACTTCTTTTTACGGTCTTGCCAATAACCTTTGCGAGTGTCAAGGATTGAGAATGGGGGAACGACAAAGCGGTCAAACAGTGATGATTCGGGTGCGCTGTTCGGCAGGGAGGAAGAACCGTTTCCGCTTTCGCTTTCTGACTTGTCTTCCCACAGGTCTAAGCCCCAATCAACAAGTTCATCCGTGTCCCATTCATTAGCGAGAGCGTCCATGTCCCACTCTCCATAACCCACGTTGTCTTTGATGATGAACTCCCGCTGTTCTGCGTCTGTCAATTCAGAAGCCTTGATAACATGGGCTGTCGGGCTGTCAAGCCACTTTTCCCAATGACTGCGTAAAAGGTCTCGTTCCGCTTCTGTCTTCTGTGCGTATCCTGAACATTCCCCAAGCCGGGTGTTTATTTCAGCGGGAGACATTTCAGCGATAGCGGACAAAGCCCGAAGACGCATATTCCCACCAAGAACCGTGAACGTGTTGTCAACGACTATCGGGCGAAGTTCAAGCATCTTCGGGAGAATGAGAATAGACCTAATCAACTTTTCAAACTTGTCATTCTTGATTGTACGGGGATTCGCCCCGTTAACCTGAATTTGTGAAAGATGAATCGTTTCTGTTTTCATACTCTTTTTTGCTTAGTGATTACATTGTACGCACAAAAATATGAAAAAGTGAGTATAATGTAATCACTTTTAGGCAAAAAAGGGGCTTTTTAAAGGGTAAAATCATTCAAAATGGCTGATTTCATCAAATCAAGGGTCTTTTTCTTGTACAAGTCATCAGGCGTTGTTCTGAACACACGCCAGCCCATGAGCGTAGCCGTATTATATTTCTCAAGGTCTCCGAGAAAACCTTTCGGGGAAGTGTGCCGCCCGCCCGTCCATACGCCACCCTCAACTTCAAGGGCGATTTTGTACTCAGGCACGGCGTAATCAAACCGCCACTTCCTGACTGGGTGAAATTTGAACTCTTTTACGCACTCTACTTTTAAATCGGTCTTACAAATAACCGTGAAAACGTCACGTAGAGGCGGTTTTGCGGCTGTCTGTGGGCTTTTCTTTGTTTTTGCGATACTTTTATCAGCTTTCATGTTTTAACGTGATTTTGGGGGTTGTTCAAGGGTAAGGAAAACAGAAAGGGGATTGCTCCCCTTTTGTCTGCGTTCCTTTTCTTGTCATCAGAACGGCAGGTCATCTGCGTTTTCGACAGCTTGCGCCCCGTCAAATGTTGAATTAACGTTCATCTGTGGGGCGGCTTTCTTCGCAAGCGGTTTCATGCCGCCGATAATCGGGAGGGCTTGTCTCTGTTCTTCTGACAGGGCTTCGTATATCTCCTTGTCAAGTGACTGTTTGATGCAGTGTGTTTCTTTGTACTGCGGGTTTTCCATTTCTATGGCTGTCAGGTTCAGGTACACGCCTTTCTCCCCGACATAAAGCCCGCTATCGTCAACCGGGATGACAAGGCAGCGTTTTGTTTCCGTGCGCCCTTTGAAGTTTGTTATAAACGCCCCTTTCAGTTTCAGGAGGTCTTCTTTGATTGAAAAATTGCCCATAATTTCTTGTTTTTTATTCGATTAAATATCTGCTTTCGTAATTCGTTCACTTCATTTGCGTTCAGGCTCTCAGGCTCAATGATAGCCCCGTCTTTGAGGGTTGCTCCGGGTTCTGAGCCAATAGGGTTTCTGTTGCCAGTGCTTCCGGGGGTGCAGCCGTTCTTTGTACGGTGGGAGCGGTTCACGTTTAATGGGTTCAGAACGTATTTCATAATCTTCAAGGCTTATTCTTCCTATTTCGTACTTCAAACTGTGTTCAATGGCTTTTGCCGTCAAACATTCAGCCCCGAGCTTTGCTATTTGTTTGACAGCCCGTTCAATCTCAGCGACAGACATTCCTAAACTTTCCTGAGCGTTTATCAAAGCCTCCTTTAACTCTTTGATTACTTCATCAAGGAGACCAATTTTTTCTTGAAAACGGTCACAAACATCATCCAAACTGTCTTTCATTTGTAGCCCTCCTTTTCATTGTCTTTCTGTTCATAACTCATAATGATGTCAATCACTTCTCCCGTCTTTTCGTCACGCTTGAAACGGACATTATGGAGAAAGATGTTTTCACGCTCAAACTGCCTTGAAGCGGAAGCGAGAAAGGCTCTGACTTCACTGATTTTTAAATTCCTGCTCATCGTTGCACACTGTTTGAACCCTGATTGTTTTCGTTGCTTTTCCGACCCTCTTCTGATAACTGTATTGAACATCGCCCGTTCTGTTTGTGAAGTAAACGTAACGGTCATTGTCACTGAAACGGTAAACCGTGATGCCGTCAACCGTGAACAGTTTTTCAACGGGGTATGATTGGTTAGAACTCGCCTTGACTTCTTCAACTTGTTTTGATTCGCACGCTGTCAGGGCTAATAGTGCGATTGAAATAATGACAATCTTTTTCATTTTGTTGGTATTTTAGTGTTAAACACGTCTTTCAGCCATTGTTTATACGGGCTGGCTGGTTTCCCGAAGAAAGCCATATTCGCTTTATAACTTTCATACATCTGTCTGCGGAAATCCGCAGGGATTTGTTTTTTCTGTTTTCTCAATTTCATATTCGTATTTGTTTTATTTTATTTACTTAATATCTACTCAATAAGTTGTAAAACATTCGTTTCTTCTCGATGTATTTAAGTCCGTTTCTGCGAAGTCCCCTTTTGTTCTTGGATACAATCATTTGACAACCTCTAACGCCAACATAGATGCAATCTGAATGATGTCTTTTAGCTTGTCTGAAAGCCCACCAAATCGCTTCACGGCAATATCGGTAACTATCATTCTGAACACCTTCATAGCCTTTTCGCATTATGAAATGTCCAATCTCATTAGCTTCTTCTTCTGAATAGCAAATTGTAAATATATTATTCATATCTATTTTGTTTTAAGTGAATAAACTCAGTTGTACGGGTCTGTCTTTGACCGTTCTTTCATATATCGGGCAGCGGTTTCTATAAAAGCATGAACCACTCTTAGCGGCTGAGAACCTTTCATCCCAAAGCCGCTTGTATTCTTCTGTTCCCATTTCGGCTTCTGTGTTCAGAAACTGAACCAGCTTTATGCAGAAGAAGCCCCGTTCCTCTTGCTTCTCATCGTGAAGCGTTGTCAGTCCGTTTCCTCTTGGTCTCATGGTCTCAACTGTTTAAGAAGTCTTTCAAGACCCCGCCCGTCTTTTATGCTTTTACCTGTCGCCCAGCCGCTGTAAGGGAAGAATGTGACTGTTTGCCCTTTGTGAATGAACTGTATCTGAGTGTTGTCACGCAGAACAATCTCAAAGCCGAGTTCCTGAATGCGGCTGACAGCATATTCAATGCGTGTCGGTTCAAGCCGTTTTTGCCTTTCAATGTCTAATCTTGCCATAACTTCATTTTATATGGTTGTTGAAATTTTTTATACACTCAAATAAATAATGCGCTATTATTGGCTGTACAGCGTTTCCTATGCATTCCGTTCTGTCCACCCTATCGGGAACCCCATTAGACTTTCCAGCAAATTTGGGTGAGGGTATAGACTGTCTTGTTCGCCATCCCGGATATATTCGTGTATATTGCCCCGATAAGTAGGGCTTCCGAAATATCGATTCCTGATTGCTCCGTTTGCTGTTGATTTCGCTGGGGTAGGCAATACAATATAATCGCTCCCTATTCTGTTGTATGCCAAAGTCGGTGCCAGATAAACACTGCCATTCCGCATCATACCCGATTTCGGAAAGGTCGCATAAGACTTGCTCAAATCCCCGAACAACGAGCATTGGGCTGTTTTCAATGAGTACGTAACGAGGTCTAACTTTCCGTATAATTCTGAACATTTCAGACCATAAGCCGCTTCTTTCACCGATAATTCCGACACCTTTTCCAGCAATGCTGATGTCTTGACAAGGGAATCCACCGCTGATGATGTCAACAAACGATGGGTTTTTATACGTTCTAATATCTCTGTTGATTTCATGTTGTTCTCCAAAATTCTTTTTTATTATTAAAGTCTGATAATCTTCAAGCTCACAACTCCAAACAGTCTTTATCCCTGCAAGGGCTGCTCCGAGCCCAAACCCTTCGATTCCGCTAAATAAACTTCCATGTGTTAGCATATATTCTTGTTTTTATTTGTTAAAACGGGCATTCTTCATCAGAGGGCTGAAAGTCATCCCAGTTGAATTGGGAGGCTTCAAAGGCTTCCTGCTCACGCCGTTTGATTTCTTCCTGTAAATGGTTATTGTTATCCCAAACGGGTTCTGTTCCGTTGACAAAGGGGCTGTAACGCCCGTTGTTCAGGTTATATTTGAACAGAGCCATTCCGCACTCTCCGAGGTGTCTGAACTTCACTTTCTTCACATAGATTTCAACCGTGTTTTCAAGTCGGTTTCTGTGAACGACAATACCAAAATCAGCCTTGTTGTAGAAGTTCGCCGAGCCGCTGATGTCATAAAGTGTCGGTATCTCAGGCTCACCGTCTTTGTTCTTATTCATCTTTGTCGGGTGCGCCATAAGGATAACCAACACATCATGCAGCTGTGCGAAGTTTGTCAGTTTGTCAAGCAGTCTTGATATGTATTTCGTCTCGTTCTTGCCCTCGCTTTCATCTTCAAGCCTGTTATACGGGTCAATAACGAGAACTTTAATTCCCTTGCGTCTGACAAGGAATTTCGCCCTTTCGAGAATAGCGTCAACTCTGAAATCGCTTTTCGGGGATATGAAGAAGAAATTTGTTTCAAGGTGTTGTTTCACTTGTTTGTACTCCCCGTATGTCAGGTGTTCTTTGTCAAACTGTTTACCCGTGAACTTCTCAATCAGCTTTGATGCGTGATATTCCAGCGGGGCGTTCTCCGGGCTGAAATAAGCGAAACGCCAGCCGTATCGGATATTCAATCGTTCTGCAATCTCGTCAATAAATTCAGATTTTCCCGAACTCGGAACGCCCGTGATAATACACAGACGCTTCGTTTCAAAAGAACACAATCGGTCAAAGTTGTCATGCCCGATTGTTACCCCTTTCTGCAAGCCATGCTCAAACAGGGCGTCAAGGGATTGTTCAAAGTCTGATAGCGTGAAAACGCCCTCAATCTTTATCTCGGGAGCGTCAGCGATACATTTCAGAAGACTTTCACGCCCGTACTTCTGCAGGTGTTCGTTGGCGTCCTTGCATCCGTCCCCGTATTCAATGACCCGGCAGCGTTCAGCCCCGAAACGTCTTATCAGTTCTTCTTTCAGAACAACGCCTTTCGTGTCCGTGTCGGATGCGATGTAAATTGTTTCTTTGTCATCGAAGTATTCTTCGAGATAGTCATCGAGATAATCAAGGTTTGAGTTAGCCCCGTTCGGAACGCTGACTACATCCGTCCGTCCGCATTCAAAGAATGACAGAGCGTCCATTTCGCCCTCTGTGATGATACATTCTTTCGTCCCTTTGATGTTGTCAATCCCGTATGGGAGAAGCTCTGCGCCTGAACAGAGTTTGAAACACTTGTCTCCCGTTCTGAATTTCGTGTTGACAAGTTCCCCGTTATGGTAGTAGTTGAATTGAACCGTGTTTGCCTTGCCGTTCTTCTGCGGCATCCATTCAAGCCCCTCTGTTACTTTCATCGCCGTCAGGGTCTTTTCGCTGATACCCCGCCCCCTGAACCATTCAAGGGCTTTCCCTGAGATTGAAGAACAGTCCTGACGTGGGGCGGGTTTCTTGTAAACGGGCTTCTCCCGGCGTATAGGGGCGGCGTTACGCCACGGACGGTCTTCTTTTTCCCAAGGTTCTTTTTCAGCTGCACAGCCGGAGAATCCGCAGTAATGACAGTTGAACTCACCTGTTTCAAGGTTGATGGAAAGACTTTTGTCACGTTTGTCGTGACGCTGGTCATGGCATTGGGGGCAGAAAACCTTTCTGTTCCCTGAACGCCCGTAGGGGGCTTTTATCCCGTATTTTTCCCAATTTATGCTCATAATAAAATCCAAGTGTTTGATGATGAATCCCAAGCGTGTCTATCAGACGGGCGGGGTGGGGCTGTCGGAGGGATTATCGCCTTGCCTGAACCGTATGTCCTTCGCCCTGAATTGTCATAGAACTCGCCGACACCGAGTTGAACCTTTGTGACCGTTGCACCGTCTTGACCGCCACGCCCGCCTCTGTCATTGTCGTAATTGCCCTCCTGAACTTTAACCCAGTTTGAGCCGTTATCAAATAGCCAGTCAAATGTCGCCGTCCACGCCCTTTTGTTGGATTGCCGTCCGGTCAGGAAATCGGAAGCCTGAACACGCTTGAAGATGTCTTCTGCGGTTTGTATCCAAACTTCACGGTTTTTGCCCCATTCGTCACAGCGGCATTTTATTTTTGTTCGCCTATTGTCATTGAGCTTTTGAACTTTCGGCAGAGAAACACAGATTGAGTTCCACAAGGCGCATATATCCTGATAAGGATATTTTTCTTTGCTCTCCTTTTCTTTTCTTTCCTCTCCTTTAGGGGTTTCTTGCGCAGAAAACCGTTCTTCATCCTGTGTTTTCTCGGAAGAAACATTTTGTTCCGGTTGTTTCTTGTCTTCAAAATAGGGTTTTGACGGGAGATTGGTGTTACGGGTTCTGTAAACATCTGAAAGGTTTCTGACAAAATTAGAAATCCATAAGACACGATGTTCGTTCCATAGCTCAATGTCAATTTTATTTAGATTTATCAAGACGTTGATAATGTCTTTCGCCTTTTCCTCTGTGACACGTGTTTTGGCAAGAAGATACTCCCAATTTGAAGCGTTTGAACAATCATAGAAATGCCCCTCACTTTCCCCGAGAATTTCAAGGAGTTTGAACCAAAACGCATATCCGTCATTCCCGAACTTGTTTTCAAGAATGAAAATCGTGCGCCCACCCTTGACAAAATGCGGGAAATAATCAACGGTTTGTTTTTTCGGTCTTGCCATAGCCTGATGGATTTATAAGGTTGTAAGAATTGATTTGCGGAGCTTCTCGTTCCTTGCGTTCCATTCAAAGGAGCGTATCATCCATTGACGGTAATCAAGGGGAATGTCCGCTATTCTGTTCCCCTTATATTTGCCAAAAGGCATGATTCCAATCGGGGCTTCTGCCCGTGCGTCAATCGCCCGTGTGTCTTCACGGGTATAATGACCGATGTCTGAAATGGGTATGCCTGACAGAAGCCGCCCACCCGTTCCGAACATTCGCCACATCTTCCCCTGTTCAAATGTGATGTCTTCAACACGCCCGAAGCGTTCAACATTGCCTCCGAGGTCAACAACCAAAGCATCTGTCTTTTCGGGGTCAATACGTGTGGCACGTCCGATAATCTGATAATACAAGGCGATAGAAGCCGTAGAAACGCCTAAAACGATGCAGTCGATACCTGTATAGTCAAAGCCCGTCGAAAGCACTCTGACGTTAAATATGACCCGTATTTCGCCCGCCCTGAAACGTGTGATGACCTGAGAACGTTCCGTCTTGTCCATTTCCCCGTAAATCACGGCTGAGTTTGGGTATTTCTTTGAAAGCGTTATAGCGTCCTCAACAGAGGGGACGAAGACAAGGATATGGCGGCGGTCTGAATGTCTGTCAAGGGCTTGAACAATCTGTTCAGACCCTCCGTTTGCGTCATACGCCCGCTGAACGCTTTCTTCCGTGTATTCAGATTTTGAGCTGTTGAAGACAAGAAGACTGCTGTCGAATCCCGCTGTCTCATATTGAAGCGGAGACCAAAAGCCGAGGCGAACCATTTCAGCCACCTGCCCGACATGAATGATTTCTTTGAAGAAGTTGCCTTTCTTTGAACGGGAGGTCAGCATGACAAGTTTTGAAAAGTTCTGCCCGTCCTTATCCCGGTTCGTTTGCAGCTTCACGGGGGTAGCCGTAATTCCGAGGACGTGTGTTATCCCGCTTTCTTTCAGGAAACGCCCGAGCATACTGTCAGCCTCACGAGGATAAAGGTGCGCTTCATCAATCAACATCTTTGTAAATCCAAGAGACTTGAATTTAGCCCCAAGGCTCTTGATTGAGCCTATCGTGGCGTAAGTTATTTGTGCGATATCCTTTCGCCCGAAACTCGCGCTGTAAATGCCCGCATTCAAAGCGAAATCCCCACACAGTGAGCAATATTTCAAATAGTTCTGTTCGAGCAACTCTTTTGAGGGTTGAAGAACAATCATTTTATCGTTGCTGTTCTTCGCGACAAAAGCCGTCAGTATTGATTTCCCCCAAGCTGTCGGGAGAACAATCAAACTCGGCTTCGGTTTCTTTTCCGTGAAGAAATGAATAGCCTTGTTTATCGGCTCTGTTTGGTTTTCTCTGAGTGTTATCATATTTGAGAGAATGAAACTCCGTATTTAGGGCTAACCACGCATAACAGCAAGCGTTTGAAAACCTTTCGGATATCCAACCCGTGTACGGAGTTTATATCGTTGTTTAACTGCCTTTTCATTTCGGTTATTGCAAAGATAAGTGATTACATTGTACTCACTTTAAATCACAAAGATTTTTTTTAAGGCTCTCAGAAAGTTCAGGCTTTGAAAGCGGCTGTTTCGCTTTCAGTTTCTTCACAAGGATATTTGCGAGGCGAACCTTGTTATAAGTCCGGGTGTCCTTTTCTTTAACCTGAACACCGTCTTTCCATGCTTCGATATAGCTGATTATATCTTCCATTTGCTTGTTTGAAATGATATACATAACCGTCTGACCTTTCTTTGTTGATTGAACCTTATTTTAGCAGGAAGCGGCGTGCCCCCTGAACCTCTTTTGAGAACTCGGAAACCATTTCAGGGTGTGCGGCTTTGAAAGCCTTGTCATCAAACTTCATTGACGGCTTGGGGGCTTTCCATGTGGCGAGCGTCTGACCTCCGTAACTGATAGCCTGCATCCCCGAAACCGAGTTTGATGCGGTTTTCCAACTCTGTCTTGATTTCATCAAGTTTATCCATCTCTTTTTTGACTTCTTTCAGTTTTTGATAGTCTGAAAAAATAGCGTCATTCACTTCAACGATTTTCCCGTCCGTGTGACGGTTGAATTTCAGCAAGATGTCCTGAACCGATGTCGCTTCGGGTTCTTTCTTCCCCTGAATGTTGTCACGCCAAAATTTTTCAACTTCTTCAACTATCCATGCGTAGAAGTCAGGAACAAAAGACAGGTCTTTATAGCCGAACTCACGTCCTGAACAGAGCCAAGCCAAACTGCCCTCTTTCAATTCCGCAACCCCGAGTTGATACTGAAGCTGACAGAACCAATGTTTCGGTAAATCGTCAGAAGAGATTTTCATTTGGGTGGTCTTGCATTCCAAAACCCCCTTGTTTGAAGCGTTCTTCTTTTCTCCTGCGAGCCAATATGTGCGGTCAGGGCTGACTTGAAGATAGGTGCGTTCATTGTTTCTTATCAGCCAGTCTCCGGCTGATGATTTGATTATTTCACGTCCCGTATCATCATGCCAAAACTGTGCAACAGCGTCTTCAAGATAATGACCCGCTTTCATCGCGAATGTCTCTGTTTTAGGTTCATCAAGACCTACCTTGCGTCTCCAAAGCTGATAAGGGGTTTCCCACGGGTTCAACCCGAGAATGGTTGCAACCTCACTGCTCCCGATACCTGACTTTCTGTATTCAAGCCATTCATTACGGTCTTTCGGTCTGATTATTGTGTTACTCATTTTTCTTCCTCCTGTTTTTTTACGTTCAACATTGATTTAATCAAAGACTCAGCCATACTTAAAGCTGCAGCCCGTTTTAATAATTCACGTCCTTGTGACTGTCTCATAAATCCGGCTAAAGCGTAAACGGCTTCTTCTTCATTTCCCATGATAGACCCGGTTTGGCGTGAGCCTTCCCCGTTTTCGTCAGGCTCAGAGGCAATGATAATTACCGCATGTCTCTTATCGGACTTTTTGATGAACTCTTGCGCTTCTTCTTGAAAAGCGTTGACCTTTGATAAAAATTCGCTGTTATTTTTAGTTTCCATAACTGTTGATATTTGAATGTTAAACTTTTGTTGATTATTTCTTTCTGATAAGACAGAAGTCTGCCCAGATGTTGATGAACTGTTTCCCGCAGTAAACGGCGAGCGTGTCGCTCTTTAAGCAAAGGCGAGAGCCGAGGTACGCAGTCGCATCCGAGGGGGCGTTATCCGAGTACGCACAGGCGAGACCCGCATATCCTGTTTGATGTTCGCCTGTTGATATAAGATGTCGGTCAGTCTTCCATTCATCTGACTTCTCTGAAAGTTCATCTTCCGTCCAAAGAATGAACCAAGGATAATAACGCCATTCATCCTCTGTGAATTGAGGTTCCCAGCCCTCGTTCAAGGCGGTGCAAATGATGCGGAGTTTGAGGTAAGCTGCGAGGTCTGCCGAACAATTGCCCTCCCAATATCTCCACTCGGTCACGAGTTTGTGTTCCTCTCCAAGCTCATTACAAGCGTCTTCAAAGGTCTTCACACGCTCCATGATGTCCTTGGGCTTGAATGTTTCCTCCCCGAAAACCTTGTGCATTTCATTCTGAATCTGTTCTTTTGAGATTGCAGGGTAATTGGTTAATACCTGATAAAGTTCACGCAAATCGTCTCTTTTGACTTCAATAAATTCGTTGTTCATAATGTTTATTTTTTAGATGTTGATGTTTTCTTTGACTTGTCTTCTCTGATTTCGCCCGTTTCAGGGTCAACATTGGCGGGTATTTCTCCCGTTGCCTGTGCGATAGCCGCTGCCGCTTTGTCTGCCGCTGATGCGGTCTTTTTGTCGGCTTCTTCCTGCGCCTTTGCTTCAAGGGCTGGTTTTACAAAGGTTTCCTGAACGGTTGTCGTTCCCTCTTTGATAGCGTTCCAAGTGGCTCTAAGTTCAAACAGGCGTTCTTTGTCTATTTCTGCGATAGCCTTGATACCGAGATATTGGCAAATCATGGCTTCTGTCACGCCCGCTTTGGCGAAGTTTGTCAAGCAGTTCTTACGTGATGTCTCAACGTCAATCGCCTGACCGAGCGCAACTTGTTTAACTTCATTGATGACACGCTTTGTAACGGCTTTCGGGATGACAGCCAAGACAGCGTTTCTGAAAGCGATTGAGGCAGCGGCGTTACCTGTCACAACCTGCATATCGTCACTGTATGTCTTACCCGTTTTCGTTGTTATCCTGCGGTCAACGGTCTTACATACGGCGAAGTTTGTTTCAAGGTCATGGCAGACAGCCTGAGCCGTGATTTTACGTCCGTCATTGCCGATGATGCGGGTCTGAACCCTGAGATTGCCCCAAGCCCCGGCGATGATTTCAGCCATACGGATTGAAAGCCCCTCAATGGTGTTGTCATTTCCGTTTGCATCCTTTCTTCTAAGAACATAGAAGCAGTCTTCTGCCGTTTCCCTATCCATTGTGGCATAGGTGGCGATTTTGTTCAAGACAGTGTTCAGGTCACGGGGGTATTGTTTCGCCGTGGCAATCTGAATGTCAATTTCTGACCGGGTAATTCCCGCAAGCATTTCAGCTTGTTTGATTTCAATAATGTCATTTTCCATAATGATGAAATTTGAAATGTGAATAATTTATTTAGTTAACTCTCAATGGCTTTGATAACACGATTTTATACCATTCCTTACCGTCAATCATAACAGGTTTTTCGCTGACAAGAAAAGAAGCTGACTGTTGGGCTTTTGAAGCGTCAAGAATTTTGTTTGCGATGAACTTGTTGCTGAAATAAATCGTGCGTTCACAGTCTTTCGCATAACCGCTGTTCTTCTTCTCTCTGAGGGCTAACCCGTTTTCTCCGGCGTTGAAGCATATATACCAATCTCCCGTCTTGCTGTCTTCATCTTTGGCAAAATAGACGGTCTGTTCAACTGTGATTCCTTGCCCTTTTTTCAAAGTGTTTGAGAATGAAATATTCCCAGTTTTCCTGTTGATATAAGCCGAGCGAACACCTGTTCTGGCTGATGTCGTTCCGCTGTTGTTCTTGTCAAAAATTGTAAGTTTCATATCGCTGTTGCTTTTTAGTTATGTTATTTGAATGTTAATGTATGTTATAAATGGGGGGGGGGTAAAATACTGTTTCACAGCGTGTTTCATATTATTCAGTCTTCTTGCTATTGTGGCTGAACTTTGCCCCGTGTAGTCTATCAAGCCTTGCCAAGTCATAGCCTGAAAGAATTTCAAATGAAATATCAGGTAGTCACTGGGCTTGAAATTGTATCTCACATATTCATCAACTTGTTTCGCCTGAATGTTCTCTGCCGGGGCTTGCCCAACTTCTTCCGGGTTTTCTTCATCAGAACGGAGAAGAACAAAGAACAAGGGGTCGGGGTGGGAATATCTGAACTCTGTGCTTAACTCACGTGCTAACATACGTCTGTATAGCTTGATGAACACGGGTTCAAATTCAAGTTCAATATCCTTTACTCTCAGGGCTTCCCGCATAGTCAGATATGTTTCCTGAAAAGCGTCATCGTCAAATATGGTTGAAGAAGCGATTCTTTCTTTCAGCCTGTTATGTTGGTTGATAATCCATGCGTCAAATATGTCTGTTGTTCGGTTATTCATGGCGGTGTTATTTATGGGTTGCCAAATAAGTTGTCGCTTGACTTTGGATTTCATTTTTTGTCGGAATGCGCTGGTCAAGCATCCATTCTTCCAATTCAGATTTTTTGAAATATAGCTTGCGGTTCTTTTTGAAATACGGTATCTCCCGGTTGCTTGTCAGGCGGTAAAGGTGTCCTTTGCTCAATCCCGTGAACAAAATCGTTTCTTCAAAGTCAAGAACCGTTTTTGAACTGATAAGCGTCAACCGTGAAAGGTTGTCTATCTTTTCATTGAGTTGTTCCAAAGTGATTTCCATATTCAATCCTCCTGTATGTTTATTTCCGGTAAAAGACCTTTTTTTGAGAGCCATTTTCCGCATAGAATACAACCAGCAAAACTTGTTATCGCAAGGGCTTTAATAAGAATGAAATCGCCCAATGTCATACATACCTCGGGGGCTTCTTCTCCTGCGAGAACCATGAATGAAACCATTCCCCAAAGACCGAGAACGGTCATCAGCCCCCATTGAATAATTTTCTTTTTCATAATGCTTTGCAATTTTCAATGTCAAACATTATCGCTTTCAGCCCCGTTCTAACGATGTCTTGATACTTAGTCAGGAGTTTTTGAAGACGGGCATTCTCCGTGTTTATCGTCTTGTTAGCCGTTTCAAGGGCTTTGATATACTGTGCGTCAGACTGTCCGTTCCGGGAGACTGTAACCTCCGTGACGTGCGGTTCGGGGAAAAGCCATTCAAAAAGTTCTGTTTCTTTGACTGTAACGGTGCTCACTGTCTTTGTCGTTCTTTTTGTTGTCACGGTCTTTGTCTTTTCTGCCGCCGCTTTGGTCTCGTTTTTTCTCTTTTCAGCTTTGCGCTCCCAATACCTTTCCATGTACTTTTTATTGTACTCGGTCTTAATTTTTTGCGCCTCTTTACTTAGTGCCATTTATACCCCCTTTCTGCGCTTCCAATTTCTTCTCCACACGGCGGCGAATCAAGTAAATAGTTCCTGCGCTGTGGATATTGTATTTCTTCATCAGATGTTCCGTTACGAGCGTCTTGCTCTGTCCCTCAACGGCAATCAGGGCGTTATACTCGTTATAAATAGCCAAGTCACGGGCTTCCCGTTCTGTTTGGCAGGGTGTCTTAAAAATCATTGTTTCCATATTGTCATTTGTTTGAAATTGCTTTTCTGTATGTCACGTCTTCCATACCATTTGATAGGGATAAAATGCGCATGAGTTCTTCAAGGTCTATTTCCTTGTCGCTTGCCTTGTCATCATCGTTAGGGGTACAGTCAAAGATGTTGTGTTTTTTGACGAAGGCGTAGAGAATGTCTTTCATCAGGCGTTTTTTCTCTTTGTTGAACTGAGACTTGAAGAACGCAACCATGTCGGATATTTCAGCATATTTCAAGTCTGTCAAATCTATGTATATTGTCTTCTTTGAAGCGTTGTAAGTTGACGCTTTAAATGCTTCACTCTTGCTGCCGAGAACCGATAAAAACACTTGAACGATAATCTGGCGTTCTTCTTTGTTCCTATACTTGAATATCCTGCGTGATGTCTTGTTTTCATAGAGGTCTTCAAGCGTCAGCCCATATTTACTCAGTTGAGCTTCAAGCAGACGGCGAGCGTTCTCTGCCTCTCCACCGCATCCCCGTTCTGCGAGGGCGAGAAGTTTTCTGAGTTTGTCTGTAATTCTTTCCATATCAAAAATTTACTTATCAGTTTATTCCGATTTTATTTATTATTTCGTATATTTGTCCGCATACAAAATTGTATGACGATGCAAATATAAACAAAGTAATGATTTTAAAAGAATAAATCGAAATTAAATTTATAATTTAACAATATTTATATATGCAAGTAGAACCTCTTAGGAGATTGAAAAGAGTGATAAATTGGCTTATTTTCAAGGAAATAGCCGAAAATGAAAGGGCTTTGGCTGAAACGTTGGGATATACGAAGTCCTCTTTTTCTCAGATTGTGACGGGTAAAGTTCCTCTTTCTGAGAAGTTTATGAAGCGGATTTGTTCCCTTGATGAAAATATAAACTTTGTTTGGCTTCAATCAGGCGAGGGAGAAATGTTCCTTTCCAATAATCTGAACAGTGAAGACAGCGGGGTTACAGTTTCAAGTGACGTTTGGAAAATCATTAAACAACAAGCTGAAAGCCTTTCAGCACGTGACAAGCTAATAGATGAATTAATGGAAATGCTGAAAGAACAAATTCAGGAAAACAAAAAAATCAATGCCCGCCGGGAAGAGAATGTAGGCTCTGCCGCTGCCGTATAGCGGTTGTCGGGAAAAGTGTTTTCAAAATACCTAAATATGGATATGAATAGAAGACTTCAAGATATTATAAAGTACAAGACTGGCGGGAGACAGACCGCCTTTGCAGCCCTTTTGAATTGGTCGCCGCAATATCTGTCTAAACTTCTGAAAGGTGTTGATTTCGGATTGCAGCCCGTTGTCTCAATCATTGAGGCTTTGCCCGAGATAAACGCCCGTTGGTTCTTGACGGGGCAGGGGGAAATGCTGAGTGATGAGAAACAAGCGGATTTGCGCCGTGAAGCACTTGAACACGTCTATCAGGTCATGGAGCTTGAACGTTTCATTCCCGTTATGACACCCGATGAACTCCGTCTGTTTGAACGTCAGGTCAGGGAGGGGGAGAAAGCCGATTTCAGCCCCGACACGCTTCAAACATGGAGAGAACGCCTTAATGTCCGGGAGAGAGAAATTAACACCAAATTTGTGACCGCAGCCGCTAAATCAGATGAATTATGCAAACAGAAGACAGCCAGAAGATAATACGCCGTTTTTTTGAGGCTCTTTACCGCTTGAAAGATGACGGGAAGATAAGAGGGAAACAGACTTTTACCCGTGAGTTTGATATAAATCGTTGGAATTTGAACAAACTTGAAAAGAATTTGGAAAGTGACATTTTTCAGCCCGCTTGGTTGACTTACATAGTGAAAGAATACAAGGTTTCCGCACGTTGGCTTCTGACAGGCGAGGGAGATTTCTATGAAACGAGAACGGGGGCAAAGCCGTGAAGCCGCCCCCGTTCCTTATTCCTTGTTGTCATCATTACCGAAAATATCAGGTATCATCGCAACCGCCTCTTGCTTTTTCTTATCAAGGATTTTCGCGTAAATCTGTGTCGTTGAAAGTTCCTTGTGTCCGAGAAGTTTCTGAACCGTGTAGATGTCTGCGCCGAGGTCAAGCATGAGAACGGCGAATGTGTGCCGTCCTGAATGGAACGTGATGTCTTTTGTTATTCCTGCCCTGTTTGCCCACATCCTCAACTCAGCTATCATATATGCGCTGTATTTGAAACCGACAAAAACCCGTTCATCAGGTTCACGGCGAACCCCCATGTATTGAACCGCCTGTTTATTGATGTCAAGGTATTCCTGCCCGCCTGTCTTTTTCTGTTTGAAGATTATCCGGATAAAATCTCCTTGCTGCTGAACCTCACGCCAACGGAGTTTCTCAATGTCTGATTTGCGAAGACCTGTCAGGCATGAGAACATGAAAGCGTTTTTCAAGGCTGGATATTTGCAATGGGCAGCAGCCATCGCCTTTACTTCCTCCAAAGTTAGATAGCTTCTTTCCGTTTCAGCTTGTTTGAACCCTTCAACGCCACGAAGCGGATTGTGTGGTATTATCCTGTCTTCAAACGCCTGATTGATGCAGGCACGGAGTTTATTGAAGTAACTGACCTTGCTGTTCTGTGAAAGTGGCTTTGTGACTTCTTCCGTTGTGATGATTTTACGTTTGTCCCGGCAACGGGCGGTTTTATCAAGGTATTCACGGAAACCGATAATCCATTCAGGTGTTATATCCTTGAATGTGGTGTTAGGCTTGCAATACCGTTCAAGGTGTTTGAGGCAGCTATACCAATTCCCCCAATTCCCCCGGCTCTCAGGGTTGCCATGACGTTTCTCGCACATCGCCCGGTAATAGTCAAGAAAGTTCGTTTCAAGTTTGTAGGCTGCGTTGAAACCGTATTCCCCGTTTTGAAGTTCAACAACCCGTTTGGCTTTTATCGCTTCGGCGAGTTGAAGCGTCTGACGGTTCTTCTCCTTATCCTTTCTGTTCGCTTCAGGGATAAGATAGAGTTTCAAGTATTCATAAGACCTTTTCCCGTTCAGATAGATGTCGAGGTATAATGTGATATTCCCCGAAGCGGTCTTTCTCTGTCTGAGCCTTATTGGTTCTTTTGATTTTCCCATAATTTTGTTGCTTTTGTTGCTGTTTTCGATACGAGCAACAAAATAACAACAAAAAAATAATAAAACGGGTATAATCAGAGAAAAATTTCATATCGGTTTATATGGTATGTAAAACATTGATTTATTAACTGTTATCTATCATTGATTACACCCGTTTTGTATGCCTTTTGCTTTCCGCTTTACTTACTTTATTTTCCGATGCAAAAATGCTGAAATATATTCCCCAACACCTGATCCGTCGTAACCTCTCCTACGATATCCGATAAATGGAATATACACTCCCGTAAATCTTGCGAGATGAAATCCCCGGAAAGGCTGGAGTTCAAACCTTCTTGTACCCTATGTATAGCTTCCAGCGCATGCGTAAGTGCCTCGAAGGGGCGGGCATTCGTTACGATGATGTCGCTTTGGTGGAGGGTGGGGATGGAAGAGACTTCCGTGAGGAGTTGTTGTAGCTCTGCGATATGCAGCTTGCCTTTGGCGGAAATAGCGATTTGATGCCAGCCTTCGGTGGGGAAAGAGAAGGTTGGGAGAGAGGATGCGGGTAATACATCGCATTTGTTCATCGCTAAGATAACAGACTTATTCGTTAATCTCGGAGCTATTTCTTGATAGAAAGCCTCGAAATCTTTGAGGTCACGGGTTAAGTCGTACATGAGGATGACGATTTGCGCTTGGTCTAGAGCCTTGAAACTACGTTCAATACCGAGAGCTTCGATCGTATCGCTTGTTTCACGGATACCGGCGGTGTCGATGAAACGGAAGAGCTGGCCGTTGATATTGATCGTATCCTCGATAACGTCACGGGTCGTTCCGTGGATGTCGCTGACGATCGCTTTATCCTCGTTCAACAAGGCGTTTAGTAAAGTAGATTTGCCGGCGTTCGTCTCACCGATGATGGCGACGGGAATACCGTTTTTGATCGCGTTACCTACGCTGAAAGATTGGGCGAGTTTGGAGATGACCTGTTCGATATGATCCGCAAGCGTGCGAAGCTCGCTACGATCAGCGAACTCCAATTCCTCATGGTCACTGAAATCCAGTTCCAATTCCATGAGAGAGGTGAAATGGAGCAGCTGGTTCCGAAGTTCGGCGAGTTCCCTACTGAAACCACCTCGCATCTGGCTTAGAGCCAAACGATGTTGGCCGGCCGAAGTGGAGGCGATTAAATCCGCAACGGCCTCCGCTTGGCTAAGGTCCATCTTGCCATTCATGAAAGCACGTTGCGTATATTCACCCGGTTGCGCTATACGGCATCCGCTGGAGATAAGGGATTGCAGGATTTGTTGTTGGATATACGTCGAGCCGTGGCAGGTGATTTCCACCGTATCTTCCCCCGTGAAAGAATGGGGGGCACAGAAAACAGCGGCGATCACCTCATCTATGGTTTCGTCATTGTTACCGACGATGGAACCATACGTTAAGGTATAAGCCTTTTGGGTAGATAAACTTTTACCTGCCTTCTTCGGCCGGAATATCCGATCACAAATCTTGAAAGTATCCGGTCCGGAGACACGAATCACTGCGATTCCTCCTACTCCCGGAGCTGTAGATATAGCGCAAATTGTACTCATTCCGTCTATTAAACCGTTATTAATTCATACGCTTGAGAACCCAGTCCGATTTCTTCCGCATAATGTAGGCCGGCTTGCCAGTTCGTATCCGGATGAATCAAATGGAATTTATCCTCTCCCTCAAGGTGTTCGTGAGGATGAGCCTCGGCTAATTTATTACCTCCGATGATAGGAGCGTTGATAACCATATCGGCGCAAGCCTTATCCAAGGCCACCGGATCGAAAGACGCGGCGATCCCCAAATCAGGGATGATGGCGGCATCGTTATGATTCCAGCAATCGCACTCCGGAGATACGTTCATGATAAAACTAACATGGAAATGGGGCTTGTCTGATAATACGGCTTTGGTGTACTCGTCGATCTTGTAATTCAATCGCTCGGAAGTATCACCTTCGCCCATTACGGCACCGTCGTATTGGCAAAGAGCCACACATTGCCCGCAACCTACACAACGCTCGTAATCAATTTCGGCCTTTCGGTTGTTATTCAAATGGATGGCATCGTGAGCACAGTGCTTTACACAGATGTTACAGCCTTTACAAGCCTCCGTATCGATACGAGGCTGTGAGGCACAATGTAATTCCAGTTTACCGCCTACGCTGGCGCATCCCATTCCGAGGTGTTTCAGCGCACCGCCGAAACCGGCTTGCTCGTGACCTTTGAAATGGTTCATGGAAATGATGATATCGGCATCGGCGATAGCGGCACCTATTTTCGGGGCCTTGCAATATTGCCCGTCGATCTCGATTTCCCGGTAGTCCGTACCTTTCACGCCATCGGCGATGATAACGTTGCAACCGGCGGACATGGGATTGAACCCATTTTCCATGGCGCTTTGAAGATGATCGACAGCGTTGCAGCGACGGCCCGAGTATAAGGTGTTACAATCGGTAAGGAACGGTTTCGCGCCTAATTCACGTAACAGGCTTACCAAGCGAGCGGCGTAATTAGGACGAATGTATGCCAAATTCCCCGGTTCGCCAAAGTGGATCTTAATGGCTACAAATTGATTTTTGAAGTCGATATTGGCGATACCGGCACGTTTTACCAGACGTTCCATCTTATCCAGCAGGTTGCTGCTGGGGGTCGTGCGTAAATTAGTAAAGTAGACTTTGGATGTATTCATCTTTTTATTGGTTTAGTGTTGACAAAGGTACGAAAAACACGGAACATTTTTTATATTCGCGTAAAACAGATTTGTATATGGACTTGCTTCAGCGGAATCATCAGCTATTGTTGAAAGGAATAAATTGTACATTCCTGCGTTATTTGCATGTACGGATAGAGTGGGAGGATCGGTTAATCGGCATCTTCGGCTCTCGAGGGGTTGGTAAGACTACCTTGTTGTTACAGCATATTAAGTTGAAATTTGAAGATTCACGGGAAGCCCTGTATGTGAATCTGGATGATTTCTGGTTTGAGACACATTCATTGACCGATGCGGTTAAGGAGTTCCTGCAAGCCGGGGGGCATTATTTGTTTTTGGATGAGATCCATTTCTATTCGGGCTGGATGGAAGAGGTCTCAACTTTATTGGATGCCAACCCCGCCTTAAAGATTGTTTTCGCTACCACTTCTTTGTACTCGCAGACAGAGGTGCGGAACGGGTTAAGGCATGAGGCTGCTTTTTATACCATGCATCCGATGTCGTTCCGTGAATTCCTTTCTTACGAAAGCATTCTGGATAAAGATCCCATTCCGTTGGAGGATATCTTAGCGAACCATCATGATTTGGTGAAGGAGATCAATGCGGAGATGAATATTGTGCCGATTTACCGGAACTATCTGGAACATGGATGTTATCCTTTTTATTGGCAAGACCCGGATATGTATTATTTCCGTCTGCAAGAATTAGTGAGAAAAGAGATTTGCCGGGATTTGCCTTCGGTGGTTTCTATTTCGATGAGTAATCTGGAACGAGCTCAAAAATATTTTATGATGGTGGCTGAGTCGGCTCCTTTACGTCCGAAATCGATTGATGTAACCCGTAAGACAAATATGCTTCGTCAGCAAAGCGATAGCCTGTTGCGTTTCTTTCATGATGTGAGGCTTATTTATTACTCGGCAGACCAACTGGGAACCACTCCGGCCAAGCAGAAAGTCTTTATGGGGGATACCAACTTGCTGATCTCTTTTTTCGGAGATAAGGAGAATCGGCAATTGATGTGTGAAACCTATTTCTTAAGCCAGATGCGTTCCGTGGCGAACGTGGAATTCATGGAGAACGGAGATTTCTTGATTGGCGGTAAATATATCTTCGCCGTAGGTGATCCCTTAAGGGGATATGATCGTCTCCGCTTCGTACCCGACGCTTATGCGGCTATCTACGGGTTACCGAAAAGCGTGTTTAACCGTATGCCGGCATGGATATTAGGATTTAGTTATTGAGAATTTAAAAATAGGATTGCTATGTTAGAATGCATGAAGAATAGAAGAAGTATCCGTAAATATACGGATCAGGATATCCCGGAGTCTTTGCTGAATGAATTATTGGAAGTGGCTACTCGTGCCTCGAATACAGGAAATATGCAATTGTATAGTGTCGTGGTTACCCGCGACCCTGCGAACAAGGAGAAACTGGCTCCGGCTCATTTTAACCAACCAATGATTACGGGAGCC
>OATP01000395.1_pt1 | contig 27515 bp, 20 predicted proteins | sample 1495041 | NCBI WGS metagenome assembly OATP01 (sample SAMEA2579972, study PRJEB22360) | human gut metagenome | biome: human gut; feature: human-associated habitat; material: faeces | place: Denmark | collected 2008/2010 | reverse complement strand
CGGTTACACCGGTTTATTTGCAATTCAGCCTAAACCCATGTAACCGCTATCCGCAAAATATTCGGAGGAGTGATTATTCTATCCGCACTTCGATGTTCCGCAAGTTTTACAGATCAGACAACCTTCCTGATAAACCACCGGAGAGCCACAATTCTCACATTTTTCGCCGGTAGCCTCTGTTCCGTTGGGAATATATTTCTTTAAGGCTCTTTCGACGCCATTCTTCCAGGTATTGATATTTTCGTTATCGAATTCCATAGAAGCCACCAGTTCTACAGCCTGATGCACCGGCATACCGTGGCGTAAAACCCCGGAAATCAATTTGGCATAATTCCAGTATTCTTTATCGAACTTATAAGACAATCCTTCTACCGTCGTTTTAAAACCCCGTTTGTTCTGAAACTGGAAGTCATACCGGGAATTTCCTTCAGCATCATAATGCTTGACGATCTTACCCGAAGTAACCGCTTTAGGCAGCATAATTCCTTCCTCATCATCGGCGATACCGGTAAATATCTCATAAGGCCGACCGTTATACAAACCGATAAAAGCAATCCATTTTTCTTTGTTATTCTGGAAACGCACGACATCGGCATCCAGCTCCATCGGACGTTTTGCCGGCATTTCATTGGGATTGGCTGTTTGCTTTTTATCTTTATTGGACACCAACACACCGGCCCGTGAACCGTCACGATAAACCGTACATCCTTTACAACCGCTCTTCCAGGCTTCGATATAAAGATTACCGACCAATTCTTCGGTTACATCCGAGGGTAAGTTGACCGTAACACTGATAGAATGGTCCACCCATTTCTGCACCTGTCCCTGCATACGTACTTTAGCCACCCAATCGATATCATTGGAAGTTGCTTTATAATACGGCGACTGTGCTACCAATTCATCGATTTCTTCGTCGGTATAGCATTTAGTGGTATCATAACCATTCGCTTTCATCCAATCAGCGAACTTGTGATGGAAAACGATAAATTCCTCATAGCTATCCCCTGACTCATCCACAAAATCGATATGTACGTTCTGATCGTTCGGGTTTACCTTTCTTCTCCGTTTGTATACAGGCAGGAACACAGGTTCGATACCGGAAGTCGTCTGAGTCATCAGGCTTGTCGTTCCGGTTGGTGCGATCGTCAGACAAGCAATATTCCGGCGTCCGTACTTCACCATTTCGGCATACATATCGGGATCGGCTTCGCGTAAGCGCTTGATGAAGGGATTATTCTCCTCACGGCGGGTATCGTAAATCTTAAAAGACCCTCTGTCTTTTGCCAGATGTACAGATGCCCGATAAGCTTCGACCGCTAAAGTCTTCTGAATATCCACAGCAAAATCGATCGCTTCTTCACTTCCATAACGCAGACCCAAAGCAGCCAGCATATCTCCCTCGGCCGTAATACCCACTCCGGTCCGCCGGCCTTCTTTCGCTTTCTGTTTGATTTTCTCCCATAAGCGAATTTCTACGCCTTTCACTTCTTCACTCTCAGGATCTTCGTGTACCTTATCCAGAATAGCATCGATCTTCTCTAATTCGAGATCGATAATATCATCCATTATCCGCTGAGCGATAGCTACATGTTTCTTGAACAAAGGGAAATCGAAAAAGGCTCCTTTAGTAAACGGATTCTGTACATAGGAATACAGATTTATAGCCAGCAGCCGGCAAGAATCATAAGGACATAAAGGAATTTCACCGCAGGGATTGGTAGAAACCGTACGGTATCCTTTATCTGCATAACAATCGGGTACACTTTCCCGGATGATCGTATCCCAGAAAAGGATACCGGGTTCAGCCGATTTCCAGGCATTGTGTACAATTTTATTCCACAATTGGCGTGCATTGATCTGTTTCCGGTTTTTCGGTTCATCGGAATAAACCGGATATTTTTGTTCATATTCTTCGTCGTTGATCACCGCCCGCATAAATTCGTCATCGATCTTCACGGATACATTCGCACCTGTTACTTTCCCTTCAGTCATCTTTGCATCGATAAAGCTTTCCGAATCAGGATGATTGATCGACACACTCAGCATCAAAGCCCCACGCCGACCGTCCTGAGCAACTTCCCGGGTAGAGTTAGAATACCGCTCCATAAACGGAACGATACCGGTAGAAGTCAATGCAGAATTTTTCACAGGTGACCCCTTCGGACGAATATGAGACAAATCATGTCCCACTCCACCCCGGCGTTTCATCAGTTGCACCTGTTCCTGATCGATTTTCATAACTCCACCGTATGAATCCGAAGGACCTTCATTTCCGATCACGAAACAATTAGAGAGAGAAGCGATCTGAAACTCATTTCCGATACCGGTCATAGGCCCCCCCTGCGGCACGATATATTTAAAATCCCGTAATACCTCAAAAATTGTATCCTCACTCAGCGGATTCGGATAACGGTTTTCTATTCTGCTAATTTCTTTGGCTAACCGACGATGCATATCATCGGGATTCTTTTCAAAAATATTCCCATAAGAATCTTTCAATGCATACTTATTCACCCAAACCCGAGCAGCCAATTCATCGCCGTTGAAATAATTCAATGAACTCTGAAACGCTTCTTCTTGCGTATAAGTATCCTTCCCCTTTGTTTCGTATTCATTCATAGCATATTGATTTAATAGATTTTTTCTGCATTAGGATATTGCAAATATATAGAAAAATAGATCAAAGATGATAACTTTTTTCCATGATTTTTTCGACAAGTTTTCCAAAACAAACAGACAACCATTTATTTATCAACAAAATAAAAAGTTACCAACAGGTTAAAAGTTTTCCAAAATATAGTTTTGGTGAATAACAAAAATGAAACAAACAAGTATTTTAACAGAAATAGTTTTCAACAAGAGGACACCCGGAACAAGCATCGGAAAACAGAGTTGTCAATTCAATTCTACAAGTTCCCGGGGAATCTGCACCAGCAACCGGCTATGCTCGAAGTCGATCTCGCAGATATAATTTTCGGAAAGAGGTAAAAGAATCTCCTTATTCATAATGGAAACCGTCAGCACAACATTACCGGAATAATCGGCAACATCCGCTACTTCTCCCGTTTCTTCGGAAACCTGATCTTTCACTTCAAAACCGATTAATTCGAAAATATCATAACCCGATTCTTCCGGTTCCTGTCCCTCCAGCAATTCTTTTTCGAAGAGGACTTCACATCCGACAAGCCGTCCTGCCTGGGCTAAGGTATCGACATAGTCGAATTTTACAATATAAGAAGTATGATTACGGACCGTCAAGCCTTCATCAGCTATAAAAAAAGGAACCGGCGCTCCGTCCAAAAGGAGGAACACCGGTTCGTCTGCATATTTTTCGAGCAGATCGCTATCGGTAGTAATAACCACTTCCCCTTGCAGGTTATGTGTTTTTGCAACTTCTCCGACTTTAAAGCAATCTTCCCGTGTAATCATTACCAGAAAATTATTCAGCAGCAGGAGCTTCGGCAGCAGCTTCCTCAGCTGGAGCAGCAGCTTCTTCTTCAGCTTTCTTAGCAGCTTCGGCAGCAGCTAATTCAGCTTTTTTCTTAGCAATTATTTCTTCTTTCGCAGCACGAACTTTAGCTTCGGCTTCCAAAGCAGCTTTAGCAGCTGCATCACCGGCCTGAGCCAATTTCTGAATTTTAGCCTGTATTTTAGCTTCTTTTTCTTTCATCCAGGCTTCAAATTTAGCTTCAGCAGCAGCTTCATCAAAAGCACCTTTTTTTACGCCTTCCAACAGATGTTTTTTCAACAATACACCTTTATAGGACAAGATTCTTGAAGCAGTATCGGTAGGCTGTGCACCAGTCATCAACCAATACAAAGCTCTGTCGAACTTGAGATCGATAGTAGCCGGATTAGTATTCGGATTATAAGTTCCGATTTTCTCAATGTAACGACCATCGCGTGGTGCTCTACTATCTGCTATCACTACATGATAGAATGGACGACCTTTACGTCCGTGTCTCGCTAATCTGATTTTTGTAGACATTGTTTCTAATTAAAAAATTAATACTCTCCCCATACTCGATAGGGATTGCAAAGATATATGAAAAAGCCGGAAGTAAAAAATGAATGTCAAAAATATTTCGCCCGGAGTATATCTAAAACCGAATATCCCCACTCTCAACCTTCTAAATACCTATATATTGGTATTTAAAAAAGTGAAAATAAGCTCTATTTTTGACCGAAATTTAAAAATCGGAACAATGAAACATATTTTGTTATTTATCATGCTGACAACTATTACAGCTTGTCTGTTGACATCCTGCAAATCCAAAACGACTCAATCGGCCACATCACAATCCCAGATTCTGGAAGTGGACGACATATTGGCCCGGGCCGACAGTCTGACCGGAAAAACTTTCACGACAGAAGCGCTCTGTACGCACATCTGTGCTCACGGAGGCGGCAAAATCTTCCTGATGGGTAGCGACGACACCAAAACCATCCGTGTAGAGGCCGGCACGAAAATCGGCAGTTTCAAACCCGAAACCGTAAACAATCTGGTCCGGATAACAGGAAAATTAGTCGAACAGCGAATCGATGAAGCCTATCTGACCGAATGGGAAGCCCAGGTGAAAGCCCAGACTGCGGAGAAACACGGTACGACAGAGCAAGGATGTGCATCCGAACAAAAAGCAAGGGGAGAAGCGCCTGCCAACAGCATCGAAGAACGGATCACCAATTTCCGGCAAAGGATCGCCGACCGTCAAGCCAAAGAAGGCAAAAATTACCTGTCTTTCTATTACATTGAAGGAGATACATACGAAATTGTCGAATAAATTATGTCACAAAAATCATATTCTGATATCATCCGTAAATGGAGCAGGTTACTTCATCGTGACCTCTCCTTTTTTTTTGCCGGCATACTGATGATTTATGCCATCTCTGGTTTTATGCTCAACCACAAAAAGGATTTCAATTCCGATTATCTCATCCGGCAAAAACAAATTCGGTTTACCGAGCCAATCCCGGCGAATCCCCAGGAAATAAACCGGGAATTTGCCGAAAGACTGTTAAAAACAATCGGAGAAGAGAACCGTTACCTGAAACATTATTCCCCTGAACCGGGATGCATCAAAATCTTCATAAAAGGAGGAAGTTCCCTGGTAATCCATACTGAAAGCGGAGAAGGGATCTACGAGTCAATCAAAAAACGGCCGGTTATCAGCTGGTTTAATCGCCTTCATTATAATCCGTCTCGTTGGTGGACTGTATTTTCAGATATTTTCATTTTGTCTCTACTGATAATTACCTTCACCGGTTTGATTATGATCAAAGGCCCCAAAGGTTTCTGGGGACGCGGAGGGATCGAATTCGCACTCGGTTTGCTCATTCCTATCGGGTTCATATTCTTTTCCTGATTTTCAAATCGCAAAAGTAAGGGCCAGATGCCATGCATTTCTCTGGGGACTGTCGGAAGATGCCAGTCTCCAGGTTGCATCAAGGCCGATTCCGTGCCATTTCATCCCACCTCCCAAAGCCGTACAGGCAAATATACCTTTCGCAGGTCTGCCACTCCGGTATCCGCCCCGTAAAAATATCTTCTTCCGGAAAGAATACTCTACTCCTGCACTTCCCAAAGTACAAAATCCATAAGCCAATTCCTGATGGGCTATTCCTCCGGTACACATCACCCGATGTGCCCCCTGTTCCCAACCGGCACTCACGGCATACTCGATTTTTAAAGGCAGATAAGCCTCACCGATATTCGACAGCTGCATTCCCGCCTGCCAGAAGTAAGGACGTCCGGCAAGCGAATCGCGATAAAACAAAGACAGATCACAAGCTACATATGTTGTCAACAATGTTTTTTGGTCCAGGCGGAAATAGCGGCACGTCAGCCCGGCCGCCAGCTTTCCTCTCCAAGCATAAGCATATCCGGCATCCACTTCCAAGGCGTAAGGAGTAAAACGGCTCTGAAGATTTCCTTCTTCATCAGTCAATTCGACAATAGGCAGATTCAGATAACGCACTCCGGTAAGTACAGCCTGTCTTCCTCCGAATGTAAACAGCCCTCCGGCATCATGTATCCAATGCCGATCCGCCAAATCCCATCCCGGCATCCAGGAAGAAACCGCATAACCGGCAATAACCTTCGCATCAGCCAGGGCCCCCTGTGCCGAATTCCTGAACACAGCAAAAGCATCCGGTCCCCAGGCAACCCCGTTGCCTCCCAAAGAAGCTGTAACCGTCCCGGCCGCCGAATACGTAAACAAACCGGCATCAGCCACCGACTGTGCGGATACTCCGAATGCCTGACAACATATCACCAATATATAAAAAATACGATTCATTATTTCATTGTTTTATTAGAGTTCGGGTATAGGTTTCCTGCAAATATTTCAATTGTACGACATACGTTCCTTTTTTCAAACCGGAAAGGTCTACTTCCGCCGGAGCAAAAGGTCCGATCGGAGCATTCACCTTTTTGACCAATTGTCCGTCCAGCGTCGAAAAAGTCAGGTAAATAGTTCCTTCTACTTCCCGCCCCATCCGGACATTCAGTTTATCCATAACCGGATTGGGATAAAAGGTTACCTCTTGCCGATAGTCATGGGTCATCACCAAAAAATCAGTTTCCCCGGCAAGCCCTTCAGCATCCGTCGCAGTGATTTTCACTTGGGAAAGACCGAATTTCAAGGGTTTCAGTCTAAATTCTCCCTGCCCGGAAGTTAAAGTCAAATAGGCCGGATCATATTCATAAGCATAACTCAAGCCTCCGGGACCTTCATCAGTAAAATGAGCGGCCAGCGACACCGTACGCACTTCCTGCAAGGAACCGAACCATACATTTTCAAAAGGAGATTGCAAACGGGGACTCTCGTTCGGCTCCAGAACCACCGTAAATTCTTTGGAAGCCATTGCCCCTCCGCTATCCGTCACTTTCAGACACAAACGATATGTCCCGGCCTGAAATCCATAATTACGTATTTTCACCGTAATCCGGTCATTCAGTTGTGTCGCTGCCGCCAGATGGTTTTCATCTTCCAATTCATAATTAAATTCCTGGTTTTCAGGATCTGAAATCCAAAAAACTATTTCTCCGGTTTGGTTATACTTCAAAGTAAGCGCTTGTTCCTCATATTCAGAAGTAATCATCGGGGGTTCATTATGCGGCGACACAAAAGAAACCGTCGTAGTCCCGGAATAATGTCCCCAGGGATCAATAGCAACAATACCTACATAATACCGGGTTTCTCCCCGGATAGCTGTCAGCCGGCACGCCATCGTATCCCCGACCTGCCCGGCCCTGGGAACAGTAACCCGTACCGAAGCAACTCCTTCGGGTAACCGTCCGGGATCCAATTGCCCCAAAGGGTCTTCACTCCAACAAACCAAATACTGAAAAGGTTTGCCATCATCTTCATCGGCCGAGATCTGCCAGGTCACGTCAACCACTCCGGAAGTATTTCCGCAGTATAAGGTATCGACAGCCTGAGGAGCGATTCCCTGATCTTCAGCAAGAGCCAAATAGGCATCAGCGGCCCCTATCCCCAATCTACCCGCATACTCCGGATTATAAACATCGATGTCCCGGGTTCCCTGATACAGGTGAGCCAAAAGTTTTTCCGGAGTAAATCCGGGCCCTCCGAATTGGGATACGATTAAAGCAGCGATACCCGAAACATGAGGACAAGCCATAGATGTCCCCTGCATATAGCCGTACTGGTTATCCGGTAACGTACTGTATACAGGGCATTCACCGTTATACTTCCTCCCATAGCCGTATGTCCCGCCCGGAGCAGCGATATCGACCCAGTCGGCAAAATTGGAATACCAGCTTTTTTTGTAATCAGGAGCATAAGCCGCAACAGAAACGACTTTTTCATAAGCCGCCGGATAAGTCCGGTAATCTTTATTTTCATTACCTGCAGCAAATATGACTACTCCTCCTTTCATCGGCCCTGTCTGCTCCCCTCGTTCATCGACTCCGGCATACTGAATAAAATAATCGATCGCTTCCTGATCTGCCCGGGGTAAATAAGTGATATTTTCATACCCCCAGCTATTCTGAGCGATAACCGCACCGGCATCCGCAGCATATTTGATCATTTCCGGGAAAGAAGCAGAAACCTCCCGGCCATCTATCGTCCCGAACAGCTGACAACTCAACAACCATACTCCCGTATTTCCGCCATGTCCACCGGCAATACCGCAAACACCGACACCATTGTTATTCTCAGCCCCGATAGTACCGGCAACATGGGTCCCATGATCATCCGCTTCGATCTGATTCGTTCCATTGATAAAGTTCCATCCATATATATCATCGATATACCCATTCCCATCATCATCGACCCCCGGCTCTCCGAATAATTCTGCAGGATTTCCTACATTTCCGGTCAAATCCTCATGCCGGTAATCAATACCTCCGTCGATGACCGCCACAATAACTTCCCTCGACCCTTGATTTTTTTGCCAGGCCGCAAATAAATTGATATCCGCCCCTGCCACAGAATTCGGTAACTCTCCGGTATTGGAATAATGCCACTGTCTGGATAGTTCCGGATCATTGAAAGGTGCAGTTCCATCCGAATTCCGCTCTCCGGCAGAGCGGACAGGAACCGTTCCCTCTCCTCCGGTATTACGGATAATGTATACCGGTTCTGCGATCTCAATCTCCGTTGTATCTCCCAATAAGGCGAGAGCCCGGGTCACAGGTGTCTGTTCGTCGAACTCGACCTCATACCAAAGATGCAGACCCGCTTTCCGGGTCCTTTCTTCAAATTTCCCGGCAAAGGGAAATAACCGTTTCATAGATACGATCCGGATATCTCCGGTTCCGGCACGGGTATATACCGCCTGCTCAGCTTTCCCGGCAAACCGGGATTTAAATTTTAAACGAAGGCGTCCTTTTTGTGCCTGCATCCCGATCGGAGTGTCCTGTACAGAAGTTTCAGATACGATGATTTCCTCCCGGGCACAGGCCATCATGAACAGTCCGAATACAGACAGGAATAATGTTCTAAATTGTATCATACAAAATTTCAATTAAGCATGCGAAGTAAAGCTTTCTCTATCGATTTTGTAATCACAATTTTTAGGTATTTTAAACTACCTGACAAATCCGGATTTTCCGATTATTCTGGTAAATACATCCTGTCTTTACTCTAAAATCAAGTAATCATATCCCGTTATCCCAGTAAGAAAAAAATAACAATAAATGGGGATTTTTTTTCTCTGACAGCTTTACAAACTTTGCGATCTCAAATTAAATTTTAATAAAAACATGAAAACACTATGGGCAATCATTCTGATTTTTGTTTTGACTGATAATCTGACCGGTCAAAACACAAGAAAGAATACATTCCCCATCCGGATTACAGTGTGCGATTCTATCAATCATGAACCCCTTTTTTTGGCGACAATCAGCTTAACACAGGATAATCATAAAATCATTGCAGGAAGTAGCGACGCACAAGGCGAATATTTATTCCCCTCTGTTCAGACAGGAGTCTATAAATTGAAAGTCAGTTTTATCGGTTATAAAACTTATACCGACACCATCCGGATTACAGGTGATTTTTCCCGGCATATTCTGCTGGCTCCCGATCAGGTTGTCATGCAGGAAGTTATCGTTACCGCCCGGGAGTCTCATGGTATGACTTCCTCCTCGATAATCGACCGCAAAGCCATGGAACATCTTCAACCTTCCAGTTTCAGCGATCTCCTGGAATTGTTACCGGGGGGACGTTCAGCGGATCCGGCCCTAAATCAGGTAAACCCGATTCGGTTGCGGGAAGCCGGCGAAGGTTCTTCGAGTTCCGACTACGATGTCGCTTCCCGCGGTGTCGCTTTTTTCATCAACGGTACACCGATCAATACCGGAGCCGATATGCTGTACGTCAGCGGTGAAGCAAGTACAGACGACCGGAAAAGAAGTACCGTAAACCGGGGAGTCGATATGCGCAGCATTTCTACCGATGGAATCGAACAAGTAGAAATCATCCGGGGTATTCCTTCGGTAGAATACGGAAATCTGACCAGCGGAATCGTAAAAATCAAACGTAAAATGGGAGGTAACCATTTCAATGCCAGATTTAAAGCAGATGAAAGCAGTAAATTGGTTTACCTGGGAAAAGGATTCGAATTTCCGAAACGGCAAATCAAAATCAACAGCGATATCGACTGGCTGGATGCCAAGGCAGACCCCCGGGACAATCTGGAAAACTACAAACGCCTGACCTTTTCCCTCCGGTTGGAAAAAACCTGGAAAACCGGTCCGTACAATGTCTTTTACAGTACTCACGCCGATTATAACGGTTCGTTCAATACCGAAAAAATCGACCCGGACATCAATCGTCATAAAGAAGACAGTTACAAATCCAGAATCAACCGGCTGTCCTGGATCAATAATATCGAATGGCAATCGGAAAACCAAACCGCATTTTTCAATTCCTTATCTTTTAATAGTTCTGTCAGTTTTTCCAAAGACAAGGTCGATGAGGTACGCTATAATTCTCTCAGCCGGGCCATGGCTGCTCCGAACAGCAATGAAGCAGGTGAACATGACGGCGTCTTTCTGCCCTTTCAATTCGTAGGTACTCAAAAAGTAGACAACCGTCCTTTCGGAGCCTATGTCCGGTTAACGGGTAATTTCAGGTTATTTATAGCCAAAACAAGACAGGAACTGAAAATAGGTACAGACTGGCAGATGGATAAAAATTTCGGAGAAGGACAACTTTACGATCCCCTGCGGCCGGTCAACTACACCTCCATCTCTACACGTCCCCGCCCCTATAACGACATACCGGCAGGACACGACCTATCCTTTTTTGCCGAGGATTATTTTACATTACCGGTCAGTACCCATACCTTGGAAATACAGGCTGGAGTCCGGGCTTCTTCCCTTCTGAATCTACCGAAAGCATATAAACTCCACAACAAATTTTATTTCGATCCACGTGTCAACATGAAATGGCTGTTTCCCGCTTTCTTCATCGGAGACCAGAAACTAAGCTACGAAATAGGAGGAGGGATCGGATGGCATTCCATGATGCCTTCTTTGACTCAATTGTATCCCAATCTGTTATATGAAGACATCATACAACTGAACTATTATCACAACAATCCGGCCTACAGACGTCTGCAGATGATCACTTACATCATCGACCGGACGAACCCCGATTTGTCGGCTGCCCGGAATGTCAAATGGGAAATCCGGGGGAATATAACATACGCTGAAAACAATCTCAGTGTCACCTATTTTAAAGAAAATATGACCTCCGGTTTCCGGACGGGAACCCGGCTGCTACCGCTGGCTTACAAAACATACGATAACAATTCCATCGATGCAACGACTTTAGACGGTCCCCCCGATCTAAGCCAGATGACTTATACACAAGATACCCTGATGTGTATATACGGCATCACGACCAATGGGACAAAACTCCGGAAAACAGGCGTCGAGTTTCAGTTTTCAAGTAAACGGATTCCGGCTTTGGCCACCCGGATCACCATTTCAGGAGCCTACTTCCGGACCGTCTATTCCAATAGTCAGGGTTACTATGAAAGCAGTACCAAGATCATCAACAACCGGCGGTTACCTTATGTCGGCTGGTACACCGATCCCGACGGATACATCAGAAAAAGCTTCAATACAAATTTTATGTTCGACACCCATATTCCCAACCTGAAACTAGGCTTTTCCCTGTCGGCACAATGCCTGTGGTTCAGCAATCAGCAAACGGAATGGAAAAGCGGGATTCCCGAATATTATATAGACAGTCAGGGCAATAGTTATCCTTATACCGAAGAATCCAGCCAGGATATGTATTTGCAATGGCTGAAAAAATCATACAATGAAGCCCTATTCGACCGGAGAATCAGCGAGGCTTTCAATGTCAATTTCAATCTGAAAGTCACAAAACAACTATATAGAGACCGGATCAATCTGGCGCTTTTTGTCAACCGCCTGATCAGCTGTCATCCCGATTATACCTCCAATGGAGTAAAGGTCAGACAGATCGGTCAATCCCCTTATTTTGGTATGGAACTAAATTTTAACATTTAATATTATGAAATCTAAGTACAATCTATTTCAGGCCATTTTATTGGCATTTATCATTCCTTTCACATTCACAGCCTGCGATGATGATGATAAAGCAGTCCCCGAAAGTCAGGTAAGCTGGACGCTGTCACTACCGGAAGATATCGAAAACCCGACCCTATCGGATCTGAAGGTAACCATCACCAACATCAACACCAACACCCAATACGATGGCAGTGTCAGTATGAACGAACAAACCGTCACCGTCACGGCAACCGTCCCGGAAGGTTTATACCGAGTTATTGCAGAGGGAAAAGTCAGCTACTCGATCAGTGGTATCCAGACTCCGACAGTTGCCAATATCCGTGCTTATCAGGAATCGGTAACCATCAGCGGAACGACAGTGACCCTGCCCGCACAGGTCATGTCTTTCTATACCCCCTCTACCAACGGTTTCGTCATTGAAGAGATCTATTTCGCCGGTAGTACGACTCCTTCCGGAGACCAATACAGCGCTGACCAATACATCAAAATTTACAACAACTCTTCAGAAGTACTGTATGCCGACGGTCTGGCAATTCTGGAATCGGAATTTATGACCGTAGACAAGCAAGATTATACCCCGGATATTATGGAACAAGGGTTCTCTGTAGACTTCATTTTCGTCATTCCGGGTTCCGGTCAGGATCATCCTGTACAGCCGGGCGAATCCCTGCTATTGGCCCTGGATGCCAGCAATCATACAGAAGCCAATCCCAACTCATTCGATCTGAGTGTTGCAGACTTCGAATTTTATGACGAATCTTCGAACCCCAACTTTCTGGATACAGATAATCCGAAAGTACCCAACCTGGACAAATGGTATTCTTACACAGCTACTTACACCGGCTTACACAACCGGGGATTCCATAGCTATGCCTTAGCCAAAATGGAAACAGACAAAGAAACTTTCCTGGCAAAATATGCCTATACAGCCAATTACACATTCGTTTTTAACGAATATTCATTTCCCATGAAAAAAGAAACCTATTACGTCCCCAATTCCTGGATCATCGATGCCGTCAATCTAAGTGTAGAATCCAAATTCCAGTGGATCGTCACCTCTTCTTCCCTGGATGCCGGCTGGACACACTGTGGTAGCATAGATCACGATCCCAATCGGTACAACAAATCCGTACGGCGGAAAGTCGAATCGACAGTTAACGGACGCAAAATATTACAAGACACCAACAATTCGACAGTAGACTTCGAAGCCGATGCGACCCCGTCTCTGAAAGAATAAACAAATATCCATGAAAAGGAACGGTTATCTATTCATCATATTGTTTTTGTATACGACACCGATCTTAGGAATAGGAAAAGACAACCCGGACAGCCTCCAAGCCGTCCGGGAATGTCTTTCCCCTCTGTTCGCCTTCGGAGAAAAGTCATATGCCAATCCGGCCTTACAACCCTATGCCCGGCAATTCAGTCTCTCTTCTCTCCGGTTAAGCGGAGAATACAAAAATGAAAAGGAAGCCGTTATCGTACAACAAGGGAGCGGATAACGGCAAGGAGTATTCCGGGCCGAAAGTTACCTCCCCCTGAATCCCCGAACCACTGTCTGGGGGCATGCCGGATACCGGTCCGGAAAAATCAAATCGGTTTGCTGGAACGAAACTTCCGATTTCGAACTGCTGTACCCATACATTATGGCCGACACAGCCGGAGGCGACCTGAATACCGAATCCTATACATTCTGCGGAGGCTACTCGCGGATCTATAAACACTTTTCCTGGGGACTCAGCGGAGACTACCGGGCAATGATCGAATACCGGAAAACCGATCCCCGGCCGCGCAATATTGTTTCCGATCTGAAATTGTCGGGAGGTGCTGCCTGGCAGGTCCATACCCGATACCTCATCGGAGCCGCGGTTTACGGAAGGATTTACCGTCAACGGAACAGTATCAAATTCTTTTCGGACCTGGGCGTATCCAAAGTGTATCAAATGCTGGGATTAGGTATGTATAGTACCCGGTTTTCAGACGGAAATACAGGAATACAATACGACGGAGGAAGCATCGGAGGAGGTATCGACCTCGTTCCGCACGACCGGCAAGGCTTTTACGGCAGTGTCCATTTTCACAAGCTGAACATCAAACGAACCATGCTGGCTCACAATTACCTGCCATTGACCCGGTTGGAGGAAAACAGCATCCAGGGCGCCTGGGGATGGAAACGGTCTGCCCCGGGACATCAGCAGGGCATCCAACTGGAAGGGCTGTACCATAAACGAAAAGGTACTGAATTTGTCTACGGAGAAGGCAGTAGTAGCAATTATCCGAAAATCAACGATTTGGAACAATACAGCAATAAAATATATGCCTTGTTGTTAAACGGAATATGGGGCTGGGGAAATGAACAGCAGGATATACTATGGGTAGAGCCACGGATCGGTTTCCGCTCTGTCAGCACAGGGTATCTGTCCCCCTCCCTTTCCCTGAAAGATTCCAAATATCAGGGAGGTCTGTCCGTTTCATCCCTGCTCATGCTCAGAAAATCATTGTTCCGGATTTCCATAGCGGGAGACTATTTCGGAACGACAACCAGCCATTTGGATATCGACCGCTTAAGTTCCGAAGAACTGATCAAAAATGCCGTCCGGCAACAATATGAAAACCTGAAAAGCGATTTCAGCCGCTACGAACTGTCCATCGTATGGAACCGTCCGTTAAACCATACGTTCACTTTATCCACAGACATCGGCTGGCAACATTGCAGGTTCCGGAATCACAATTATTCTGACCGGATCACGGTCGGCTGCAGTCTTAAATTCTAATTCAATTCAATATGCAGGATAATATCATAGAATGCCAAAACCTGACTCACTACTATGGGAAACGGCTGATATACGAAAATTTAAGTTTTCAGGTTCCCCGGGGTCGTATCCTGGGTTTACTGGGTAAGAACGGAACCGGTAAAACCACAACGATCAATATTCTCAGCGGATATTTACAGCCCTATTCCGGAGAATGCCGGATATTCGGGGAAAATATCCGGAACATGAACCCTCAGACCCGGCAACGGATGGCTTTGCTGATCGAAGGGCATGTACAATACACATTTATGACGATCAAAGAAATCGAACGGTTTTATTCCGCCTTCTTTCCGGCCTGGAATAAAAATGCCTACTACGAACTGATGCACAAACTGAAAGTCGCTCCCGGACAAAAAATCTTACGGATGTCCTGTGGCCAGCGTTCACAGGTAGCTTTAGGACTAATCCTTGCTCAAAATGCAGAATTACTCGTTCTGGACGACTTCTCGCTCGGTTTGGATCCCGGTTATCGCCGGCTGTTTATCGAATACCTGAAAGAATACGCTAAAGCCGAATCGAAAACCATTTTCCTGACTTCCCATATCATCCAGGATATGGAACGTCTGATCGACGATTGTATCATCATGGATTACGGAAAAATTCTGATTCAAAAACCGGTAAACGACTTACTGAACACCTTCACCCGTTACCGCTTTACAACCGGGAGCGGAGAAGTACAATTACCGGCGAATCCCCACCTCTACAATACCTCCGTAATCCGCGGGCATGCCGAGACCTATTCTTTTCAGAATATGGAATATGTCAAACAGTGGCTGGCACAAAACGGAATCCCACACACTTCTTTGTCCGCTGAAAAAATGAATCTGGAAGACGTTTTTATCGGGTTAACCGGAAAATATTGAATTTATGAAAAAAGCAATTTTTTACAAAGAATGGATCAAAACACGCCGTTATTTTCCTATCGCTTTAATCGTATCGGTCATATTCATCATTTACGCCCTGCTCGGGATACAACGAGTGATCAATTTCAGGGGGGTAGCCCATTTATGGGAAATCCTGTTGAGCAGGGATGTCGTTTTTATCGAAACTTTAACCTATATCCCCCTATTGACAGGACTCTTGCTCGCCATTGTCCAATTTGTGCCCGAAATGCAGCAAAAACGGTTAAAGCTGACTCTGCATCTTCCATATCCTCAAAACCGGATGCTAATGCTGATGCTGATTGCCGGTCTGAGTGAACTGATCGTCATTTATCTTATCGACTACCTCATCCTGTATGTTTATCTTCAAAATATACTGGCTCCGGAACTAACCGACCGCATCCTGCTGACCTCGCTTCCCTGGTATATTGGCGGTATTACTGCCTATTCCCTGACAAGCTGGATTTGCCTCGAACCGACCTGGAAACGGAAGATTCTCAACTTTTTTATCAGTTGCGGTATTATACGGATTTTTTTCCTCTCGAATGTTCCTCAGGCATATGACGGATTTATATGGATCCTGCTTCTTTTTACCGGTTTCACATTCATATTGCCCTGGCTATCTGTCACACGCTTTAAAGCCGGAAAACAAGACTGATCATCATTAAAAAATAAAATCAATGGCACGCTATAGCAAAATATTTTTCGTTTTTATCATCCTTGTCTTATCCCTTTGGCTCATTCCCTGGTTTTACCATTTCATGACCGCCCAGCCAATACGCAATCCTTTCACTCTATACAGCTGCATCATCGATGATTTTGCCTGTCTCGACTACAGTGAAAACAAAGGGGTACAATACAAAGACCGGAACGGACATCTTTATTCCGATCGTCAGTTCGACAGCATATTGCCTTTCTTTTATTACCATCAGCTCGCTTCCGACGGCCGCCTGCCGGACAGCCTGAACGGAATAAAACTAACTCCGCAAAAAATAGGATTGACCAATTTCATTTTCAGACAATCCGCTTCGGACATAAATAAAACGGTTCCCCGCTTGTATCCGCTATTGGAAGCGATGTCCGGACGGGTAGACCTGCAAATGCCGGGAGACGTATTCCGGCTAAACAACCGGATCGAATTTATAGATATGGCAACCAACACCATCCTGGAAAAGAAAAGTGAAATTTTTACCCAGGCAATGAAAAAGAAAGACTTTCGTTTTCCGGTCCGGTGTATCGGAGGCAATCCCACTGTGAAAAAGGAGTACGATGAAGGATATTTTCTAACCGATTCGGATCACCGGCTTTTTCATCTGAAACAATTGCGCGGACGTCCTTATTTTCGTCCGATCCCCTTACCCAAGGGAATCGAAATCACACATATTTTCGTAAAAGAATATCCGAACCGTAAATTTTATGCCCTACTGACAGATCAGGAAAATAATCTTTGGGCATTATCCAATCCGGATTATCAGCTATATCCCCTACCGATAGGAAAATACGATCCCCGGCAGGACGATATACAAATTATCGGAGATCTTTTCAACTGGACCGTCAGCATCGACAAAAAAGACGGAGAACATATTTTCGCTCTCGACGCAACGGATTATTCTTTGGTCGATACCCTGACTTATCCGCAACAAAGCAGCATGGCCTCAAAAATCGGACATTACTTTTTCCCGGCAGAGCTGTCTTTTGCCTCGTATGACGACCAATATGTCTATCCCCGGTTAGGAAACTATTCGGTCAAAGCCCTTTGGGTACCTATTCTGCTTATCCTGCTATTCTTAGGCAAGTACTATAAGAAAAAAACAGTTCATTGAAACCGTGACCGCTTTCTCCCGTCCCCTGCTTCTCAACGGGAGAAAGCCGGTTTTATCACTAAAATAGAAAAATAGGTAAACGAATGCCCTAATATTTCTTCCCGCACAGAAGAATAATATTCCTGTCCTGTTCCCACTTGTTCGAAATAATAATAGTGTAATTCAGGATGCCGGGCTATAAAAGGACGCAATACCGCCTCGCCCAAAGGTACTTTCATGATAACGAGTGTACGCTTGGCAACTATAGTTTCCAGCAGTTCTTCGACAATCACATCCCCGGGAATCACCAACAATCGTTCCTGCTGTTTTACCAAATGCAATCCGACAGATGCCCCGGCAGCAATAAAAGCAGGTACACCGGCGATCATCGCAACCGGAAAACCGGCCTGCGCAAGCTGCCCGTACATATAATGAGCAGAAGAATAAAAACAAGCGTCCCCTTCAGCTGTAATCCCTACCGATTTTCCTGATCTGACCAATTCCAATACCTCTCCGCAAACCCGGTCATAAGCACACAAAGCTTCCTGCCGATCCCGGGACATCGGCACCTGAAATAGACGAATTTTAGTTTCATCGACCTCCAATTGCCGAAGAATATCCAAAGCCCGGGATTTCATCCGCCCTTCGCCGGATTTCGTCCCCGGACAAAAAATAACATCCACGGCATTCAAAGCCTTCAACGCTTTTAAAGTAATCAATTCCGGATCTCCCGGTCCCAGCGATATTCCAAAAATCTTACCTGTATTTTCCATACTATCATATCTCTGCTTTATCCTCCGGCAAAAGTCATAAAAAAAAACAAAACAGTCAAAATAAAACTCAAATCTCTCATCATTTTACCCACTCCGGACACGTTTTTTCAGAAACAAATATTCTGAAAAATACGGATTATCGGATTTCTCTTCTACTAGTCAAAAATCTTCTATTTGCTGGCTGGAGGAAATAAGTACCCCCTTACTGCGACTTCTGACGATCTCTTTGACTTCAGGAGTCATTTCTTTGGCATGCCGCATAATAAAGGAATGAGCCACATCACCCGCAATCTGGGGACAAAGATGTAAAGCCGAAAGTTTATCGAACCATACATTGAAATACTGAGCCGGTTCCCCGGAAAAGTCTTTCAATTCCTGAGCGATTTTCTCATTCCAATAGGAAATTTCGTACGTTTTGTAACGATAGACCTTATTATAAATCATAGAGTCATTCTTGGGTAATATCTCATCGAAGATATTAAAGTCTTCGGGAATTTCACTCTGATCCTGGGGATTCAGCAAAGCATGATACACCGGATAATAGAAATAGGATACAGCCAAAGGTACTTTCACCTGCAGTTTGAACAAATCTGCAAAATCCCGGTCATAACCGGATGAATCAGCTTTCAAAAAATCTTCAATCAATCCATCATTATAGCCGACAATCGTATCCAGCAACTCTTTAAATTCAGCCGGAGTATAGATAAATAACTCTTCCGTAGAGGGGAACCATTGATTCTCGTAATAATGTATCATCATGCGAGTCTCTTTATTGATGCCTTCAGGAAATACAACCGACCCATATTCGCCATTTTTTATTTTGGCTGCATCCATTTCAACCCTGAGTTTCATGCCGGGTGCCAGATACAAAGGAAAAGCGGCTTTCCCATTCATCAGGCGCACATAAGTCCCTTCATCCAACTCCAAACATGCAGAAAATCTGCCGGCCGAATCAAGCTCCGCTTTAACTAAAGAATCCCGGCCGGAAATCTCAAAATATATTTTATTTCCCTTGTAATTTGTCAGCTTACCGTTTACCGTAACCTTTTGCTTTACATCCGGATTGCATGCCCCAAGACATGCAATCCATAAAATAATGACTATATATCTCATTCTTCCTCAACCAAACTGAAAATATACTGAATTTTTGCATCCCACATCAGGGCTTGGGGGTCGTCCTTGAAAAAATCATATATTTCCATAAAAAAGTCAACCGGTGCATAATCGAATACGGTTACTTCCAATGTTTTTTCATCTTCCAATATCCTGAAACCGACCTGAGCTTTCCTTTCGTTGACTGTACTGGCAGAAAAACTGACATTGACTTTGCTCATCTCGATCAAAGAATACACGACACGGGTTGACAAACCTGTACGTACAGTTGTATCACACACATAGACCAATTCACAATCCCTGAAATAATTTTTCATATCACCGGTAACATGAAGTTTCAATTTATTTTCATCCCCGGCAATAAACTCCAGGGTATCTGTCAGCAGATTATTCGTCGGCATATGGGTAAAATCACTGGCTGATACAAGACCTTCATAATCTTTTTTAAGTCCTTCAAAACTATCACAGCTCTTAAAAGCCCATTTACCGAATAACTTACCTACGGTTGTCGGACCATACACTTTTATGGTTGTCTTTCCATAATTTCCCAGCATAAATTTCTCTCCCGGATTGTCCAGTTCCAAGACCAATTCATCCTTTCCGTTTTCCTGTTTCAAAAAATTCAGTTTAACAGAAGCATTCTTCTTGCCGGCCGGAATAACAAATTCCGTCACATTACCTTCAACATCAAAATTTTCTCCTTTCACCGCCGTCGAAGCCGGACTTATTGTAAAAGGAAGATGAATATCTTCGGTAGCAATGTACGCCAAACCATCCGGAGTTTTCAATTCGGCCTCAATAGTTACTTCTCCGGCCAGCACATGGTAATCCGTTACAAAAGAATAGACAATCTTATCTTTTGTTTCTACCGTAATAGTCGTAATTTTCACTTTCCCCAATTCAAATCCCCCTACAGCATTTAATTCCAGCTGGATCTGCATATCCGGCGTATAATTGTCTTTCGGAGTAATCACGATCTGAGCTTTTGTTTCCCCTGCCTTCAGATTAAACTCCTTAGCCGAAATCGTGTAATCGATTCCTTCCCGTGCAGTCCCTGAGATAGTAAAACTTACGGATGTATTCTGTGTAGCAGCAGCCGATGCCTGCAATTCAACGACTAAAGATGCGTCTGCACTTAATGTATAAACAGATTGGGCAAACGACAAAGCAGGCGGATTCACATCGTCATTGTCATCACTACAAGACATCAGGGTTCCCAGTAACACAAACCATGATAATAAAAAAACGATTCTTTTCATAAGTTCAGATTTTTAGTAAAAATTATTGACCTTTAATTGCATTCTTATATTCTTCCCGTTTTGAATCAATCAATGCCCTCTCTTCGGGAGTCAAGGGAACAGGTTTGGGCATGACATAAGCCTCTGTCGACGTTTTCCGATAGGGAGGTACTTCATTCTCTTCAGCACATCCACAACAAAACAATACGATAAACAGTATCCAAAAACAAATCTTCGCTTTCATATTTTTCTGTATTAATTATTCATAACCCGGATTCTGTTGCATACCCGGAACCAACTCCAGGTCATTCCGATGTATGGGAGCTGTATACATAAACTTCTGACACACATATTTTTGTCCGTCTTTTGCAACCCAAAATTCAGGACGTCCATTCCGCTTTAACTCAAACCAACGATCACCTTCCATAAACAACTCTTTCTGTCTTTCATTCATAATAGCAGCCATCAGTCTGGTAAGAGGTTTTCCGGTCGCATCAACCCGGATCAAAGCGTCCGGATTCACTTCCGGCAGATTTTCCAGCGTATACGGGATATAGGGAGTGATGCGGTGAGATCGTAACAGATTCAAATATTTCAGGGCATTTTCTGTATCCGAAAGCTGAGCATAAGATTCCGCCAGCATCAACACCATTTCGGCACACCTTACCCGTCCGCGTAATACTTTTGTCTCTTCCCGCTTTTTATTAAATGAAAGGGCATAGCGAATATCAGCTTCTTTCTCGGTAAACAAATCGATAAAAGACTTATTTACAGGACGATAAGGGATTGCAGAACTTACCTGAGTCTCACTATTATCCGCTCCCTGAAAAACATAAGAACGAATGAAAACATTCGATTGGGTAGTCGCTTTATCTTGTATCATCTTCACATAATCGTCACCCTGAAGCAGTGGAAAATCCTTTAATAACTCTTCAGCCAAAGGAATCACATTTTCCCAATCCTGTGCCCAGAAATATAGTTTTGCCAGATAGGCTTTAGCCACTTCTGTCTTAAACCGGTAGATATCCTTTTTCATATTGAAACCAATGGCCCTCTTCAAGTCATCCCGGATAAATTCCACCGTCTTTTCCATAGAGGAACGGTCCGTCAGTGCTTCCATGTCAAAATTACTGACCAGAGGAATACCCAACTGGGTCTTTGCCATTGCTTTATCATAAGGTTCACAAAACCATCGTAAAAGATTATAATAACATACCCCTCTCAATGCATAAGAAGTTGCCAGAATATCCTTACCGAGTTCCGTATCCTGATCTTTCATATTTTCGATAATCAGATTACAATTCCGTATTTTCTCATAGAGTTCCCGATATACATTCTGGTAACCGTTCAAACGAGGAGCTACATACAAATCCAACTGGCCACCTTCAGGATAAATAGTCAAGCTGGCATCCAGATTATCGGCATAACTCTCATAATCCAGTACAGAACGGCTATTCCCAATGATAATCCGGTCTGTACCGTAGTCTATGTCATTCAAGATGCTATGCAACAAGGCCGAAAATTCCTCCGGAGTCTTCGGGATTGTCTCTCCGTACGGTTTAAGGTCCAGATAACTATTACAGGAGAAACATACCCCCAATAGCATCAGCATTATTCTCATTTTCAGATTTTTCATACACATATCATTAAAATCCAACATTCAAACCAATAGTCACAGACCGGGAAACCGGATAAGTAGCTCCCGGGACCTCCGGGTCTATTCCGGAATATTTCGTTATGGTGAAAAAATTATTCAATGTCAGGTTCAGTGCGGCAGAAGAGAAATTTATCCGTTCTAATACTCTTTGCGGCAAACTATAAGACAAGGCAATGGTATTGATCCGCAGATAGGAAATATCTTCCAGTAAAGCTCCCCTTGTAATCGTAGTTAAGGTGGGATTAGTCAGGTCTAATCCCAATTTTTTTCCATAAGCATCTATTAAACGGGGATATTTCACTCCCGTCCTATTTTCCGGAGTCCATCGGTTACGAACCTCACGTTTTACATTCAGATGATTTCTGTACAAGTCATTATGGGGAGTCGGGATAGATTCCAACTTACTTCCACTGAGCAATTCATATCCAGCCGGAGATTCTATATTATCCACCATCTTTGCCTTTACTGAATAACTTCCGCCTACACTCAGCCCGATATTTTTATAAGAAAAGTTCAAATTAAATCCACCGGTAAAAGGAGCTACCGAAGTCCCCAGATAATAATAGTAATTATTAGGCTCACGTAAATATCCGTCTTTATTCGTCACAGCATCCGGACGAAGCTTAAATTTATACATCCCGGTTTCAGGGTCTATTCCTTCATATTTCCCGGAAAAGACGGCTCCCATAGGATAACCTACATATTTATCCAAAGCCAGCGAAGTATTAGGTGAATTATATTTTTTCAGTTTGTTTTGATTCCAGGCAACATTGGCCGATACCGACAAATTATAATCCTTACTTTTAAGAACTGCTACCGATAATGAAAATTCAACTCCATTATTCTGCAATACAGAGGTATTATACGACTGGTTAAAAAATCCGGTAGTTACCGGAACATATTCACTGGTCACACAATCTTTACTTTTCCGCCAGTAAGCTTCAACAATACCGTTAATCCGGTCTTTCCACAATCCGAAATCCAAAGCCACTTTCACATCCCTGGTCTTTTCCCATCTCAATTTCGGATTCGGTGCATTGTTAATATACCCCATGCGGTAATTCTCATCGTCGGATATCCGGAAATTTTTATAATACTTCATCATCAGGTTGGGTTTCACCGTCTTATTGATATTTCCGGTATAACCGGTAGCAACCCGCAATGACAGCCGGCTTAATACCGGACGCACAACCTCCATAAATGTTTCTTCACTCACATGCCAGACAGCACCTGCCGACCAGGTCGGATTAAACTGTTCATCACTACCGAAATTATTAGATCCGTCTGTTCGGAACGATACATTCAAAACATACCGGTCAAACAAAGAATAATCCAACGCTCCATAAAAAGAAGCAAAACGATTTTCTTCTATTTCCTGTCCTGACAATTGATCCATTGCATTGGCATAAGACACCAGATCCGAATATTTAAAACCTTCTCCATTACCAGGATCTTTAGGAACCGGCATAGCTGAATTACCGGTCACAGGGTCATATCCGTAACGTTTTTCAAAAATACCTTCGGCTTTCTCGCCACGAATCTCAGCACCTGCCAAAACAGAAAAACGGTGTATTTCCCTGTAGACATCGGAATAACTCAATTGACCGCGCAGACTGTAACTTGAATTGTTGGTATTGGATTGCGATATCGAAGAATACGTCCGCGAACTATTCCCCTGGGTATCGAAATACAAACGGTCAACAAACGCAGCGTAAGTATCTTTCCCTTTATAATTATCGCTTTTATTGTTCGTAAAAGAATAAGAAGCCAAACCCGAAAATTTGAGCTGCTTAAAAAAAGAATAATCGAGGTTAAAACGGGACGTTATTGAAAAATTATCAGTTTTACTTTCAGTTTCATTCATCTCCCTCAACATATTAAAACCATTGGGAGGGATAGTGGGATCATAACTCCCATTTACTTTGGGTAATTTGTAATAAGTGTAATCTGCACGATATGAGCCATCTTCATTAAAAGGACGTTCGTACGGATTTGCAAAATAAGCATAACTGAATGGATCTGTTGATGGTCCTGTAGAATTTTGCATAGCCATATCGAATCCCAGTTGGAAATGCAAATGTTTGTTCGGATTAGCATCTATTTTACCACTTAAGTTATAGCGGTCGTAATCTGTTTTTTTTACGGCACCGTTATCTTTTGAATAACCGAAAGATACATAATATGTATTTTTCTCACTTCCTCCTGAAAATGATAAATAATGATTGGTAGACACCGCTGTCCGGAATAACAAATCAATCCAGTCGGTATTCACAGAAGCCAGCTCTTGAATATATGCCTCTTGTTCAGTGACACTCATATCCCTGAACTCTTCTTTTCCCGAACGGATCATACCGACAATCCCCACTACAGGATAACGATCTCCCCCGGCATATCCCTCTGCCGCAAATTCATCCCACAACTCCTGTTCCCATTCCAATTTCTCCCGGGAATTCATAAGCTCCGGGTCGCGTCCGGGTTTCATCACCATCGAAACATTCATAGAATAATTCACTGCCATCTTTCCCGATTTTCCGGTCTTGGTCGTAACAACAATCACTCCTCCGGCAGCCCTGGAACCATAAATAGCCGCTGCTGCCGCATCCTTCAGAATCGTTACATTCTCTATATCATTGGGATTGATACCGGCAACTCCATTGGTAAAAATATCGCTGAAATCTCCGGCCTTGATCTGTCCTGTAGAAATAAGAGGAATATTTTTTTGCAAGGGAACCCCATCCACGACCCATAAAGGCTCTGCATTCCCCGTGATGGTATTAGTTCCCCTGATCCGTATTTTGGCAGATTCTCCCGGACGTCCGGAGCGGGCTTGTACACTGACTCCGGCAATCTGTCCCTGCAACAGCTTATCCATCGTCGGCAAAGCTTTATTCTCAAACACTTTTTTATCCACAACAGCTACCGATCCGGTTGCCCTCCACTTGGCCGTCTGTGTATATCCGGTACTGACAATCACTTCCTCCAACTCGCTGATATGCGGACGCATCACAACATTCAACTCATTCATCTGCGGAGAAATCTTAATCTCCTGAGTCTCCATTCCGATAAAGGAAATTTGCAGGACTTCAGTTTCTCCGGGTAAATCCAGCGTAAAACTTCCGTCTATCGCCGTAGAAACCCCTATCAAAGTCCCTTTGATCAACACAGTAACCCCCGGTATAGGTTCTCCATTTTCATCTCTCACCGTCCCCCGGAGTGTCCGGAAACGAGGTTGTTCTACCCTATTTTCCTGAAGGATAATGATATTATCCTGAATCCTGAAATTCAATCCTGTTCCCTTCAACACCTTTTCCATCACTGTTTCCAGAGGTAAATTTTTTACTTCCAAAGTAATTCTACCCACATTTCTGGTAAACTTTTCGTTATACATAAAATTGTATCCCGACTGTTTTCTGATCTCTTCCAAAACCTTGACAAAAGGGACATCCGATACTTTCAGGGAAATCAGATCCTGTTGCTGTCCCAAAGCAAATCCCGGGGACAAAACCACAAACATCAGCCATCCGCAGATAACCGCAACTCTATTTTTTTTACCCATTTTGAGAAAAATAAAATTATACACTTCTTTTCATTATATTTGTATTATAGGATGCGGTTCGGCAAAATCAATCAAACAAGTTTGTTGTTTTTGCTCTCACCTTTCACTATATTTGTGGGACATGTTTGTATAAAACATTTTGTGTTAAAGAGATTAGGAGAAAGGCCAAATTCACCCTAATCTCTTTTCTTTGTGATATACACAGTCCTGTTCACTATTTTAAATTGAATATCCGTTGTCTGTGCGCTAATAGCCCCGAGCAATACTTCCAAAGATACGTTCCGGGAGATATCACCGGTATAAGCTTCTCCTTCAGCATCTTCCAGATTCATAAAATGCACATCATAATACCTCGCCACCTGTTTCAAAATATCCGGCAAAGAAGTTTGTCTGAAACAGAACAAACCTTTTTTCCAGGCGACCAGTTGTTCTACCGATACCTCCGACATCCTGACACATGCTCCCGGGCGGCGTACATCCAGTTCGGCAACCTGTCCGGGAGCCAGAATCAAAGTATTCTCCCTGCCACAGTCCATCTCCACAACGCCACTTTCCAAAGCCGTATAAACTTTGCCATTATCACCGAAAGTATTGATACAAAAAGAAGTACCCAATACTTTTACATTAAAATTTTCTGTTTGTACAATAAAAGGCTGACCAGAATTCTTGGTAACTTCAAAATAAGCCTCTCCGGTAAGAATTACTTTCCGGGCATTACCTGAGAAAACAAGCGGATAAGTGATTTTTGAATCTGAATTCAACCACACTTTTGTACCATCTGAAAATATCAGATGATAAAAAGCTCCTTTGGGAATAATCAAAGTATTGGTCTCTTCAGAATTCCGCTTTACAGAATCACTACAATATTCCAACTGCCCGTTATGCAGAATGACTTTTCCTTCGATTTCGCGTACATCTACATTTTCACAGTCCGAAAGGTCCAGGATTCTCCCTGAAGAGAGCACCAACCGTACAGCTTCCGGAACCGTTGCTGCAATTTCCGGCTGAGGAAAAAGACGGGCTTGCCGGTAAAACAACCAACCCGTTCCCAACAATAAACATATTCCGGCAGCAACAACACCGACTCTCCACCAGATATAAGTACGCCAGGCCGTCCGTTTCTGAAAATTTTTCCATTGACGGTCTATGTCTATCTTTTCATAACGGTCAGCTAACCCCTCCGGGTCAATATGCTGTAGATTTTTAAATGCTGATTTATCACGTGGATTCTCCTTCAGCCATGCTTCTAACTGCTCTGCTTCTCTCCCGTTTAACCCCCAAAGCCGGCGCTTGCAAATCAGACGGGCCAGCTCAATGTATTTCTGAATAGTTTCCATTTATTCCTGTTTTATACCATAAAAACAATTCAGAAAAAAAAAGGTATGAGCTAAAATTGATTTTTTTTCACACTATTTACACAAACAAGCAAAATAAAAGAAACAGAATGTGCTAATATTTTTCTCAATTCCTTGTAAGCCATCATTTTATGAGATTTCACCGTAATAACACTAATCCCCATTTCTTCAGCTATTTCTTTATTTTTTTTCCCTCCAAGATGTAATTTTATGACAGTCTGACATTGCGGAGTCAAACACCGGATGGCCTCATAAAGGACATAATGTGCTTCTCCATCCAATACGGAGCT
>OATP01000391.1_pt1 | contig 27708 bp, 29 predicted proteins | sample 1495041 | NCBI WGS metagenome assembly OATP01 (sample SAMEA2579972, study PRJEB22360) | human gut metagenome | biome: human gut; feature: human-associated habitat; material: faeces | place: Denmark | collected 2008/2010 | reverse complement strand
CCAGCGCGACTTTGATTTCGGGCAGTAGCAGTTTGAGTTCTTCTGCTGTGGCTTCTGCCGCTTGAGCTTCTAACATCTCTGACTCTTCAATCAGAGTGCATACCCAATATGCCTGTCGCCCTTCTTTAAGGCAGGCATTTTTGACGCGCTCAATGATGTCAGTGCGACGTGAGTCTGGAATAGCCACGGTAGTTACCGGCGTTCTTCCCGGTGGAAGTTCATCAATGACAGACGTATCAAGATCGGCATAAGCGGTCATCGCCAACGTTCGTGGAATGGGCGTGGCGGTCATAATCAATTGATGTGGATGGAACCCTTGCTCCTCGCCTTTCTCCCACAGAGCAAGGCGCTGATGCACGCCAAATCGATGCTGTTCGTCAATGATAACCAATGCAAGACCAGAGAACTGAACCTGATCTTGAAAAATTGCATGGGTACCGACGATCATATCGACTTCGCCGCTGGCGATCGCCTCCATCTGAGTTTGACGTGCTTTGCCTTTTTGCTTGCCCGCAAGCCAACCCACTTTTAGCCCCAAAGGCTCGAACCACTGGCGGAAGTTATTGGCATGTTGTTCGGCAAGCAGTTCGGTAGGCGCCATGAGCGCAACCTGTTTCCCATGAGCAATCGTACGCAGCGCAGCGAGTGCGGCCACTAAGGTTTTACCTGAGCCAACATCGCCCTGAACTAAACGCATCATCGGTACTGGTTTTGCCATATCCCCTTCGATATCAGCCACCACACGTTCTTGTGCTCCGGTTGGTTTGAACGGCAAGGATGCGAGCATCAGGTTTTTGAGGCTGTCAGCCGCTGAGAGCGATAGCGCTTTATGGCTTTGTGCCCCTGCCCGCACGGCCAGCATGCTGAGGTTGTGAGCCAGTAGTTCTTCTAAAATTAAGCGACGCTGTGCCGGATGCTTACCATGCTCGAGATCGGCCAGTTGCATATCTGGAGGTGGGCGATGCAGCATTCGCAGTGCGTCTGGTAGGCTCATTAGTCCGCGGCGTAGCTCATCTGGCAAGAGTTCGGCAATAGGAACGGTGTCAAGTAAGGATAATGCCTGATCGGTAAGCTTGCGCAGCGTGGCTTGGCGGATACCTTCAGTGGTGGGATAAACAGGCGTAAGTGCTTCTTGCAACTCAACGTTTTCTGTTTCACCTTGAATTTTATATTCGGGGTGTATGATTTCCGCACCCAGATTTCCGCGTTTTATTTCACCGTAGGCCAAGACATGTTTGCCTGGTGACAGGCTATTCTTCATTGCCGCATTAAAGTTGAAGAAGCGCATGGTCAGCATTCCGGTACCGTCGCTAATCTGGCTGGTCATCATCCGGCGACGGCCAAAGCTGATATCGGTGCGGAGTACTTCCCCTTCTACCGTAGCAAAGAGGCCAGGCAGAAGGTCGTTAATGGCATACAGGCGAGTACGATCTTCATAGCGTAAAGGCAAATGAAGCAGCAGATCTTGGATATTCTCCAGACCGATTTTAGCGAGTTTACCTGCTTGGCTGGCACCAACGCCGGCTAAGGAGGTTAACGCAATCGCATCCAGCAAGCGGCCTTTCATCGTTAGCCTTTGGTTGCTTGCATGGCGTCCCACCATGCTTGAGGAGCATCTATTTGCCCTTCGTCATCGATACGCGGACGCGGCAGTTTTTTACGCTTGGCAACGTTCGCCAATACAGGGTAGCCCCCCTCCCACAGCAAACGTTGTTGATCTTCGTCGCTTAAAGGGCTGTGCTCACGCTGGTACATGCCCGCGTTTTGGCGTTGACGCTGAGCTTCATACAGGATTAACGCCGAAGCGACGGAAACATTCAGTGATTGCACCATCCCGATCATCGGAATGATGATGTCCTGATCTGCCAAAGCGAGCGCTTCAGCCGTAATGCCGTATTTTTCCTGTCCCATCAGAATGCAGGTTGGGCGAGTGTAGTCTATTTCGCGAAAATCAACGGCGGTGCTTGAGAGATTGGTTGCCAGAATCTGCATCCCTTCCGCTTTGAGCGTTGATACGGCAGAAGAGATGTCTGGATGCGTTTTGACTGATACCCAGCTGTTGCTGCCTGCAGCGGTAGATACCATAGTGCGCATGGTTTTACCCGGCCACACGGCATGAACCTGATGAACACCCACGGCGTCAGCGGTGCGGATTACGGCAGAAACGTTATGCGGTTTGTGCACTTGCTCCATGCATACGGTCAGGTCCGGCTGTCGAGTGGCAAGCATCTGACAAATCCGCGCATAGCGTTGAGGAGTCATAGAATTAGTTTCGGTTGCGGTTAACTTTAATCACATCCGGCATGATACGAATTTTACGCATGATATTCGCCAGATGGACGCGATCGCGGGTGGTCAGGCGGATGAAAGCGCTGTAAACCCGGCCATCTTTCTCTTCGGTATTCATGCTTTGAATATTTGATGCAGTGGCATTGATTGCAGCCGTCAGATTCGCTAGCGCGCCCTGATGGTTAAACATATCCACTTTAATTTCAGCAATGAACTCTTGCTCAATATCCTTATCCCATTCAACGGCCATAAACTTCTCAGGCTCTTTCTGGTAACCGCGAATGTTGCGACAGGATTCGTGATGAATGACCAAGCCTTTGCCTGGACTCACGTGAGCAATAATCGGATCTCCTGGGATAGGGCGGCAGCATTTGGCGAAGGTCAGCAATACACCGTCGGCGCCTTTTATTGGCAGCTTACGACCTGTGCTGGTACCGGTTTGCTGCGGATCGCCAAGCAGGTTTTTCGCCACGACCACACTCATGGCATTTCCTAAGCCAACTTCGGCTAGTAGGTCATCCATCGAGTGTAGTTTCATGCGATCCAGTTCACGCTGGATATTTTCTGGTGGCAGATCAGACAATTTGCGTCCGTTGCCAAGAGCATGATTAAGCAGACGACGACCAAGGCTAACAGAGTCATCGCGCTTGAGGTTTTTCAACATCTGGCGAATTTTAGCGCGTGCTTTTGAGCTAACGACAAAATTCAGCCATGCCGCATTTGGGCGAGCCCCCGGAGCGGTGATGATCTCGACATTTTGCCCACTGTGCAACGCCTGAGACAGCGGATATGGCTGTCTATCAACACGAGCACCCACACAGGCATGTCCAATATCGGTGTGGACTGCGTAGGCAAAATCGACCGGTGTAGCCCCCGCCGGCAGTTCGACGATGCGACCTTCCGGCGTGAACACATAGATTTCGTCTGGGAACAGATCGGATTTAACGCTCTCGATAAATTCGAATGAACTCCCAGCGCTTTGCTGTAGCTCAAGTAGGCTTTGCATCCAGCGTTGGGCGCGAATTTGCGCGGTGGTGCTAGATTCGCCTTCTTTATACGCCCAGTGAGCGGCGACCCCCATCTCTGCCATCTGGTCCATGTCTTCTGTGCGGATCTGCACTTCAACGGGAACACCGTGCGGGCCAATCAGCGAGGTATGTAGCGATTGGTATCCGTTGGCTTTAGGGATGGCGATATAGTCTTTAACGCGACCTGGACGCGGCTTATACAAGCTGTGCGCCTGACCTAAAACGCGGTAGCAGGTATCGACATCCTTGACGATGACGCGGAAAGCATAAATGTCCATGATGGAGTGAAAACGCTGCTCTTTCAGATGCATTTTGCGGTAGATCGAGTACAGATGTTTTTCTCGACCGTTAACGTGACACTCGATTCCCGCTTCGGTAAGACGACCTTCAATTTCGGAAAGGATCTTCTGAATCATCTCTTTACGGTTACCACGAGCGGCTTTGACCACCTCTTTGATAACGCGATAGCGGTTTGGATAAAGAGCTTCAAAACCCAGTTCTTCCAACTCAGTTTTTAGGTGATGGATACCTAAACGATGCGCCAGAGGGCTATAGATTTCGAGAGTTTCACGAGCAATGCGGCGACGTTTATCTGGGCGCAAAGAACCCAGCGTGCGCATGTTATGAGTGCGGTCGGCGAGTTTAATCAAGATCACGCGGATGTCCTGCACCATCGCCATGATCATCTTACGGAAGTTTTCTGCCTGAGCTTCTTTCTTGTCACGGAATTTCAGCTTATCCAGCTTTGACACCCCCTCAACCAGTTCGGCAACGCTTTTGCCAAACAACTGTTCCATATCTTGGTAGGTTGCGGGAGTGTCCTCAATGACGTCGTGCAGTAACGCCGCCATTAAGGTTTCATAGTCGAGGCGCATTTCTGCAAGAATGCAGGCTACCGCGACCGGGTGAGTAATGTAAGGCTCACCGCTGGAGCGTGTCTGTCCCTCGTGCGCATCGCGCGCGACGAGGTATGCCTGTTTAAGGCGCTTGATCTGCTCTTCTGGCAGGTATTTTTGAATCAGCAGATTCAGGCTTTCAAACAGATACAAAGGCAGCTCTTCGTGTTAATTAACGACGGCCTTCAGCAATCGCGGTAACCGCTTGGATCTCTGCGGCTTCCTGCTCTTGCTGCTCTTGGCGCTCACGGACATCGAGGATCTGGTTATTGATCAAACCTTCTTCGATTTCGCGCAGAGCGATAACGGTGTACTTATCGTTTTCTTCTGGTACTAACGGATCTTTGCCGCCAGACTGCATTTGGCGCGCCCGACGAGCAGCGACCAACACCAGGTCAAAACGGTTACCAATTTTCTCTACAGCGTCTTGAACAGTTACGCGTGCCATAAATGTGCTACTCCACAGGTGAAGAAATGACTGGGCATGATACTGAAAGAGTCTTCAGTCTGCCAACAATTTGGTTATTAACGCGTCATGTCGCATTTTCTGGCGACCTAAACGCAGGCGTTCAGCGCGGATAATGGTTTTGAGATCGGATAACGCTAAATCAAAATCATCATTCACGATGAGGTAATCATATTCGGCATAGTGCGTCATCTCGGCAACGGCTTGCGCCATTCGCTTTGCAATGACTTCATCGCTGTCCTGACCACGACCGCGCAAACGGCGATCTAATTCATCTTTCGATGGTGGCAGAATAAAAATGCTGCGTGACTGCGGCATTTTTTTGCGAATCTGTTGTGCGCCCTGCCAGTCGATATCAAGAAAGACATCCACGCCGGTCGACAAAATTTGCTCAATCGCTTTACGCGATGTGCCGTAATAGTTGCCAAACACTTCCGCATATTCGAGGAAGGCATCCTCCTCAATCATCTGGCGGAATTCGTCATGAGAGACGAAGTAGTAATGCTCAGCGTGATTTTCACCGGGACGTTTGGCACGAGTGGTGTGCGAAATCGAAACCTGCGTATCGTACAGCGGCTGAGTTTTCAGCAATGCCTGAATCAGGCTGGATTTTCCTGCTCCGCTCGGTGCGGAAACAATATAAAGCGTGCCTTGAACCATAGTGGGTCTTATTGATGTCGTTCGTGTTAAAAGAACAAAAGAAAGATACAACTCCGCGTAGTATACACGGCTACTCGTCGTGATGCAGCGCCCACTTTCAGTCTAAAGTGCGAATTTATTCTCCTCGTCCCATCATTGCGATCGTCGTTGCAAAGAATATAAGAACCATTGTCTACCGTTAAAACTCTCCTGAATGTATTTCGCAGAAATCTGCACACCCTATGGAATGCCGTTTTCATTGCGCTATTACTGGCGCAACAGGAGGTGAAAAATGGCATGGAATATATTGATGGTGCTTGTGGCGTGGCTGATTTCAAGTCTGTGTAGGAGTTGGGCTCAACCGCCGTGTCCTGATTGGGCTGCCGAACGTGCAACCCATGAAATTAGCGCACTACAGCAGCAGATGGCTAAATGGGATGAGGCCTATTTTTTGCGGGGGTCTTCACCTGTTTCTGATGAGATATATGATCAAATGGCACAACGATTAAAATCATGGAAGCAGTGTTTTTTAACCAATAGCTCGTCTTCGAACTCTGCCCTTGAGCCGACAAGCCCACGCAACACGTTAAGTCATCCGGTGGCGCATACTGGACTGAATAAACTAGAGAATGAAGCGGCTGTAAGAGACTGGCTTAAAGGCAAGGAGAGCGTGTGGATTCAGCCCAAAATTGATGGTGTTGCTGTTACGCTTCATTACCAGCATGGCCGCCTAAAAAGCATGATTAGCCGTGGCGACGGTTTAATCGGACAAGATTGGACTAAAGCATCGGCCTCTATTAGTGCCATTCCTAAAAAGATCCCTGACGATGAGGCATATACGGTGCTTCAGGGAGAGCTCTTTCTGAAAGTGACCGATCATCAACAAAAAAGAGACGGCGGCATTAATGCGCGTTCAAAAGTTGCAGGAGCAATGAGATTAAAATTTTTATCGTCTGAAACGGCGAATCAGTTGGAGATTTTTATCTGGGGCTATCCTGATGGCCCCGCCGAAATGCCGCAAAGGCTGAATAAACTTGCTCGTTTGGGATTCCCGTTAGCTGAACAATACACTCATGCTGTAACCGATGTTGTTGATGTTGAGAAATGGCGCGAATATTGGTATCAGCAACCTTTGCCATTTGTGACAGACGGCATAGTGCTACATATGGCGCAGCAGCCAGCATCAGTGTTATGGCGACCTTCGCCTCCTGGATGGGCTGCGGCTTGGAAATATCCCTTAAAATCCTCCGTGACAGAGGTAAAAGATGTGCAATTCAGCATTGGTCGTAGCGGACGTATTAACGCGGTTTTATTGCTTGAGCCCGTAACCGTAGATGATAAGCGGGTCAGTCGCGTGAGTTTGGGTTCGGTTATGCGATGGCAGCAGTGGGATGTACAACCCCACGATCAGGTTTCGGTGGTGCTTGCTGGACAGGGGACACCCCATTTAGAAAAAGTTATCTGGCGTAGCCCTGAGCGGGTCATTGTGAATGCACCAGATCGGGGGAAATACCATTCTCTGAGCTGTTGGCACTATGCGCCAGGCTGTGAACAGCAGTTTATTGCTCGTGTCGTTTGGATGGCTCAAAGTTTGGGCATTACCGGTGTCGGTGAGGCTTTTTGGCGTGAGTTGGCACAGAGCGGGGAGTTGTCTGATTTAGATGATGTCTTGGCTCTCACGGAACACCGTTTGATGAGTCGGGGAATGGGGATAAATCGAGCGCAAAGGCTTAGTGCAGCCATTGAAAGGATAAAACTTGTGCCTAGCGCTGCATGGTTGAGGGCATTAGGAATGCCCTCAACACTTGCTGACTGCGGATGGGAATATACCGGTTGCAAACTATCAGTGACGCAAAACAAACAATATCGCCAGATATGGCAGGACAAGGAATGGTTAGGATTAATGGAGAGGTTAAGGCTGCAAGGGGTCGCTGCCTTTAACCCATTTTCCGTTAGTGATCTGGCTGCTGATAGTCAAATACCGGTAGTCCCAAACGGAAGCGCAGTGCCAGTAGACGAGCGGTAAAACCAGCAAATAAGGTAATCATTACCGTCAGGTCTTGTGGGATAGCAATATACAGGAGTCCCATATATAGCCACGCAGCAGCAAACGAGATCCCGGCATAAAGCTCTTTTTGGAACACTAATGGGATGCGATTGCAGAACAAATCACGTAGCACACCACCAAAAACGCCCGTTACAACGGCGGCGATAGAGGCAATGATTGGCCCATGACCCATTTCTAAGGCAACCTGGGCACCAATAATAGAAAATACGACCAAGCCGACGGCATCCAAGACTAAAAAGAGCTTACGTAGGTGGGTCATTAATGGTGCAGCCCATGTTGTGACGATGGCGGCTACGGCAACAATGACAATATTTTCAGGGTGTTTAACCCAGCTTAACGGGTAGTGGCCTAATAGCATGTCACGTACTGAACCGCCGCCAATGGCGGGTGCCCGGGCCAAGAAAAAAACGCCCAAAAAAATAATACTTAGAAATGGATGGACCCAAAAATTACCCATTGGCCCGCGCCCCGCGGCTAATGCCCCAGTCATGGCTTCGGCGGTGATTCCAACGATATACAGAATACTCAGTAACATGGCACAACAACCTTTGAGAACTGAAAAGAGATAGCAGTGGAGGAAGGTTAGTGACTTTATGTAACTATCTCGACTGAGTTTTTCTAAAGGATGTGGTTTCGGATTAATTTAAGTATTCTAAAAAATGTATTTATTGCTGAATAAGTAAGTATTATTTCATTTTCATATTTAATGATTGATTAGAATTTATAACCTGAAAGCTAAATGTTATCCCAATATGCAGGTGTGCCAAACTTCTGCACAAAGAAATCAATGACAACGCGTACTTTGAGGGGTAGACGTCGGCTTTGGGGATAAAGCGCCGCTAGCTGTTGTGGCTCTAGTCGGGTAGATACGGGATATTTCTCCATCAGGCTGACAAGGCGGCCATCCTTCAAGGCGTCACCTAGCAGCCATGTTGGGAACACGACAATCCCGAGCCCTTGGATGGCGGCATCTAACAGCGAATCGGCATTATTTCCAGTCAGAGAACCGTGTAGGTTGTATGGAACCCATTGGTTTTTACATTGGAAAAACCATCTCTGTGCGCCAGCGAAGCCTTTAAATACCAGACAGTTGTGGTGTTCTAGCTCTTCTGGCGAAGAGGGGACACCAAAGCGACGAAGATATTCAGGGCTTGCCGCGATGCGATAGTTTTGCTGAGCGAGAACTCTGCCTTGCAGATTGGAGTCCGACAAAATCCCAATGCGAAACAGGAGATCGGACGCATCCTGCATGGGATCGATAAAATTATCCGTTTGCACAAGTTCGACGCAAAGTTTTGGATGTTTATGACAGAGTTCAGGAATATATGGCGCAATATGTAATCGGCCAAACACCACTGGCGCGTTGATACGAACTAGTCCCGCGGGTTCAAGCTTCTTTTCTTGTAATGCCTGTTCAGCTTCTTCCAGTTGTTCAAGCACGCGACGTGCGTATGTTGCCAGCAGCCGGCCACTTTCTGTTGCGGTTACTGCACGGGTATGACGATAGAGCAATTGCTGGTTAAGTGCCTGTTCCATCTGCTGCATTTGGCGCGAAATAGAAGATGGTGCAATGCCTTCATTACGTGCAACAGCAGAAAAACTGCCGTAGTCGATGACTGCGACAAAAAGCCGCAGCGATTTGATACTTAATTCGTTGAACGCTTGCATACTTGCTTATTCCGTAAAGGATTTTATCTATGGCGCGTTTTGGTCTTCAATTATTCTAGTTGCTCACCGGTGGTGCTTTCCCCTCTTCACTTGGAAGAGGGGCGTCGAGGATGGTTATTTTAAACCGCTGCGACGTGCGGACACATTAGCTAGCGCGGACCAGTCAAGGTTTCCATCACCTTGTGCAATGGCATCAATAAAGTTGTCGCGCAATACGCTAGCAAAAGGCATTGGTACGTTTTTCTCCTCAGCAGCCTGTTGCGCTAAGCGGACATCTTTTAAACCAAGAGTGAGTTTGAAGCCTGCGGGGGTATAGCGTTCTTCTGCGATCATTCCGCCATAGTTTTTGTATACCGGGGCTGAAAATAGCGTGCTGGTGAGCATATCAATAAAGTTTTTAGGCTCAATACCATGAGCTTTAACTAGCGCTGCGGATTCGCCCACCGATTCAATGACGGTGGCTAACATAAAGTTTGCGGCAAGCTTCACTGTGCTTGCCTGTTCGGGTTTATCGCCAAAGTGCCATGTTTTTTGGCCTAATACGTCAAACAGCGGTTGCGCTCGCGCTAGCTGCTCTGGTTCACCGGCAGCCAAGATATTGAGATTGCCTGCAGCGGCAACATCTACGCGTCCTAGCACGGGGGCAGCAATATAGTGAAGCCCTCGCTCAGCACAGTAGGCTGTCATTTCGCGCGTTAGATCGTTAGATACCGTAGCCATATTGATGTACACAGCATTTTTATCAAGGGCGCTCAGTGCCCCCTGAGCCACCATCACATCATGGGTAATGTGGTCATCGGCCAACATGGATATCACCATTTCGCATTCGGCGATATCTGCAGGGTTTTTACACGATGATGCCCCGTTCGCAACAAGAGGTTCTACTGCAGCAGCGCTGCGGTTCCACACTTTGACTTCATATCCAGCTTTTAGCAGGTTTTGTGCCATGGGTTGCCCCATTGAACCTAATCCAAGAAAAGCGATTTTCATTGATAACTCCTGATTATTGTCTTCCGATCTGGTGGCAGGTTTACTTTATTTGTCTTCTCACCCTAGAGCTTGGCAGGAATGGAGCCAAGCGACTTCATGCTATGCGTAATACGCAAAACTGTTTAGCAACTCATGCTGTTTTTCGAAAGAAGGTAACTATTGATAATGCTCGCTATCAGAAACAGCGTTTTGCGCTGAACGTTTTAGTGATATGAGGTGAGAGGTGAGAGATGACTGCGTCGGGACTATGTGAACCAGGCTCTATTAAACGTGCGGGCTATATTCCATTGGTCATTATGGCTGGAATGGGGCTTTCCGTTGAGGCGGGATTGCTCGGGCCGTTGGGAGAGGAAGTGGGGCATTTATGGGCAACATTGAGCATCTTCGGTGTTGGTGCCGCTCTGCTATTCCTCCTATCGTTATTAACTGGGAAACCAAGCGAGCATCGACCATTCAGTACATTACCTCGTTGGCAATTGATCGGCGGACTGCTTGGGCCGGTCTACGTCATTATGCTAACGCTAGCCACACCGATCATTGGCGTTGCGATGACGATGATTGCGATTCTTTCTGGACAGGTAGCTAAAAGCTTGTTGATTGACCATTTTGGTTGGTTTGGCATCCCGCGTAAAAGAGTCGGCATACAGCGCCTGTTCGCGTTAGCGTTGATAGTTGCTGCTTTAGTTTTAATCGCAGAGGGGGCGTAATTTATGTTTAGCCATATTGTGATGCTTGCGCTGGTGGTCATTGCTGGCGCGGTTTTAAGTATGCAGGCAGCAATCAATGGGCGCCTAGGGGAAAGTGTGGGTGTAATACGTAGCAGCCAGCTAACTTTCATCGTGGGTGCCGTACTGAGTGGGTTGTTGATTTTCTTTTTTGAGCCCCCCCATACGCAAACATTGCTAACAGTGCCGAAATGGCAATTGGCGGGTGCCCTTTTCGGGATGTTTTATATGCTTGTGATGGTTGCATCAGTGCCTAAGGTTGGAGTAGCAACCGCGACGGTGGCTGTGATTTGCGGGCAACTTTCCATGGGGATGATGATCGATACCTTTGGATGGTTTGGTAATCAGGCAATCGGGTTTTCTATGAGCCGAATGGCTGCCTTAATCTGTTTAGCTCTGGCGCTGGTGCTGATTTATCGCAGTAATCGTGAGGAAGAACAGTCTGTGGTCTGATGGATTTTTTTGTCCATAACCCAAAGCCCAGCAGATAAGCTGGGCTTTGGGTGTTTAACATCGGCAGTTCATTATTCGATGTTCTGGATTTATTATTAAATTATTATATAGCTAGTTGATTTTAATTTATTTATTTTATCTTATTTGTTTTTTGTACATTAATTGGTACATCACAATGTGTTTTATCATTCATTGAGGGCTAAGGACTTGTCTAACTGGCCTTATTGCAACAGGGTAATGACAGCATTTTTAGAATGGCAATGTGCCGCTTTGAACCGTTGAAGGCAAAATATTGCGGATTTTATGAGCAGAACTATAAATGATTTCAAGTAGGGCTTCATAATCAACCTTAGTCCTTAAAGGAATAGCCATGCCTTCATCTACTAGAAATGAGGTTCCCTCGCAGTTAAGGTTCAATGGATTGTCTGATTTATGCGGTACCACTGCGAAAATTGGTCTGGCAGCCTTTAGAGCGAAATCAGCCTGAGTCATTGTTCCACTTTTCAAAGAGGCTTCAACTAAAATTGAAGCTGCAGATAACCCCACCTGAATCCTATTTCTCTGAACAAAGGATTGTTTTAGTGCTGGGCGTCCTAGGGGATACTCTGAAACCCAAGCTCCATTTCTCTCTAGTATTTCAGCTCCTAATCTAGCATTTTGCTTAGGTTTTGCAGTTTCCAGCCCATGAGCTAGAACAGCGATAGTTCTGCCTTTTGAATGTAATGCAGCTTTGTGCGCGGCAGCATCAACTCCGATAGCAAGGCCACTAATAATCACATATCCTGCAGTACATACTTCAGCGGTTATTCTTCGAGTGATCTCTTCTCCAGCAGGAGAAATATCACGAGCACCAACAATAGCAACACCAGGACATTCGCTTAATATATCAACGTTTCCTTTGATATAAAGAATTGCTGGTGGGTTAGCTGTATTCATCAAGCAACTTGGATAAGACTCTGAACCATATGGAATTAGTGAAATTCCTTCCTGAGTATGCTTCTCTAAGTCTAAGTGTGCGCGATTAAATAAGTCTTCAGTTACCTGAACCTTTAAAGAAACAGTACCATTAATAAACTCGCTTAGGTCTTTAGTGTCTCTAAAATTATCAAAATTTATTTCCTGAAAGAGCTTCAATAAAAACTGATCAGATGAAAATTTATTCACCTGAATAAGCAGTCCTAGTAACTTTTTCAGCTCATTAGAGAACACCTTCTCACTCCTCATAGTTTGCTGTTTCTAGTAAAGCCAGAGGAAATATAACCCCAGCCCCAGCACTCTCCAGAAGATAGTAGCATGCAGACATACTTCCACCAGTAGTTTTCACGTCATCTAAAAGTAATACGTAACGACCATTGACCTCTCCATTAACCCTTATGGTGTTCATATGACCGACCACAGAGCGATCTCCACTATCTCTATGAGCACTAGGAACAGATACATGACGCTCTAAGCATAAGTTAACACGTCCGCTCGGGTAGCGCCTTACTATGGCTTCAGCTACTCTAATGAGTGCAGGGGACACTCTTCCTGCCGTATGAGATGGGACGATGGCTATATCGAATGGTAAGCTAACAAAACGCTCATTTCTGACTAAGTATGTAGGCAGCGCTTCGATTAATATGTTGGCAAAACGTCTTACTGCACTCTCGTGACCTCGACTGGATTCATTTTTGAAGTCCATCATGGCTTTTGAATTCGTATCATTTCGAGCGTTGGGGTTCACTTCACCTCTGTAACGCCAAGGGTGATAAGTACCGCATGAGAAAATCTTAACTATTTGTAACATCGAAAGCTATGCTCACTTAGGTTTCAAAAAATTGTAGCAATGATACACACTGTAAATATATTTTTTGTAGGCTAAGTCATAAATTAATCTTATCAATATAAAAAATAAGAGTGCAAAATCAAAGCATGCTAACTATTGGTCTTTGCTCTTAGATACGTTGCCATATTTTTCAGCTATATATTTTGCTGAATTATCTATATATGGAAATACAGTGCTTTCGTTAATGTTTAGCATGTCTAGTTCCCTTAAGATGCCTCTCTTACCACTTATCAACAATCTTTGGATTGCGATATCCTCGTTCCCTTGTTCGCTCAGGCGTGAGTCGAGTCCGAAGAGGAAAAAAGCGCCTGATTGCGATGAAATTCGTGCGTTACTTTTTTTACCTTTAATACAGATGATTTTTTTTAGATCCATTGGGTCAATTTTTGCTTCGAAAAAAGGTTTTTCTTCTTTGATAAAATGTAGCAATTTTTTTGAAGAATCTAATTTATTAAACTGTTCTTTATCTAACTGTAAATCAAGTAAGTTTTTTTCATGTTGAGGTAATCTGGCTAAATTTGATATACAACTAGCTGTATCTGAGTCAAAATATTTTATATTTTTTTTATCTGTGGCTAAAAGAATAACTTCGCCTTCTTTTTCTATGTTGTTCTTGCAAGCGAAATATAGTGCAATTAGTGGATTTGTAGTGATATCTAATAATCTAGTCGGTAAGGAATAATGTTGCATTCTAATTAGTTTATCTAAAGTCGAAGAATCATCAGAAAAATCATCAGGATTGGAAATTATTAGCTCTCTATATATAATGTGTTCCTTATCCTTATATATATATTCATGGTCTTCATTTTTTCTAAAGATAGATGGTTCTAGTTTGTATTTTTTAGCATCAGAATGCCCCCTATAAAATACCTCCTGCGCTTCATTTTTTTTAATTTGTAAAACCTTATTTACGAAACCACGTAGTGTACTTACTGCCCCTTGTAGCTCATTTTTAAAGCTGTCAGTTTCATGTATAGACATGATGTAGCCTTTTATATTTTATACGTAATTACAATACGTTTTATCACTAAGTACTGACGCGCGCAATGCTATCCCCGCCACGCCTGCCCGCTTAAAGAGTCGCTTTTCATGCAGATGCATCCTAACCCACAGACCTCGCCAGAACCGGCCTAACAGGGGAGATATGGCTTGTTTATCTGCATGCAGTTTGATGCACCCTATGCATGCATTGCTGATTTTAGTGCCTTAGATAAAGTAAATAGAGCTCAATACAGGATAAAAACAAAAAACCCGCTATTGATAGCGGGCTTATTATTAATCTAATCGAATACTGTAGCTCTCGGGACGGGAACGAATAGCGGTTGAAGGTGACTCTTCCACTTTAGATATCAACGCACGATCACCTGATTCTGTTTCACTAATAAACTCGGTAAACGTTTCATATGTTTTAAATCGGCACTCACAGCGGCTGTTAGTACACGCAAAGTAACTTTCTTTGACAGTAGTGGTGAGATAACGACTCGTATCAATATAAGCGATGTGAGCACATTCAGGGCATAGAAACATTTTCCCTCCTACTCTTTTGACGCAGTTTTCTTTGGTCTTCGAATAATGTGCTCAAGGCTTTCACGAGTTTTAAACGTGGCCGAACATTGAATGTTTTGGCACTGGTAGTAGCACTCTTTCACATTCTCCGTGATGTAACGCGACGTTCTCGCATGTGAGGACTCTCGGCACAGCGGGCACCGCATCATATATGTTGTTCTCGCTTGGCATTTAATGCGGCTTCCTGCTCAGTGAGAGCTTTTGCCAGCTTCATACAGCTAGCTGGGCTCCTGAGCAAATGAGTATCGAGGTATGGTGTGGAAGGCGACGATAACTTGATAACGTCCAGTACAGGCTCATTGACCATATCAAATACATAGGTTTTGGCTTTTTCGAGCGTGTATTCGATTAAATCGTTAACGACTGCAATCTCTGGTTTGACATAGCTGAGACCGGCCTCTGACTCATTTGAGGCGTAGGACAGTGCGTGTAATCGTAAAGCAATAGCGCGCACTAAAGGTTCACTCAATTGCTCCAGCTTGCTGTAAAACTCTTCTTTCGAATAAGCCAGTAGCGCTGAGTTATGTGCACTGATAAGCGCCTTGCCTGTCGAGGTACAGCGCAGGATCATTCTTTGTCTTTCAATATCGAGTTCAGCCAGAAGGTGATCCATTTCCTGTACCATCTCGCGTTGCGCGACTCGCTCTATATGCTGTTTTTTCATGTCCTCAGTCATATTTCCGCGTAACTGTCGGAATTTGGTACGCCACTGACTTGTAGTCTGTTGGCTTAAATTTTGCGACTCCTCTTTTTGTTGTCGGCAATGTGCAATGGAAGCCTGTAGTGATTCCATATTGTCAACTTCTGCTTGATTCGCGCTATGTGCCGCCGTATATGCTTCTATGCAATTTTTGACTACTGGACTTACGTTAAGGGGGATATTCATTTGAGGCTCTCCGCTGTGGCTGTGAGAACTATTGTGTCGTGCTTGAGCTAGCAGAACGACCCGCCCAAGACGTTTCAACGGAGACACAACGAGCCACTCATAACATAGGCCGTTACATACGTTAACCTGTTTGTGTTGGTTCATCGTATACACACATTTGAGGAGCTCCCTATGCTAACAGTGACACTGGGCAACCAAACCACCACGCTGACTAGACGTGATGCCCTTCAGCTTTCCGAAGGTATTTTGTTGTCTTTGAGGAATCCATACAACTTGGGAGAAGGGGGTGCTAAATTTGGAGCACTCATTCTTGAGCGTGAGAAGTCTGGAGCCAGCACATCAAATAACACCTTTTCGGCTTTTGATACTGAAGTTGTAACCAACTGCTAGGCAAGCCAGAAAAGGGCATCTTACCTATTTCAGTCTATCTCTCTTCTATTTCATAGGTAACAGAGGTAACAGGGGTAACATCGTTGATATTTCGGTGTTTTTCCTGTTACCTCTTGCTGTTTATACGAGGTAACATGAGGTAACAGGACATAAAACAGACGAGTTAGTTACCTTTGTTACCTCAATAAAACAAGAAGGGGTAACAGATTATTTCTTTAAAAAACAATCATGTTACCCCTGTTACCCTTGTTACCTTTAAAAGATAAGATACGTGTAAAACATTAGCCTAGAACGTCACTGTTAAAGACGTACGCTTTTTTTAGCCCTATTTCTGGCAAGCGTACCGTTGTTTGCATCTTTCCATCTTTCGCGGGAATAAGGTATCCCGCTTGAACACACAGTTGTGCAGCCTTGCGAGGATCGATACCTTTGCAGATCTCTTTCCAACCTGAGGGTATGACGTAAAAAGTGGTTAAGCACTCCATTTGCTGTGCCACATTTCCCAAAATAACGCGGCGAAAACCAACCATATTAAGTGGGCGCTTGTTGGCATCCTCCCAGTCGGCAAAACGGCTGAACTGGCTTGACGTGAAGAATGCACGAATCTGCTCAAGCGAAGTCGCATCTTCTTGGTTTGCGCTGTGGCCTCGCTCTTTTAGCCATGCATTAAGGCAAGTTTGCGTGGCGCGTAATGCTTCTCCTTTTGGCCAGCCAGTCAAGCCCAGCTCGGTGGCTAATTCCCCCGCCATGGCGATCAACGCAAAACGGTTAACCGCACGTCCTACCTGATTTCCTGCCTTCTCAGGGCTTAACTCCTGCGTGAACTGCTTCATCATGCCTTTGGCCTTTGCGGTCATATCGGTCAGGCTGGCTGTCAGGGCAGTAAGCCATGCCCTAAATGGGCTGCCGTAATACATGGCGCTGACCTGTTCGAGATGCTCCGCCAGTGCCTTACCACTTTCAAAGCCATGTAATTCTTCAAAAACACCGAATTTTCCTGAATCGCTCGGGATCTGGATCATTCGCACTTCCATCCCTGCAAAGGTTCGCTCTCCCGCTCGAGCAGCATGCTCAGTCAGAGATAATTCACCGGTGGAAAAGAAGAGTAGTCGCCATTGTTTACGTGCTCTGACTTCACCATCAGTACTGGCACGGCCTTTTCCTTGCCCGTTAGCCAGCATATAGGCAATATTCCCTGCTTCACGTCCATCTACTTCTCTAATTTCATCCAACATCATCGCGGCATCATTACGTCGGCTAGCAGTACCTTCTAGGGCGTTCCCCGTCGATCGCCAAGTGTGCCAAAAATCCGGCGCACCACAGACAGAGGTCGCGACTTTCATGGTCGTGGTTTTACCATCTGTAGATTCACCTTTGAGGTGATAACCGCCACCATCCATTCCAACCAAACGCAGCAAGGGGGCAGCAAAGGCTAAACTCACAGCAAACGCGACACGGGAGTTACCCACGCAATAACGGCTAACCTCTTCACGCCATTCATCAAGCGTACCGCTGACGCGAAAATCTCGCCCCTGTACGCTGCTGGTCTGAAGTATTACACCTTCAGCTCCCTCACCGATCACGTCATCCTGTAAAACGTACACTGAACCATGCCAGCCGGTTTTATTAACGCAGGTCACTTTGCGCTCAGGTTTACAGAGTGAGATATACTCCATCAGTCGTGCACGCGCCTCGCCAGTGGTGCTGATATACGACAAGCCATTAACCAGTAAGACACGTCGAAGCTCTTCACCACTACCGCTAAGCATTTCCATTGGCATCGCCCATTTACGGTTAACACCATAGGTATCCTCCCATTCCAGCAATCGGCCAAAGTTGCCACCATCAGCATCACAGGTGATCGCTGTTACTCGTAATGGGTTACAGATCTTGATATTGCGGATTTCAATATCACCGTCAGACTTTTGTACCTGTTTGTCATACCACAGGTATTCCTGTGTCAGTCGAAATCCTTGTGGCATGTTGGCTTTACCTTTGCCAAACAACACTAATTCTTCACGGTAGGCTTCCCGCCCACGGTGAAGACCGACATCTTTAACATAATCATTCCAGTCGGCTTTAAAACGCGTAGGCGGAAGAGAGACCCAACCATCAACCGCTTTAGCTGCTCGTTCAGCCCAAAGCTTGCCGGTATTCTCTTTCCCATCATCAAAATCGTTATCACCTGCGATCACAATTTTGACCGTTGGCCATCGTGCTCGTATGGCCTGAGCTACATTCAGTAAGTTAGTCGCAGCAATGCTGGCAACAATATACCCTTGTGTTAGCTGGGAGAGGCTAAGTGCGGTGGCGTACCCTTCAGTGATAACAACTTGCTCCGGCGTATCATCGTGTGCTGGTAAAGCGCTCAGGCCGTAAAAAGCGCCTTTCATTGTAGAGCCTGCAAGTAACCGCTTATCACCAAGAGGAGAGATAAGTTGTGCGCCGGTTTCATTTCCTTGAATATCAAGCAATGGTAGAAACAACGTTCCGGTAGGAAAGGTTAAGCCACCAACCTTTCGCTCAACCGTCAAAACATAACCCTGTACATCTTTAAATCCCTTATTCGCCAGATATTCGCAATACCCTTGTTGGCATAGGGCTTTCCATGATGTGAGATCGCACAATTTTGGTGCTTGGGACGGGAGCTCCACTTCGAGCGTTTTGGTTGGCGATAACACCAATATTTGACCGACTTTTTGTGCCGCTTTTAACGCTGGCCAGCCGGTGACATTCATCACCAACGCCAGACCATCACCAGCTCCACATTGATTACAAAACCATGTCCCTCTCCCTTCCCGATCATCAAAACGAAAACGATCTTTTCCTCCGCATGTAGGGCAGGCACCATGCTGGCCATGAGCAGGGACATTAATACCTAGCACAGGCAACACTACAGACCATTGTCCTATAGCGGCCTGAACTGTACGAGTCACTGGAGATGAACTCATCACGACCTCCTCAATGCGCTTCTGGTTGGGGTGTAGCGTTTATCAACGCATCATGCAATCCGGCCATGACCATTTCCCCGAAAGGTGTCAATCTTGGCGCATATGCGAGAAAATCGGGTTGAACCATATCGCTCAGCATGGCGCAGGCAATCTCTATTCCGTTTTCCACACCATGTTCACGGACATGGAAAGCCTCGAGTTCATTAGCCATAATCAGTTGTAGGTCATCCAATGAACACGGCAAGGGAGCATCCTCTACTGCGCAACGATTAATAAAGGCTTGTGCGGCCACGCGACGATAGAGCGCCGTTCTCACTTCTACTGGAATGCATGAAGTATTATTGACGTTCACAAGGCACCTCCAGCGTGATTTCTTCACAGCGCCCGATCACAAAGCGCAAATCCTCATGCAAATAAGCCACCATTGAACATACTTCCAGAGGAGAAACGGGAGTGAGGTTGGCACTTGTTTGGTCATACTGACTCAACAGCTGATCGAGTAAGGCACAGGCATTTTTAGCGCGCTGGATTTTGTCGAAACAATCCTCGGTGAGACCATAAGACAGAAGGATTTTAGGCAAAAGGATGCCCTGCCCCTGATGGGCTGTATTATTTAAATTCATTATTTTAGCCTTGATAAATTAACGGATAGAGTCGGGTTATAAATAATCGCGGTAATTGCCAGTATTATTTTTTGTCACTGGTATTACTCGCCAATCACGCCACACTTTTGTTTTTTCAACTCGTGTTTTATAACGAGCGGCTAGCACCTCTGGTGGATAGTGATTGATATTTTTTTCCCGATAACGCTTGAGAATTTCGCATTGGGAAATCTCTAAAAGCACCGCATGACGGTTACGCTCATCACGTTTAATTTTATCTTTGGCAATACATCGATATTCATTGAGAAACTGGTAAAGGGGGAGTTCCCTAAGCTCGTTATTTAACTCAATGCGGATCACAATCGTGTATGACTTACGACATGGATCCCATGTCACACTGGGGCAGCGGTACGGCATATCATAAGGAATGCCTTGATACAAAATGCCAATAATAGTCGCCTTCGTACTGTGTCCAAGACGGTACTTTTCACCAGGCTGTGGAAAATCAAACATGGCGCGCTCCTAAAGCAGGAATACGGCCTGCAAATAATAATACATAGTCTTTAGCCAGTTGGCGGCGAGCAGTACACTCATTTTCTGCGGTGATCCGTACCATGAAAGGCCGGATTCGGGCTTGTTGGCGGTTGATTGCCGCAAAGATATAGGTACACTTTGCATTAGCCATTCGTGACTCCTTAACGTATTGGTAAGGCTCTTGGATGTATTGCGAGTACATTCAGAGCCGCTTGCATTTCTTGTCATATTGCATAAGGTACGTACCTTATGTTGTGTATTACAAACCAAAGGTACGTACCATGTCAAGAGTGAAAGATCGCACCCCTAAAACAGGTGGTAAGTCACCGACGTTTCAAATTCGTATAAATCCTGAGTTAAGAGAGCAATTAGACCAAGAGGCAGCAAAGGATCAAACGACCTTAGCCAATTGGTTCAAAGAGCTTGCTCGAGAAGAACTTCGCCGTAGAGGAATAGAACCCCGCGGCTGATTCAACAGTGGTGGCCTGAATATCTTTATGGTCACCGTAACTCACAAAGACTGACTCCCTTGATCGTTAATCCATTGCCTAACCTCTTCAGCTCTCCATGCCGTAATTTTGGGCGATATTTTCAATGGCTTTGGAAATGTGCCAGCAGCAACACGTCGCCATAAGGTTGCTGAAGAGAATGGTAAACATTGCATTAAGTTTTTTTGGCGTATAAAACCAGTTATAGGGATTATCCCATGTGTGTGATTAGCATTCTTCATTCTTGTAACCTATTGAAAATAAATGGTGTGTAGTGAGATTACTTGAGTCCAATCATTAATTTCCAACAAAACTGGAATTCCATTTAAAAATTAATAATTCCTTTAAAAAAATAAAATTCCATCAATATATGTGAGTTTGGGTTGGGCTCTATAACTCTCTAGCCATTTGTTCTACATGGGGAAATTTATTCATGTAAATCATATGATTATTACAAACCGCTATAGCCCCTTATAGCCGCTTGTAGACCGTAATATTTGTCGTTAATCGTATACTCAGTGGTATTCGGTAGTATTCGGTATTAGTTGGAGTGAGCTTACTTGAAAGGGAATTGTGCCCATATTATTTGAGCACAGAGTCTAAATTGCGGTTCAATCGTCATTGAGGGAAAGAATGGCTAGTTTTATTTTTTCATAACATGTTGATTTACCTATGCCTTTAGGTGTTATTTGATTATCTCTGGCATAGTTTTGAATCAGTTGATAAATGGGGTCAATAGATGGTAATCCCGAGTTTTTTATCCATTTGGATGAACCTGATTTTGCCCTTTCTTTGGCTATATGCGAGCTTAAAATTCCAATAATCTTGTACAGTGAGGCGTTTTCCTCCTGTTTTTTATGTTCTCCCCGTTTACCTTTAATGCTGTTTTTCGCTATATCTATGGCTTGCTCACCACCACAGTAATTTAAAACAGCTTCACCATACTTTTTGAAAACAATAGGAAGAGCACTTAGACATCTATCCTGTATTGGTTTTGGAGTGAGATCTTTTTCTATAAGAATAAAGCATGAGGAAAATAGGATATTTGCCTCGATTGGAGAATTTGTTGCCACCTCTTTTGGGTATATAAGATTTAACTCTTTATTTTTCCCATTAGAGGATAATAGATTATATATCATACGATTTACGCGTACTAGATATGTATTGTACTCATTCACAATCGCTGATTTTTCTGGCGGAATTTGATCGCTGCGGATATTGGGATCAAGGCTTGCTAATACCCTAGCCATTTCTTTTATTTCAATTTGTGGATAGTGGGTGATTCTTTCGAATGCATCTCCCTTCGAAAAATTAAAGTCCATAGTAATTAGTGTCCTTCTATCTGAACAATGAAATTAGCTAGCTGCTCTAGCGCAAATTTTCGTTCGGAAAAATACTGATGTCTGTTATATATGCCCTCAACACCTCTAATCTTATGGTTGAGGCATCTTTCTGCGACGATAGGGTCTATACCTAGAGCGGCTAGATGTGATCGTGCCGTACGACGAAAATCATGAATTGTGAACCTTTCTACATTTGGCATATGTGGTTTTAGTTTGGCAAGTGCTACCGGTAATGTACTTTCAGCAATATGTGGAATCATTCGATTTTGCATTTTTCGAGCTGGTAGAACCCATTCGCTATTACACGATAGAGTTTTTAGTTCTTGTAGCCAGCATAATGCTTGAGGAGGTAGTGGTATATCTATCTCATCACCATTCTTTGTATCGGTTAAATGCCAAACGGCGTTGGTGAAGTCAAATGCCTCCCAACGAGCAGAGCATAATTCCATTTTCCGGCAACATAGAACCAATAACAGCTTAAAGGTAAGTTCGTTTTCTCGCCCAAATCCCTTAGCCAATTTCATCGCATTGAAGAGCGATTTTAGCTCGTCTCGGTTTAAAAAACGTTCTCGTGATTTTTCTTGTCCACCAGCGTCAGAAAGATCAAAGGCCGCAGTAGGGTTGACTTCTAAAATATGTCGCTTAATACCGTAATTAAAAATACGACGTGTCCACCTAAGGACATCATTGGCTATTGTAGGAGCTCCACGAGCTACAATTTTTTGCAGCATGTCATCGATATGACGAGGTTTTACTTCGTCAGCCTTCAAATGGCCAATATTGGGGTTTATATCTTTATCTATGCGCCGTCTAAGGATATCAGGATGTTTCCAGCGACCTAGTATTTGGCGTTCAAAGTACTCGGTGGCGAGAGCTGATACTTTTAGTGCATTTTTCTCAGACTCTATTTTAGCTATAGCCATAGCCTTTCTTTCTTTTTTCTCTCCAGCTACATCGTAACCAAGAGCGACTCTAGCCGAAAGCTGCTTAGCCGTTTCCCTTGCTTTTGCTAAAGATAATTCAGCATAAGAGCCGATCCACATCACCCTCGCTTTACCAGAGATGCTATAACGGAATCTCCATTTAGGTGTCGCAAAAGTATCCCTATAGCATAGATACAGCCCATTGCCATCGGCCTTGCCTTCAAAGCGCTCATTTGCCCTAATCCACGCTTTAATTTGAATGTCTGTGAGTTTACCCATCTAAGTACCCTGTTTGTACCAAATCAGCATGTACCATAACACAAGATTGTACATGTTATGGTACATGCTAATCGTGAGATTCAACGAGATTTTATGGAGCGGCATGATATGAAAAAAGCCCGTAACTTACGGGCTTTAAAGGATATTTGATATGTGATGCACGGTGATGATGTTTTACTCGATGTTCTGGATTTGTTCGCGCATCTGTTCGATCAGCACTTTGAGCTCGATAGCGGATGCGGTTACGTCTGCGTTGATAGACTTAGACGCTAAGGTGTTAGATTCGCGGTTGAATTCCTGCATCATAAAGTCGAGGCGACGACCGACGGCTTCTTTCTTCTTCAGAATCACATAGGTTTCTTTGACGTGTGCTTCCAGACGATCAAGCTCTTCAGCAACGTCGACGCGTTGTGCCATCAGAACCAGTTCTTGTTCCAGACGGTTGTTTTCCAACTGAACTTGAGCTTCTTCCAGCTTGCTGACCAGACGCTCACGCTGCCATTGCAGAATTTCAGGCATCTGCTGGCGAACTTTGGCAACTTCGGCAGAAACACCTTCTAAGCGTTGCTCGATCATTGCTTTTAGTGCGTTACCTTCACGTTCGCGCGCGTCGATAAAATCATCGATAGCCAGTTCTAAAGCAGCCATCAGTTCGGTGCTGATAACGTCTAAATCTTGCTCTGCGGCAGACATCACACCAGGCCAACGTAATACTTCTAGTGGATTAATCTCACCTTCATCGCTTTGCATTTTGACCCAGTTTGCGGCTTCAACCAGCTGTTTTGCTAGTTTTTCGTTCAAGATCATGGAACTCTGTGCGCTTGGGTCAAGTTCAAAGCGTAAGTTACATTCGATTTTCCCGCGAGTTAAACGCGTACGCAGTCTTTCACGCACCACCGGCTCAAGGCTGCGGAACTGCTCCGGCAGGCGAATATAGGTCTCAAGATAGCGCTGGTTAACGGAGCGAAGCTCCCAAGCTGCGCTGCCCCAGTTGCCTTTAATTTCACGGCGGGCGTAAGCGGTCATGCTACGGATCATTTTGCGTACCTGTAAAAATGAATGATGTCAGGATTATAGCCCCGCACCGTCTGCCATGATAGGCATAAGCTCACGAACGTCTACATTGGTCAACGATGAATTAACGGACCCCTTTCGGTGGTAGGCTTGCTGCAACTCGGATTAATTTGGGTATAATGCGCAGCCACATTGAAATAAATCTGATTGCTAGCCGGAGACAAGCGTATGCGTCCAGAAGGCCGAACTGCCGAACAAATCCGTCCATTAAAACTGACCCGTCATTACACTAAACATGCTGAAGGGTCTGTTCTGGTCGAGTTTGGTGAAACAAAAGTGCTATGTAACGCCACCGTTGAGGAAGGAGTTCCGCGCTTTCTAAAAGGTCAGGGACAGGGCTGGGTCACGGCAGAATATGGCATGTTGCCACGTTCCACCCATAGCCGTATGGCTCGCGAGGCGGCTAAGGGCAAGCAGGGCGGACGTACAATGGAGATCCAGCGTCTGATTGCGCGTTCTCTGCGTGCCGCTGTTGATTTGAAAAAACTGGGTGAATTCACGATTACGCTAGACTGCGACGTGATTCAGGCTGATGGAGGCACTCGTACCGCATCCATTACCGGTGCTTGCGTTGCGTTGGCTGATGCGCTGAACGCTTTAGTTGCTGCGGGTAAACTGAAAGCCAACCCAATGAAAGGTATGGTGGCAGCGGTATTGCCCTTAGTGCCAGTCGCAGTGTTCGATGGTAAAGCCGTATGCGATCTGGAGTATGTTGAAGACTCTGCAGCAGAAACAGACATGAACGTTGTGATGCTGGAAGATGGTCGCATGATTGAAGTGCAGGGGACCGCAGAAGGCGAACCATTTAGTCATGAAGAGCTTTTACAGCTTCTGGCTTTAGCCAGAGGTGGGATAGATAAAATTATTCAGGCGCAGAAAGCGGCGCTAGAAAATTAATTGTTTTAGGCGACTTGTTAGTCGCCTTTTTTTTGCCCGCAGTTCGGCATGAAAAAAACCAGTACCACTAAGTGAATCATTTAATTACCGACAATGTAGGAGATGCATGCATGAAAGCCTATCAGCGCCAGTTTATTGAGTTCGCGTTAAGCAAACAGGTATTGAAGTTTGGCGAGTTTACGCTGAAATCAGGCCGTACCAGTCCATATTTTTTTAACGCTGGTCTGTTTAATACCGGTCGCGATCTGGCCTTGTTGGGGCGTTTTTATGCGGAAGCCTTAGTCGATAGCGGAATTGAATTCGATTTACTGTTTGGCCCTGCTTACAAAGGTATCCCTATTGCGACAACTACGGCGGTTGCGCTTGCAGAGCATCACGATCGTGATTTGCCCTACTGCTTTAACCGTAAAGAAGCGAAATCTCACGGTGAGGGCGGGACACTTGTCGGTAGTCCGCTAGTTGGCAAAGTGATGCTAGTCGATGATGTTATTACGGCGGGTACGGCGATTCGCGAATCTATGGAGATTATTCAGGCCCATAATGCTCAACTGGCAGGCGTATTGATTTCTCTTGATCGTCAAGAGCGCGGCCGTGCGGAAATTTCGGCCATTCAAGAAGTTGAGCGTGACTATGGCTGTAAGGTGATTTCTATTATCACGCTGAAAGATTTAATCAGCTATTTGGAAGAGCAGCCTGATATGGCTAAATCGTTGGCATCGGTGAAGGCCTATCGCGAAGAATACGGCGTTTAACAGGCAAATGATGTACCAAATAAAAACGGCCACTTAGTGTGGCCGTTTGTTTAATGTGCCTTTGTTACTGAAGCTGGCTCGCAAGCAATGGCCAACGTAGATCAAACTCCTGAGTTGGACGATAGCGGAATTCTGAGCGTACAAAACGCGACAGCATACCTTCGCAGAACGCCAGAAGTTGTCCTGCTAGCAGCGTTTCATCGTGAGCAAAGCCTTGACCTTCGCGTATCTTTCTCTCTTTCAAGACTTGTCGGATTTGCGCTTCAATGCGTTCAAATAACTGATTGATGCGCCCCTGAAGGCGATCTTGTTCAAACATCAGCGCGTGGCCGGTCATGATACGTGTTAGCCCTGGATTTCTCTCCGCAAATCCTAGAATCAAAAGCAGAATAAGACGAAGCCTATTAAAGGTTTCCTTTTCATCCTGCAGGATAAGATTAATGCGGGTGATTAAGCTATCTTCGATAAACTCGATAAGACTATCGAACATCCGCGTTTTACTTGGAAAATGGCGATAAAGTGCAGCTTCTGAAACACCCACGTTCGCGGCAAGCTTTGCTGTGGTAATGCGTTGGCTACCATCGCTGGACTCCAACATTTGCGCCAGAGCCTGCAAAATTTCCTCGCGACGGTTCCTTTTCGTATTTTCTTTTTCTGCCATGCCAGACAAGATCCTTGCTAAGCGGTGATAACGGACACACCAAACGGTTAGCCACCATGAGACGGTGGCTTTTTGGTTTTTTTATAGCGTTGTGAGCGGCTTATTGGCGACCTGAATGGCCAAAACCACCGGCACCGCGCTCACTATCTTCGAAAGATTCCACCAGATTGAAGTCTGCCTGTACAACCGGCACTAGAACCATTTGGGCAACACGCTCACCCGGCTCAATAGTAAAGGTAGTTTGGCCACGGTTCCAAACAGAAACCATCAACTGACCTTGATAATCAGAATCTATCAAGCCGACCAGATTACCCAATACAATCCCGTGCTTATGGCCCAGACCAGAGCGAGGCAGGATGATAGCGGCCAAGCTCGGGTCTTCGATGTGAATGGCTAGGCCCGTTGGCAGCAGAGTCGTTTCGCCTGGAGCCAAAATGACGGCTTCATCCAAACAAGCGCGTAGATCTAGACCCGCCGAACCCGGCGTTGCATACGTCGGGAGTGGGAATTGTTCACCGATGCGCGGATCTAAAATTTTAACGTCTATTTTTTTCTTCATAATGGCTGACAATCTCGTCAATTAAATAGTGGCCCAACAAGGACTTATTGCTGAGTGGCAACGGCTTATCGCCCTGTGGCCAAAATAGGTGTAAGGCATTGGTATCGGTGTTAAACCCTTGCCCTGCTTGGGAAACATCGTTTGCACAAATCATATCCAGATTCTTACGTGCAAGCTTTTGCTTCGCGTATTCTTCCACATTCTGGGTTTCGGCAGCAAATCCTACTACATAGGGGCGATGCTCTTTTAGTGCTGCAACACTAGCGACAATATCTGGATTTTTCACCAGCTTAAGTGTGATTTCGTCGCCCTGTTTTTTTATTTTCTCGTCGCAAATTTGTTCGGCGCGATAGTCTGCCACCGCAGCGCAGGAAATGAAAATCTGATGTGCAGGAACCTGTGTTAGCACGGCATTTTTCATCTCTAACGCACTTTCTACGTCGATCCGAGCAACGCCGGCAGGTGTTTTCTGATTAACAGGACCGCTGACTAGGGTCACTTTTGCTCCACGTTTTGCCGCCGCTGCTGCAATGGAGAACCCCATTTTTCCTGAACTATGGTTGGTGATGAAGCGAACGGGATCTAAGGCTTCCCGCGTTGGCCCAGCGCTAATCAGGAAGCTGTATTGGGTAAGATCTTGTTGTTGTGCAAAATGTTCCTGAATCATCCCAACAAGAACCATAGGGTCGAGCATCCGACCCCGGCCAACATCGCCACAGGCTTGGCTACCGCTGTCTGGCCCCCATAAAAGAAGCC
>OATP01000376.1_pt1 | contig 28635 bp, 20 predicted proteins | sample 1495041 | NCBI WGS metagenome assembly OATP01 (sample SAMEA2579972, study PRJEB22360) | human gut metagenome | biome: human gut; feature: human-associated habitat; material: faeces | place: Denmark | collected 2008/2010 | reverse complement strand
CACCAATGGGCTATGCGCAAAATGTCGTTCGTCCGCCCGGGGGGGAGCCGCTCACGCCGTGCCCCATGGATGCGTCTGGCCGCGCGGTTCGTCGCGCGCTGATGGTCGGCGCGACGGTCGTCTGTGGCGTGGTTTGGGCTGTGGTCGTGGTTTCGGCCGCGCTGCTGGCGTCGGGCGCTCGCGTGACGGCGACTTTTGGATCGCTCGTGTGGTCTGGGTCGCTACCGGGTATTATTGCCGCACTGGCGTTGGCGCTGCCAGGCATAGCCGGCGTTGCTGCGGGGGCACTTGCGCGTGATCGGCGCTCGGGGTTCCTGCAGGGTGTGCTTGCGCTTTCTGCCTGCGAGGTTCCGGTGCTGGTTGTGGCTGCATGTAGCGTATTTTCCCAACGCGCCGTGATGGGCGGCCTTGTTGCCGCTCTGGTTGCAACCTATACGCTTACGTGGTTTTTGCTTGCGATGGGCTTTGCCTTTGAACTTCCCGTTTCGGCACCGCGACGCACAAAAGCCCAGATGGCGACTCCGCTTGCCGGTGGAGCCGCAGCTGCCCGTACTTTTGGCGGACCTGTCGAAGTATCGCCCGATTCTATTTCTACGACCAAGGAGGCCTAGGTCATGGCATCTCAAGTTGAGCTCACCCCATGCGGGGCCATGTTTGACATCTTTAAGCGCGCGGCGCATCTGAGCCATATCGAGCTGTGCGGCTTGGTGCTTTCGTCCCGTCCGCTCGCCGACGGCCGCAGCCCGCAGAGCCGAGCCGCCGATCGCTCTTGGGTTTCCCGCTTCATCGTTCGCGCGCCGGTCGGCACGCTTCAGCAGCGCTACTTTGCCGAATACGGTACCTCGGCTGCGCGTATTATGTCGCAACTGGCCCTGCGCCAGCGAAATCCCATGGACTCCACGGCTGTGATCAATATGGTGTGCGGTCCTGCAGGTGAACCGATGGTACGCGCGCTCGAAGAGTGCCACCAGGACACGAATCTCTATCGCAACGCGCTCGATCGCCTGTCCCAGGCGGCGGAACTCATGCCCGCCGAGCGCGCCGAGGCCGTGCTGGTGCTGTTTGTCGCCGTCGGTTGTTCGGCGGATGTGCGGTCCTCGGTGAACTATGCCATCGACTACGCGCACGCGACCTGTGGCGGAGGAACATCCACGCCGCGTTCGCTTGGCATGTCGATGACCGCGGGCGAACGCGAACCCGCCCCGGCGCACCCCTTGGGCTTGCTGCGCGTACAAAACAGTTTTGTCGTGAGCGCCCCGCGCTGGATTCAGCCGAGCGAGCAGGGTGTTGAGATTGGCGCGCTGGCCACTGGTGAGGGCGATATTACCGACGTCGGCGACGATGTCTCGGCCCGCCATGCTCATATCTGGTGCGATGCTCAAAATATCTGGCACGTCGAGGACTTGTCGTCCACCAACGGAACCGTGGTGGTAAACGGGGCCACGCGCGTCTGCATTCAGGTCGAGCCCGGCCGTTCCGCCCAACTCAATCCCGGCGACGAGCTCAAGCTCGGCGAATCCACTACCTACGCCATCCTCTTCGGTGCTCTCTAGCCGGCAGATAGGGACGTTCCTTTTCTGCCGGCACTTGGGGACACTCCTCGGCGCGCCAGAGCCAGTCGCCCGGGGATGGAGGGGCCATTTTGGCCCTTGGCGGTCAGTCGGGGCGAAACTAGAAGATCTTTCCGATTCGCGGCTGTTCATGCTTGTAGAGCATCTAAAACAATAGGATGTTATTCTGGAATATGGCCGGGTGCGTGAACTTGCCTGTCTTAGCCTTAATAAGGTATAGGGGAGTTTGGCTCAGGGGTTCCGTCTTGTTCTTCAGCGCAGTATTGTGGGACAGATTTGCTGAGATTGGCGCCTTACACCGCAGGGCGCACGGAAGGCTCTCGATTTGTGTTCTGGCCCCAGAATACAGGGCCTGATACTTACCAACTGTGGCATGGATGTAACATCTGTAGAAATCAACCCTTTTGTTGTCGACCTTTGTAAGAAAAACACTGCCATCAACTCTTTGGATGACGAAACTAGGGTGCTTGAGGGGAGCCTTTACTCCCCTCTGAGAGATGACTCATGTTTTTCGCTTGTCGTTGTGAATCCTCCGTTACTGCCGATTCCGGATGAGATTCCTTATCCCTTCGTTTGAGATGGAGGACAATCGGGTCTGGATAAAACACTTCGTATTCTTAAGGGTGGCGATACGCATTTAGAGAAAAACGGTAAATACTGCTAATAGGGGTGACGACGATGGTGCAGGGGCGACCCGCGATGCTCTCATCAATACGTCGGATACTTGGGAAATCAGGTCTAGATGCATGTATGATGATACTGTGTGGCTATTCAATTAATCCGCGTTCCGAATGGGTGCAGGGTATAGCTGCGACATCGTATGCTTTTGACCCGGCGCGATACTCAGATATTTCTGAGGCGGTTGACGAAGTTTATACGCACTATGCCGCGCAAGGCGTTTCGGAAGTTTGCACATCTACGTTACGGGCTTAGGTTTCTTCAAGCGAGCAGGCCGGTTGCGTTATTTCGAGCGATTTTTCTAGTCTAGACGACAAAAGGCAAAGGATTTGATGGGTATAAAACGCGGACGTTTGTGGGCGGATGCTCAAATCTATTGTGGCAATCGGGCGGTTGAAAAAGATATTTCAACCGCCCGATTGCCAGGTTCGTCGGAGGAGATGTCCGATTCCGACTCTCTTGTAGGAAGAGCTTGAGATCGTATTGGCCCAAGGCAATCTTAAAGCAGTCTCATTGGCAAATCTTCGCTCCTGTTGTGTTGAGGTGTAAGGTATCAGTGATTGATGTTTTGTGGCGGGTAGATTGGGGCCTTCCTTGATTCGATGCGTTCTCTCGAGGTTCATCAGAGCAAAAGGGGCTTTCGTCTTCATTGCTATCACGGTGATTGGAACCGCTCTCTCCTATGCCATGCCATACGTGAACGGGAAATTCTTAGATTTTCTTCTCGGTAACCGCAGCGAAAGAGACGCCGTACTCTTCGCGCTCCTGGTTGCGTCAATAGGAGTTTTCTCCACCCTCTTTACTTATTTTGCAGGAACACTTTCCATTCGCATAACCACGAGACTTTCCTTTGATCTTCTCAGGGAGGCCGTCTTGCGTTTTGAAAGAGACGATTACTTGGTGAGTCGGACCATCGATCCAGCCTATACAACGCAACGGATTATTTCCGACTCCAGCGTGGTCTCATCCTTCGTTTTGGCGAATTTTATCAGTGCGCCGCTGTCCATTGTAGCCATTCCCATCGTATTGCTTATCATATGGTCAATTGATTCAACTCTCGCGGTGTTTTCCATCATTCTCCTCATCGTGTATTTCTGTGTAATTACTGGGTTGAGGAAACTTTTGTATAGGGTCACGTATGAGAAGAAAGAGGCGGACAGCGCCTTTTACGCCGCAATTGCATCGCAGCTTAATCAGATTCTCAACATTCAACTGACATCTTCGTACGGCAAGAGCGAACAAGCGCTCGACGCTGGGTTTAAGAGCTATTTTCCCAAAGTTTTGCGCTCCGGAAAGCTATCATATTCTCTGACATCGCTCGATGGTCTTTTCGCAGCGTTGTTTCAAGCGGTGATACTTGTTGTTTCCGGAGTACGAATCATTAACGGAACTATGTCAATAGGCGAGTACACTATCATCGGTACATACTTCGCGGTTCTCTTTAAGACTTTGAAAAGTATGATGTCATTGTTCAAATCCTATCAAGATGCCAAAGCATCATGGGATAGGACGGCTATCGCGACGAGAGAAAAGGAGAGATCGGGGTGGAATCGGACCGATTTAGCTAAACTCGATGAAATAAATGACATTTCGGTATCTGATTTGGAATTCTCGGTTGCCCTTCCAGACGGATCTGTCCGAGAGGTCCTCGGCGGGTTTTCTTTCAAGTTTTCCGGTCCTGGTACATATTGCATAGTTGGGGAAAACGGAAGAGGCAAGACGTCACTTCTTTACTTGATGCTCGGGCTATACTCATCGAAAGGCAAAGTAAAATACAACGGCGTGCCAATCGAAGAATGCGACTTGGATTACATACGTGCGAGAGAGATATCGTGCTGCCCACAGTCGTGCTTCGCGCCGGACGAAACGGTGAAAGAGCTGTTAGAGTATTTCGACACGCCCTTTTCTTCCTATCACCGGGGTGTAGATGGCCTACTTTCGCTGGAAAACAGCGTGAAGGAGTTGCTCGGGAAACGTTGCTCCGCGCTTTCGGGCGGTGAGCTGCGCCGAGTGTACTTATGGTCGGCGATTTCACGCAAGTCGTCAGTTTTGGTACTCGACGAGCCCACGACTGGGTTAGACGCTGTAAGCCGCGCCGAGCTTGCGGCCTATGTTAAGCGCAACAAGCGAAGCCAGCTGATCATCGTTGTCTCTCACGATGACGAGATGGTCGGCGCGGTAGAAGGGGTAGTGGATTTAGGCAGCATGTACCAGGGTAAATGATGACAAGTGTAGTGCTACCCAACTGGCAGAGATAACAAAAAGGCGATGCAGATGCACGTTGCATTCAGGCGGTTCGGACTCGGTGCCTTCACGCCATCGCAACGCTTTCAGATATAGTTCTCGTTCTCTTACTAAAGGAAACTTTAGTCTACGTCATCTTGTCGAGACAGAGGTGAAGCGAAGTGTTGTCGCGACGTATCTTATTCCAGGTGGCTCAGTATCAGCGTGAGAATCGCACCAAAGTGTACTTACGATTCTCGTGTCCCACGGACAACATGAGCTGAGCATTGAGGTTCCACCCTTTGCTGCAACTACACGGGGTTGGACGGCAATGAATATGCCGGGCCGCATACCACGCGCAGCGGGGGTCCATGTCCCAGTATGTTGCCTACAGCAGCCTCGATGTCCACGCACACATCATCTCTGCCTTCGCGTTCAATCCATTTGCTGGAGAGTGCGAGGGTTGCCAGGCCGTAGAATTCGAGCCGAACAAATGAAATGCGGTATCAGCGCATAGGATTAAACTGACGATTGCTTTGCACTGAGAATACGCTTGGAAAGCCGCTATGGGTGGCGGCCCGGGTTAAATAGAGAAGCCCGTCCGATCACTTTCATGTGGCGAACGGTCGGGCTTCTTATTCCACTTGCCAATGCTCGGCTCATATTGGAAGAAAGCTACGCTAATGTTTGCGTGACACTCCTATTTTCTCCGAAGAAAGAGTCGGATAATGAAGAATAGAATTAAAAAAGGTGCCAGATATAACGCAAATATAAAGGCTAATCCAACGAGACCTTGCAATAATGGCATAATTCCTCCCAGACACGAGATTTTGGTATTTGTTCCCATCTTATTCTGAATTGGACCAAATAGTTCCTAGCCACAAAACTACTCGTCAACTGGATCGCACCAATCTGCTGGCAAAACACAGCTTGATTCTTTATCGACATAGCACCAATCCGCAACAGGGCACTCGGCGATGTCGTAAAAATTGCATATATCAACTCCAAGACAACAAGGCTCAACGGGAGGATGTTCATTTGAACCAACAGGATGGATATGCTTCATAACAGCTCCTCACCTTAATCCAATTAGAGACTACGTTTGATCAATGCCACAGTGATCTACAACGCAGATGCTGCCGCCATCCATGTCATAGTCGCAGTAATCGTATGCACCACAGCCATCTGCTTTATCATAAACAGTACAGATGTCAGTAATGCCCAAGAGGCAGTCAAAAGACATCGGCTTCACGCCTGCCTCGTCGCCACTTCCTGGATTAATCGGATGAATATGCTTCACGACTACCTCCCTTTGAGTGCAGAAAAACCTCAATATTGTGTATAACAAACCAAGATGTCTAGTTCACCATATTTCTAGAATGGTTTCGGCGAACGTAGCAATAAGCTTCGCAGACGGTAATCAGAAGAACGAACACCTCCACAATGGTGACAGCAATGCGCTGAACCGCTTATTCCGATACAGTAGCTTCTCGTTGATTTTTCTCCTGCGAAGATGAGTGGCGGGAAATAAGGTCAAAAGCCATCTCGTAGCACATTTTTCTATACTCACATGATGCAGGGTGTAGACTCTTGGGCAAGTAGCCGTGCTCGTCTGCAGCCTCCCAGCTACAGCCCCCACCACAGAAAGACCGAGCCCAACAGTCCGTACAGTCAATTCTTTTTTCGACACCCTGACTCCAGTTTTCAATATACCTAGTTTCGTCAATTCCGGTGACGATGTTGCCCATTTTGAATCGCATCATCCCGACAAACCTGTGACAGGGGTATACGTCCCCTTCGGGAGTCACGGAAATAAAACGCCTGCCAGCCCCGCATCCGACAAAGGCGATCCTGTTGCTCATAATCAAATCAACTGCAGTTTTCAATGTTCTAAACAAGGGCTTTTCCCCTTGATCAATCTGTTTGAGATATTGATCCGCCAAATCTATTAGGCCCGCCCTGATTTTGTTTAATGAGTGTTCGTCGAGTTTGATATTCTCATCGAATGAGCTCACGGGCGAGAAGTAAATCCTTCTGAAGCCCATCTCTTTAAACTGAAGATAGTCTTCAACAAGGTTACAGTTATTATTTGTTAAGGTCGCTCTTGCGCCGAAGGGGAACGACTCGGAAAAACGACGAACGTTTTTGTCGATATCGGAGAAAGAGCCGCCTCCCGTCTTGTACGGGCGCGATGCATCGTGCTTGCATCCTGTACCATCGAGACTAATCAGAACAGAAAACCCGTGCTCCTTGAAAGAATTCACAGCAGTGTCATTCAAAAGCGTTCCGTTGGTCGTAATAGAATAGGTAAAGTTTCTATTGGGGTATATTCTTTTTGAATAGTCGACCGTTTTCCATATCAGCGGCTCGTTAATCATGGGTTCCCCACCAAAAAAGACGATCGCAAGCGTTTCGTTTTCCGATGAACTTGCGACGAGGTAGTCGACCGCCTTGAAGGCTATCTCGTCTGTCATCAGCAGAGGAGACGTTCCATAATCTCCTTTACCGGCAAAACAGTAACTACAACCAAGGTTGCATGCATGTGAAACGTGGAGTTCGATGGATCTAAGTTTTCGAGGCGTGTCTTTTGTTAAGAAAGTCCGCTCAGACAATCGTTGATACTCATCAATGTCGTCTTCAAGTTCTGCTATGGTCGTTTGGTCGTAGCCTTTCGCAGCAAGTGACTTTGTTAGCAACTTCGAGTTGACCGTTCTTCCCGATGCTTCAAATATGCGAAGCGCATCTTCTGATGCTTGGTCAACCTGAAAGCAATTGCGAGTGACCTCATCGAAGCAGTAACGACGATCACTTACTGAGAAAAAATGCATACGTTCCTCAATTTCATGCTGGACTGGCACTAACCTTGTTTATTGTTGCGCAGCTATAAAAAACCACCAGCGGGGATTCGGTGTGCGGCCCAATCGGACTCCCAAAAGGTTCTATTTGAGACTGGCAAGCTTTGTGTTGTTGGCACTTCGACAGCGCTCTTTATTCCAACATGGAGCCTCGCAGTTTGAGTCGACTTGCCTCTGGAAGGTCCGATCTTAACTTGATTTAGGATGAAAACAGATTACAGGCGCGCTCCTCTAGAAAGAAAGGAAACCAATCGCCGCCTTTCACCAGGAAAGTTTTTATAGCCCACCTCGAGCAAAATGAAAGATGCGAGAGCGATTGGGGAACAACGCGAATCTCCCCTTTTGGGTGGGAGCGAGCCTTCAGCCACCGGCGAACGACTCGCCCTGGTCAGAATCTGGAAGTGGTGCCGGGCCGCTTGGGCCTCCCCGGTGACTTCGTGGGGCTTACCTGCCTGACGTCGAGGAGTACATCCGCAAGATTCGTTCCCTATGCCGTTTGCTCTCACGCCCGCCTTAGTTCCAAGTCGGGCGAGCCGCCGCGCTCATGCGACCCGTGGCGGCGACACGTCGACGCCGCGCTCGCTGAGCACATCTTCGGTTGCAGGTGAGCACGAGGCGGCGCCTGCGCATCCGCTGGGACTGCTGCGTGTGCAAAACGGCTACGTGGTGAGCGCCCCGCGCTGGATTCAGCCGAGCGAGCAGGGCGTCGAGATCGGCGCGCTGGCGACGGGGGAGGGCGATATCACCGATGTGGGCGATGACGTCTCGGCTCGCCATGCCCACGTGTGGTGCGATGACCAAAATGTCTGGTACGTCGAGGACCTGTCGTCCACCAACGGAACCGTGGTGGTAAACGGAGCGACGAACGTCTGCACCCAGGTCGAGCCCGGCCGCTCCGCTCGGCTCAACCCCGGTGACGAGCTCAGGCTCGGCGAATCCACCACCTACGCCATCCTCCTCGGCGCCCTCTAACTCATCTCCTAAATAAGTTGCGGTGAAATGGGGACTGTTTAAGGCCGCGACCGGCAAAAACAGTCCCCATTTCACCGCAACTGCTGCGTTGTCCCCGGGGATTGCGTTCGCTGACATCGGCCGTGTGATAGTCACCCGGGGTAAACCTTTACCGCCCGCCTATATTTGCCGAAATATGGCTTGGCGGCGGGGTACAATAGGCCCGCATGCGGATTTCCGTTGCGGGCGCTTCCCATCGCCGGGGCGTGCCCGGGAGCATCCGGCATGCGGCCTTTGCGGCGCTCGGCCATGTGCAAGACGGGTAGCTGGGCCTGTGGAGCGCATTAACCGCCCCGCGCCTCGGCATGCCTTCTCTCCACGCCATGTACCTGCTGCTCAGTCTGCCTGCCAGATGATTGGAAGCAACAGCGAAAATCCCATCACGCCAACATCCCGGCGATCGCCGGGGCCTGTATACCTATATGAGAGGAGAGGGGTATATGGCGCGTAAGTTTAAGTCTATGGACGGCAACGAGGCGGCCGCATATGTTTCGTATGCGTACACCGAGGTAGCGGGAATTTATCCCATTACGCCGTCCAGCCCGATGGCCGACCATGTCGACCAGTGGGCGGCCCAGGGTCGCAAGAACATCTTCGGCACCCCGGTCAAGGTCGTCGAGATGGAGTCCGAGGCAGGTGCAGCCGGTACCGTTCACGGTTCGCTGGGCGCCGGTGCTCTGACCACCACCTACACGGCTTCCCAGGGCCTGCTCCTGATGATCCCGAACATGTACAAGATCGCGGGCGAGCAGCTCCCGGGCGTCTTCCACGTCTCCGCGCGTTGCGTCGCTTCGCACGCCCTGAACATCTTTGGTGATCACTCCGACGTCATGGCCTGCCGCCAGACCGGTTTCGCCATGCTCGCCGAGGGCAACGTCCAGGAGGTCATGGACCTCTCGCCGGTGGCTCACCTTGCCGCCATCGAGGGCAAGACCCCGTTCCTTAACTTCTTCGACGGCTTCCGCACCAGCCACGAGATCCAGAAGGTCGCCATGTGGGACTACAAGGATCTGGCCGAGATGTGCGACATGGACGCCGTCCAGGCTTTCCGCGATCACGCGCTCAACCCTGAGCACCCGCATACCCGCGGTAGCCACGAGAACGGCGACATCTTCTTCCAGAACCGCGAGGCCTGCAACAAGGTCTACGACGAGCTTCCCGCCGTCGTCGAGGGCTACATGAAGAAGATCAACGAGAAGCTCGGCACCGATTACGGCCTGTTCAACTACTACGGCGCTCCCGATGCCGACCGCGTCGTCGTGTGCATGGGCTCCTTCTGCGACGTGCTCGAGGAAGTCATCGACTACCTCAACGCTCACGGCGAGAAGGTCGGCCTGGTCAAGGTTCGCCTGTTCCGTCCGTTCTCCATTAAGCACTTTGTCGACGTTCTCCCCGAGACCGTCCAGAAGATCGCCGTCATGGACCGTACCAAGGAGCCGGGTTCCATCGGCGAGCCGCTCTACCAGGACGTCGTCTCCGCTCTCTACGAGGCCGGCAAGACGGGCATCAAGGTCGTCGGCGGCCGCTATGGCCTGGGCAGCAAGGACACGCCTCCCGCGTCCGCGTTCGCTGTCTTCGAGGAGCTCAAGAAGGACGAGCCCAAGCGCGAGTTCACCATCGGCATCGTCGATGACGTGACCAACCTGAGCCTGCCCGAGGCCGAGGATGCGCCCAACACCGCAGCCCCCGGCACCATCGAGTGCAAGTTCTGGGGTCTTGGTGGCGACGGTACCGTCGGCGCCAACAAGAACTCGATCAAGATCATCGGCGACCACACCGACAAGTACGTCCAGGCCTACTTCCAGTACGACTCCAAGAAGACCGGCGGCGTCACCGTCTCGCACCTGCGCTTTGGTGATTCCCCGATCCGTTCGCCGTACTACGTGACCAAGGCCGACTTTGTCGCTTGCCACAACCCCAGCTACATCGTTAAGGGCTTCAAGATGGTCCGCGACGTCAAGCCGGGCGGCACCTTCCTGGTCAACTGCCAGTGGAGCGACGAGGAGTTCGCCGAGCACATGCCCGCCGTGGCCAAGCGTTACATCGCGAACAACAACGTCAACGTCTACCTGATCGACGCTATCGACCTGGCCGCCAAGGTCGGCATGGGCAAGCGCACCAACACGGTGCTCCAGTCCGCCTTCTTCGCGCTGGCCAAGGTCCTGCCCGCCGAGGACGCCCTGCAGTACATGAAGGACGCAGCTACCAAGTCCTACATGAAGAAGGGCCAGGCCATCGTCGACGCCAACCATAAGGCCATCGATGCCGGTGCTACCGCCTTCCGTAAGTTCGAGGTTCCGGCCGACTGGGCAACCGCCGAGGATGCCGCTCCCGTCGAGCTCTCCGAGGAGACCAAGTCCGCCATCGCCCAGCAGGTCAAGAACCTGCTCGAGCCCATCGATCGCATGGATGGCGACAGCCTGCCCGTTTCCGCCTTCGTTGGTTGCGCCGACGGCCAGTTTGAGCTGGGCGCCTCCGCATACGAGAAGCGCGGCGTCGCCGTCGTCGTTCCCCACTGGGACGAGACCAAGTGCATCCAGTGCAACCAGTGCGCCTATGTGTGCCCGCATGCCACCATCCGTCCGTTCGCGATGACCGAGGACGAGGCTGCCGCCGCGCCCGAGGCTACCCGCACGCTCGACGCCATGGGCCCCAAGGCCAAGGGCATGAAGTTCACCATGGCCGTGTCCCCGCTCGACTGCATGGGTTGCACCAACTGCGTCAAGGTCTGCCCCAAGGGTGCTCTCGAGATGGTTCCCACCGAGCAGGAGATGGACCAGCAGCCCGTTTGGGACTACATGGTCGAGAACGTCTCCGAGAAGAAGGAGCTCATCGCGGCCAACGTCAAGGGCAGCCAGTTTAAGCAGCCCTACCTGGAGTTCTCCGGCTCCTGCGCCGGCTGCGCCGAGACCGCCTATGCACGTCTGGTGACCCAGGTCGCCGGCGACCGCATGTTCATCTCCAACGCCACCGGCTGCTCCTCCATTTGGGGCAACCCCGCTGCCACCGCTCCTTACTGCAAGGACAAGGACGGTCACGGCCCGGCGTGGAACAACTCCCTGTTCGAGGACAATGCCGAGCACGGTCTGGGCATGGCCGTTGGCTATGAGGCCGTTCAGCACAAGCTGATCGCCGCTACCCAGGACATCATCGCTGCCGATGGTCCGTCCGATGAGCTCAAGGCTGCCGGCCAGGCTTGGATCGACTCCGTCAACGACGCCGAGGCCTCCAAGACCGCTGCCGCTGCCTACGTTGCCGAGCTCGAGAAGTGCGGCTGCGACGCTTCCAAGGCGATTCTCGCCGACAAGGCTTACCTCACCAAGAAGTCCTTCTGGATCTTCGGCGGCGACGGTTGGGCCTACGACATCGGCTTCGGTGGCCTGGACCACGTCTTGGCTTCTGGCCACAACGTCAACGTCTTCGTCTTCGACACCGAGGTTTACTCCAACACCGGTGGTCAGGCCTCTAAGGCCTCGAACCTGGGCCAGGTCGCTCAGTTCGCCGCTGCCGGTAAGGTGACCAAGAAGAAGTCCCTGGCCGAGATTGCCATGAGCTACGGCTACGTCTACGTGGCGCAGGTCGCCATGGGCGCCAACCCGGCTCAGACCCTCAAGGCCATCCACGAGGCCGAGGCCTACGATGGCCCGTCCCTCATCATCGGCTACAGCCCCTGCGAGATGCACTCCATCAAGAAGGGCGGCATGCAGAACTGCCAGGCCGAGATGAAGAAGGCTGTCGAGTGCGGTTACTGGAACCTCTTCCGCTTCAACCCCGAGGCTGCTGCCGGCAAGAAGTTCTCGCTCGATTCCAAGGAGCCCGCGGGCGGTTATCAGGAGTTCCTGATGAACGAGGCCCGTTACGCTTCGCTGACGCGTTCCTTCCCTGAGCGCGCCGAGGAGCTCTTCAAGGAGAACGAGCAGGCCGCTATGGACCGCTACGCTCACCTGCTGAAGCTCAAGACGGTGTACAACGAGGCCTAGGTCTCTCACCGCAGGATCTGAGGGCTGACCTTCGCGGACGTCCTCGGACATGAAAGAACCCCCGCTGCGCACTACGTGCGGCGGGGGTTCTTTCGTCCTGCGGAGTGTCCGCGAAGGTCAGCCCTCAGATCCTGCTACGACTACGTCCTCGGATTGTGTGGCTGAATGAAGGACATGGTTGTGGGGGCCTTTTGTCCCCTTCGCTGTTTCGCGGCTTTGCCGCGAAACCTCGCGCCACTTTGAGGATGGATGGAGGATTTGGCTGTTGCCGCCTTCTATCCCTTTGCTGTTTCGCGCCTTTGGCGCGAAACGCGCGGCACTTTGGAGAGGGCTGGGGACGCTGTTGTTGGCGTCTCCAGCCCTCTGAGTGCTACTTTGGGTTCCGTGGTGGGACTATGTTGGTGCTACCTGGCTGTTTTTACCTTGTCTCGCCGGACTCCGTGCGTAGGCGGTAGCCGTGGACGAGGTCGCTGATGGCCGGCCAGGGAATCTGGCGATCAACCCAAAATTGGAGCTGGACCAGATAGCGCTCGGTGGCGCGGGTGAGGGCTGCAAACTGTTCGTGAGTCTCTACCTGGGCGTAGAGGTCGCGGCTGTGGGCGAGGATTGCCGTGGTGTCATCCATTTTGCCAGTGACGTCGAAGGCGCCCGAGAACCAGTCGCACAGGCGCGCAGCACTGTTGTTGATCGTTGCGAGGTCGGCGGTGCCGTCGTTGGCGTTTTCGTTGGCCTGGGCTCGCAGGAGGGAGAGGGCGTCGGTGGCGTTCATGCAGTAGCCGACGGTGAAGTTCCAGACGGCGAATTCGCGGCCGGTGTCGAGTTTGCGGCGGCGCATGTAATCGATATCACGCGGCTCCTCGAGCATCATTTGGTCGGCGAGGGCTTCAAGTGCAGCGGCGTACTCAGCAAGGTCGAGCGTGAGCAGGGTGTTGATATCCATCATCTTTAGGCCTCCGCTTCGATCTCGATAATTTCGTTTTTGATGTACATGCCCTGGCTGTCCCAGACATTGCGGCAAGCAACGGCAAAGCGCTCACGGTCTGTCTCGCAGATGCGGGCGAACATGTTGCAGGTGCCAAAGGGCTCGCACACGTCAAAGAAGATGCAGATTGACGACCATCCGCCATACCAGCTCACTGCGCCCGCCGGCTCGTGAAAGACGGGGTTCTCGATGTGCTCGTAATTGGCGATGGGACCCGATACGGGATAGGTTACCTCGGCATCGCAGATCTTGGCCGAAAAGATACGTGACTCGACCGGACAGGACGATTCGAACAGCTTGCATGCCTCGGGAGCCTTGTCCCAGAGCATGTCGGCGAGAAACGTCTCGCCATTTAGCGTGATCTTGAGCACTTTTGTCATAGTAAGGACCTCCTCAATCCGTCGCTCAAGGGGCTCGCTGGCGGATAAGGAGAAGACAGCGGCGGGGTCGCCGAACCCAAACTTCACGACAGATCTCTGTCGCCCCAGCCCGCGCTGTTCTTCGCTAAAGTACCATGCAGCAATTGCGCGCGCAATATCAGTTTTTGATTTTCTGGAAGCGGCAATCGACGAGACGGCTCGCCGGCTGCCGGCCGACGCGCGGCAAAGGCACTCGTCTATTCCTTAAGTTGGATGAAAAACGCCATGTTATTGCAGGGCTGCATACTCGTCCAATAAGTGCATAGAATCTCGTATAGTGCGAGTAAGATTTTGCGCTGCCTGTTTTGTGTTTAGCAAAGATATAGTTTGCATAATCTGGTCTAATCCCTGCTCTATTAAAATAAAGTTGCACGTAAATGACGTAGATATGCTTGAGCTGGGGTTCTGTACGCTGAGCGGATAAAAACGACCGTTCACCGTTCAACTATTTTCAAAATGAATAAAATGAGCGATAAAGAGAATATAAACCTTAATAAACTCGCGTATCGCACGGGCGCGGTTTATTAATGGGTTGTAGACCTTTTACAGAAAGGATTCCAGCAATGTCTAAGCCTCTTGGTAAGCCCGATCGTATTGTCGTCGCCCTTGGCGGCAACGCCCTCGGCAACAATCCCGTTGAGCAGATCGAGGCCGTGAGCAACACCGCTCACGCTCTTCTCGGCCTGATCGAGCAGGGCAACGAGATCATCATCACCCACGGCAACGGCCCGCAGGTTGGCATGATCCAGAACGCCTTCGCCGCTGCCCACGACGCCATCGGCACCCCCGAGATGCCGCTGCCCGAGTGTGGTGCCATGTCCCAGGGCTACATCGGCTATCACCTGCAGCAGGGCATTGGCCGCGAGATGCACAAGCGCTATAAGCGTTGGCACGCCGCAACCGTCGTCACCCAGATCGAGTGCGACCCGGACGACCCCGCGTTCAAGAACCCGACCAAGCCGATCGGCCCCTTCTACACCGAGGAGCAGGCCAAGGAGTTCATGGCCGAGGATCCCTCCAAGGTCTTCGTCGAGGATTCCGGCCGCGGCTGGCGTCGCGTCGTCGCTTCCCCCGATCCCAAGAAGATCGTCGAGGCTGACTCCATCCTCAATCTGCTCGATAACGAGTTCATCGTTATCGCCTGCGGTGGCGGCGGCATCCCCGTCGTCCGCGACTACGAGAACAAGGGCTGCTACAAGGGCGTTCCCGCCGTCATCGACAAGGACCTGGGCGGCGAGCTGCTGGCCGAGGACTGCGACGCTGACGTTCTGTTCCTGCTGACCGCCGTTGAGCATGTCGCCATCAACTTTGGCAAGCCCAACCAGGAGGAGCTCGAGGACCTCACCGCCGACGAGGCCGAGCGCCTGGCCGACGAGGGCCAGTTCGGCAAGGGCTCCATGGAGCCCAAGGTCCGCGCTGCCATCAAGTTCGCCCGTTCCCGCAAGGGCCGCACCTGCATCATCGGCGCTCTGGACAAGGCTGCCGAGACCATGGCCGGCCTCTCCGGTACCCGCATCCACGAGTAGTCTCTACTCTGTTGTCTCTCTTGTGGGCGCTAGGCAAAGCGCCCACAAACTAGCCTCTCTTCATGAGCCCCGCAGTCCGCTCCGACTGCGGGGCTTTTGCTATTCACCTAGTCATTGGGGACGTTCTTAAATGACTAGTCAAACAAGAGCGTCCCCAATGACCACTCATTTAAGTCTGTCCCCAATGACTAGTATGTCCCCAATGACTAGTAGTAGGCCCACATGGCTTCGACTTCGTTGAGGACCTCTACGACGCCCCAGCGGCGGGCGCTGCGGCTGGCCGAGTTGGGGTCGTAGACGCCAATCTGGTTGGCATCGTCGATGCCGTAGAGCACGATGTAGTGGCCTACGTTGGTAAACGTACCGGGGCGCACTGCGGCGATGACGGGCGCACCCGAGCGAAGTGCTTGGGTAATCGATTCGCGATCGTTATAGAGCTGTGTTCCGTTGAGCCCCAGCTGCCACGCACCGCCTGTCATAAACGACCACTCGGTGGCACCAGTGGGGGCGTAGTTGCCGGCTTCGGCCAGTGCGCATATATCGACCGGCGTCTTATCGGTATGGCCGGTCTTAAAGATATAGACCATGGTGAGGCAGGTAGGACCGCAAGCGTTTTCGCGAATAGTGCCACCGGCATAGGGCAGCTCCGACCATGCGGGGTCAATTTGGTAGATGTGGGGCATGGTGCCGGCCTGCCATTGCGAGCGTGGGGTCGAGAACGCAAAGGAGTAGCCGGGCGCGACGGGAGCTTTAAGCAGCTTGTCCTCGGCAGTGGGCTCAAGACCGGCTGATCCGTGGGAGATACAGGATCCCAAAAACACAAAGACGAGGCAGGCGGCGATGGAGCAAAGCGCAAGGCGTAGGCGGCGGGCCGGAAGCGCGTGGCTTGTGGTGTGCGACGCGGGGTGAGGGGCGGAATTGCCGCGATCGCGTTGAGGTCGCGAAAAGGAGCGCTTAACGTAGTAGTCGGTCTTATGTCGATCGTAGCGGCGTGGCTGCGATGTGTCGGTCTGGCGTTGGCGTGTGCTCGTACTCACGCGGTCTGACTGCCGCGCGGTACGGCTTTGTTGCCGCGAAGAAGCCCCGGGCTGCTCTTGGGGGCGCTGCGGGTTGTCGTTGTCGGAGGTGCTTCTGGGCGTTGGCGTGGTGCGGCCGGCAAGGCGCACGCTTTGTGGCCGTTGGTCGCCGTCATTGTATCCGTATGCCATTCGAATCACCTTGCCTCATGTGTAACTTGTCTATCCTACATAAAAAGATGCACGACACATGGACATGTGCGCCAAAAGCCTGACAAATGGTATGAGCGTTGCCGCGCCGCGCGCCAAGCGTCACGACAACAGGTATTCAAAAGCAGACAAGATGAAAACGTCCAAGACGAATGACGTCTCCCGCCGTTCGTCCCAAAAACGGCGCCGTTCGTTTTGCAGTTCTGCCTTCGGTCGAGCTGCAAGCGGCGCTGCTGTGCCAAGGCCGTATCTTAAAGCCACGAAATAAAAGCGCGCGGCAAAACAGACCGCGCAAGGGGTGACGCCAAGGGGCGTCAAATAGGAAAGGAGGGGAACAATGGCGGACAAGAACGCAGAAGTTGCAGTCGAGGATAACGGCGGCATGAAGAAAACGCTCTCGCTCTGGAACTTCTTCACCATCGGCTTCGGTGCCATCATCGGTACCGGTTGGGTTCTGCAGGTCGGCGACTGGATGGTCGTGGGCGGCGGTCCCGTTCCCGCTATGATCGCATTCCTCTTGGGTGCAATCTTCCTCGTGCCCGTCGGAGCTGTTTTCGGTGAGCTCACGGCTGCCATCCCCATCTCGGGCGGCATTGTCGAGTATGTCGATCGTAGCTTTGGCCGTACGCTGAGCTACATCACCGGATGGCTTTTGGCCCTGGGCAACGGCATCCTGTGCCCGTGGGAGGCCATCGCCATTTCGACCCTCGTGTCCGAGATGTTCGGCAGCCTGCCCGGTCTTGAGTGGCTGCGCGCCGTCAAGCTCTACACCATCCTGGGGGCCGACGTCTACCTGTTCCCGACGCTGATCGCGCTTGGCTTTGCAGTCTACGTCATCTTCCTCAACTTCCGCGGCGCCAGCTCGGCCGCCAAGCTTCAGGCCTTCCTGACCAAGGCCCTGCTCTGCGGCATGCTGCTCGCCATGGGCGTCTCGCTGTTCACCGGCTCGCCGGACAATGCCATGCCCGTGTTCTCCCAGGTCACCGGCGCTGGCGGCGGCAAGGCCGCTACCGAGGGCGCCAGCCTGTTCGCCGGCATCGTGTCGGTCCTGGTTCTGACCCCGTTCTTCTACGCCGGTTTCGACACCATTCCTCAGCAGGCTGAGGAAGCAGCCGAGGGCCTCAACTGGAACAAGTTCGGCAAGATCATCTCCCTGGCCCTGCTGGCCGCCGGCGGCTTCTACATGGTCTGCATCTACTCGTTCGGCACCATCCTCGACTGGCATGAGTTTGTTAAGAGCCCGGTTCCCGCGCTTGCCTGCCTCAAGGGTATCAACATGCTCCTGTACCTGGCCATGCTCGTCATCGCCACGCTTGGACCCATGGGCCCGATGAACTCCTTCTACGGCGCCACGAGCCGCATCATGCTCGCCATGGGCCGCAAGGGCCAACTGCCCGAGAAATTCGCCGAGGTCGACCCCAAGTCCGGCGCTCCCAAGCTCGCCTGTGTCGTTCTGGGCGTCATCACCGTCATCGGTCCGTTCCTGGGCAAGAACATGCTCATTCCTCTGACCAACGTGTCGGCTCTCGCCTTCATCTTCTCCTGCGGCATGGTCGCCCTCGCCTGCCTGCGCATGCGCTTCACCGAGCCCGACCTGCCTCGTCCCTACGAGGTGCCCGGCGGCAAGTTTGGCATTGGCCTCGCTATCGCTGCCTGTGCCATCATCATCGGCTTGCTCGTGATTCCGTTCTCTCCCGCCTCCCTCAACATGGTGGAGTGGAGCATCGTGATCGGCTGGTTGGCTATTGGCCTGGCCCTCATGGCTTTCACCAATTCCCGCAAAAAGTAACGCCTAGCCGGGGCGGATCGGGTGCGCGGGGCCCTCTCTCCCGCGCACCGAACCCGGCACCACTTGGGTAGCTTTGTGAGGCCTTAACCCAACACGGCCTCGCCCACTATATGGATCCATAAGGAGGAACCATGTCCACTAAGTATGCAATCGTTGGCGGCAAGCTCATCGACGGTACCGGTGCCGAGCCGGTCGAGAACTCCCTCGTTCTCGTCGACGACAACGGCAAGATCGAGTACGCCGGCACTATGCAGGACCTTCCCGAGGGCGTTGAGGTTATCGATGCCGCCGGCAAGACCGTCCTTCCCGGCCTGATCGACACCCACCTGCACTTCTCGGGCAACCTGACCGACGATGACACCGATTGGGTCATGCAGCCGCTCCTCGAGAAGCAGGCCGTCGCCGTCAAGCAGGCCTACGACTGCCTTACCCACGGCCTCACCACCGTCTGCGAAATCGGCCGCTTTGGTATCCAGATCCGTGACTGCATCGACAAGGGCGTCTTTAAGGGCCCGCGCGTTCTGGCCACCGGTCTCGGCTTCTGCCGCGTTGCTGGCCACGGTGACTCCCACCACTGCACCCAGGAGCTCAACAAAGAATCCCATCCCTGGGGCGACCAGGTCGACGGTCCTTGGGATCTGCGCAAGGCCGTCCGTCGTCGCCTGCGCGAGAACCCCGATGCCATCAAGATCTGGGCTACCGGTGGCGGCATCTGGCGCTGGGACTCCGGTCGCGACCAGCACTACTGCTCTGAGGAGATCCAGGCCGTGGTCGAAGAGGCCAAGATGGTCGGCATCCCCGTGTGGAGCCACTGCTACAACAACCACGCCGCTGCCTACGATTCCGTTCGCTTTGGCTGCGAGCAGTTGATTCACGGCTTCGATATCGATGAGCGCACCATGGACCTCATGGCCGAGCAGGGCACCTTCTTCACCCCGACGATCGCCTTCCTGCCCACCTGGTACGCCACCTATCCGCCCGTCTACGTCCCCGAGCTGCACGACAAGTACGAGGGCACCCTGGTCGAGAAGGAGCTGCAGCGCAACTACGACTGCCTGCGCGAGGCCAAGAAGCGCGGCGTCGTCATGACGATCGGCTCCGACTCCTTCTCCTTCGTCACCCCGTACGGCACTTGCTCCATCGAGGAGATGTACGAGTTCGTCGACAAGATCGGCTTCACTCCGGTCGAGACCATCACCTGCGCCACCCTCAACGGTGCCAAGATGTGCCACATCGAGGACGAGACCGGTTCCATCGAGGCCGGCAAGTGCGCCGACCTGCTGGTCGTCAACGGTGACGTCGCCGCCGACATCCACGTGCTCAACACCGACAACATGGACGTCATCATGAAGGACGGCTGGATTGTCGAGGGCGGCACCTTCGGCGAGGCAAACAAGTACAGCGCCTAAGCTACCGTTCATCGATGGCTTGATGTAAAACACAGTATTTGATTGCATAATGCAATGGAGAGGGTCGCTTGCGGCCCTCTTTATTGCTATGGGGTGCGTCAGTAAGAAGGAGATGACGGTGGATCTCAATAGGCTGATTCTGGGCAAGAGCTACAACTCTACCAAGGTCTTTCGTACCGCTCAGCATGTGGTTCAAGCCATCTTGCTCGGTATTGTCGTTCCGCTGCTTATCCTGCTGCTCATCTGGGATCTAACCGATAATCCCAATCCCGTTCCGGCCGTTGTCGTCATTGCCGGCTTGGTCATGCTGTGCTTCTTCTTCTCGTACGTCTTTGTCGTTCCCGACGACCTCACATCGAGCGCAACCGACCGCACGCTCGCCATCGCGTCGAAAATATTCGCCTACACGTCGCGCGGCCTTACGCCCGAAGCTGCCCTGGGCGCCTCTAAGATCATCCTGTCCGAAACTATCGCCTCTGCCATCTGCTTTACCGACGGCAAACAGGTGCTGGCGAGCTGGGGCGAGGACTCGGCAAAATGCCCCGCGGGCACCCCGGTGGTACTGCGGACTACGCTCAACGTGATCAACAGCGGTGAGCAAAGCGTGTTCTCGCGCGATGCCTCGACCGAGACGGGCGGCTACTTTCCGCGCCTGCGCGCCGGTATTGTCGCACCGCTTACCGTGCGCGGGCATTGCGTGGGCACGCTCGAGCTGTATTATCCCCGTCTGAGCAGCATCGATATGCGCCAGACGGCGCTTGCCTCGGGCTTTGCCGACCTCATTTCCACGCAGCTTGCGAGCTTTGAGCTCGAGCGCCAGGACGAGCTTACGGCCCGCGTGGAGCTGCGCGCCTTGCAATCGCAGGTCGATCCTCATTTTCTGTTTAACACCATCAGCACCATCGTGTCGCTCGTGCGTACCGAGCCGGACAAGGCCAGGTCGCTGCTGATCGACTTTTCCAATTACTACCGTCAGACGCTTTCTGATTCCGATACCCTCACAACGCTCGAGCACGAGGTGGAACAGGGCACTCGCTATATCAATCTTATGCAGGCTCGTTATGGCGACGGCCGTCTGCGCGTCTCGGTCGATATCGACTTTGAGGTGCGCGATTGCATGGTGCCGCCGTTTATCTTGCAGCCGTTGCTCGAAAACTGCATCAAGCACGCGCAGCGCGAGACCGAGCCGCTTTCTATTCGTGTTAGGGCTTTCGAGACCGATGACGGTTTGGAGATCATCGTCGAGGACGATGGCATCGGTATGAGCGAAGAGGTCTGCGCGCATCTGTTTGAGCAACATCGCCTGGAGGAGCCCGAGAGCATTACCGCCGACGGCTCCGTCAAGCGAGGTTGCGGCCTGGCGCTCTTCAACGTGCTTCAGCGCATCCATTTCTTTTACGGAGAAGATTCCGGCATGCGCGTGAAGTCCCAGGAGGGCGTGGGAACGCAGGTCATCGTCGAGCTGAACGGCGAGCCGCATGAGCCGGCGCCGTTGACGGCGTAGCACGCGGTTGGATTGAGAGAAAAAGAGGGGAAGCACATATGTCCGAAGGCTGGAACATCTTGGTGGTTGATGACGAGCCTCCCATTAGGGCTGAGCTACGCTATCTGTTGGAAAAGGATACGCGTGTGGGTCAGATTGCCGAGGCGGGCAATGTCACCGAAGCCGTGGAGTCGATTCTGTCGAACAAGCCCGACGTGTTGTTTTTAGACATTACCATGCCCGGTCGCTCGGGAATTGAGCTTGCCGAGACGCTGCAGAACCTAAAGACGCCGCCGGTGGTTGTGTTTGTGACGGCGTTTGCCGAATTTGCCGCTGATGCGTATAACCTCGATGCGGTCGACTATGTCGTCAAGCCGGTCGAGGACGCACGCCTGTCAAAGGCACTCGACAAGATCGAGGCAGCCTTGGGTGCCCGTCGTGTTATCCATGCTCCGCGCCAGCCTTTGCGTCTGACGGTGGACCGCGGGGGCAAAAAGGTGTTCATTCCCGCCGCAGACGTCTGCTACTTTGAGGCGCGCGCCGATTTTTGCAACGCCATCTGCGCCGAGGGAACGTACCTGATCAATGAGTCGATTTCCTCGCTCGAGCGGCGCTTGAGCTCCGAGGGCTTTATTCGCGTTCATCGCAGCTATCTGGTCAATTTGGAAGACGTGCACAATGTTGAGATTGGCTCCACGGGGTTGATGGAGCTCAGGCTCGACCGCGTGAGCTCGACGGTACCGGTGTCCCGTCGTCGTGCCGCCGAGGTCAAGTCGCACCTGGGGCTTGCGTAAGAGGCTTGCGTGCCGTCGTTTACCATCGCAGGTTTGGCATGGGCGCGCGGTGGGCATAATGGGTGGCATCGAATGAAATCGAAAGGATCATTATGCCCGCGCTTATCACCCATCATCTGTTTGGCGAGGAAAGCATCGACCGTCTTCCGCAGGGCGTCATCACGTCCGATGAAGAGCGCATTGCCTTTATCTTGGGCAACCAAGGCCCCGACCCGTTTTTCTTCCACATCCTGACGCCGCGCGTTTCCGACTGCACACTGCTGGCGCAGGTCATGCATCGCTCGCGCATGTCTCGCCAGTTCGCGTGCCTGCGCGACGGCGTGTCGCATCTGCTGCCGCGCGACGCCAGCTTGGGTCGCGCCTTTGCGCTGGGCCTGCTGTCTCATTACGTGCTCGACCGCAACGCCCATCCTTTTGTCTATGAGCAGCAGTTTGGCATCGTGGAGTCCGATTCAGAGCTTGAGAATTCGAGCAGTCAGGTCCATGCCGTGATTGAGAGCGACCTGGATGTGCTGATGCTGCAGCTTAAACGCGATGGCGCTACGGTCGACGATTATCCGCCGGCGGGCGAGATCGTCACCACCGATCGCATCAATCGCGTGGCCGGCGTGCTGATGAGCTATGTTGCCGGACGCGTGTACGGCATTGACATTCCGGCAGGGGAGTACGGTGCTGCCGTTGCCAATATGCAGCGACTTTACCGCGCGATTGAGCCGGCCGGCTCCGCAAAGACGCGCGCGATCTCGCTGGTTGAGGGCTTGGTGCACGACTACTCGCTGCTCGACGGCCTTGCCCATCGCGTGACGACGGAGCTGCCCGAGCGCACCGGTAACCTGGGCTATCTGACATGGAAGAATCCCTTTACCGACGAGGTCTCGAACGAGAGTTTCCCCGAGGTCTTTGATCGCGCGCTGGTCGATTACGAGTGCACGGTCGCACGTTTTATCGAGACCGGTGACATGGATGCCGTGACCAGTCACGTCAACTACAGCGGTCGCGTGCTCGAAGCCGATGAGGAGTTCGACCGCGAGGAATAGGGCCCGTGCGTGCCCCTTTGCCGAATCCTTACCGGCGGTTCTGGACAATTGGGGTACGATGAACTAACTGCATATCGGGCGAATACGAAGGGTCCCTGTCCATGAAATACACCAAGCTCGAGCGTAACTGGGTTATGTACGATGTGGGCAATTCGGCGCTCGTGCTGCTCAATACCTCGGTGGTGCCCATTTACTTTAACGCCATCAATACCGGTGCTTCCTCGGCCGACCTGGTGGTCGCTTGGGGCAACGCACAGACGATTGCCTCGCTGGTCATCGCCATGCTCATGCCCATTCTGGGCGCGCTTGCCGACTACGCCGGCAACAAGATTAAGTTCTTCTTGGGCTTCTTCCTCACGGGCCTGGTGCTTTGTCTGGCGCAGGCTATCCCAATGTCCGCCATGGCATTTTTGACCGTGTACGTGCTGTGCACCATCGGCCTTAACTCTTCTATGACGTTCTACGACGCCATGCTGCCCGACATTACCACCGACGAGCGCATGGACGCCGTGTCCAGCTCGGGCTATGCCTGGGGCTACATCGGTTCCACCGTGCCGTTCATCATCTGCCTGGCGCTCATCATGGGCGGCCCCGCTCTTGGCGTCCCCACCATGCTGGCAACGCGTCTGTCGTTTATCATCACCGGTGCCTGGTGGCTCATCTTTACCCTGCCGCTCATTCGCACCTATAAGCAAAAGTACGGTCGCGAGCGCGGTTCCGAGGACACTATCGGCCACATCGTGGGCGGTGTGTTCTCCGAGGTCGGACACACCATGCGCGAGATCGCCCACAACAAGACCGTGCTGGTCTACATGATCGCGTTCTTCTTCTATATCGACGGTGTGCACACGGTCATTTCCATGGCCACCAGTTACGGATCGGCCTTGGGCATCGATTCGACGCAGCTGGTGCTTGCGCTGCTCGTTACGCAGTTCGTGGCCTTTCCGTCCGCCATCATCTACGGCAAGCTCGCCGGACGCGTGGGCACGCTCAACATGATCCTGGTGGCGGTCGCCGCCTACATGGGCATTGTGCTGTTCGCCGCGTTCTTCCTAAAGACCGCCTTTGAGTTTTGGGTGCTTGCCATTATGGTCGGCCTGTTCCAGGGCGGCGTGCAGGCGCTTAGCCGTAGCTACTTTGGCCGCATTATCCCCAAGGAAAAGTCCAACGAGTACTACGGCTTCTTTGACATCTTTGGTCGTTATGCAAGCGTCATGGGCACTTTCCTAGTGTCGGTCGTCACCTCGCTGACCGGCAACCCGTCGCTGGGCGTCCTTTCCATTGGCGTGCTGCTGATCGTTGGCTTTATGCTGCTGGTCCGCCTGTCCCGCATGACTCGGGCGGCAGAGCATGCCGCATAGGAGCGAGCGGCTATTGTGCCTGTCCACGGTACTCTTTTGGGGTTATCCGCAATAAACATTGCGACTTGCGAGCAATGATTTGCCCAAGTGGGTATGATGGAATCAGCTAGGTCGCGGGGCGTCGCCTGTGTTTGGCGGCGTCCCGTTTTTGTGTTGCAGGGAGGGTAAGGCATGAACGCCACGGTCGTGATTCCAACGTATTGGGCGGGCGATGACGCTTGCGCAAACGCCCCTGGCACCTATGATCATTCGACGCGACTCAACGCCGACAATCCCGAACTCGACCGCTGCCTGGCCTCGCTTGAGCAGGTACGTGACATCCCGCGCATCATCCTTTTGGTGGTCTGTCCCGTTTCTGCCACAGCCGATGTGTCGCTGCGCGTGCGCGAGATTGTCGACGCGCATCCCACGCTCAAGGTCACCGTTGTCACCAACACCCAGGCCTCGCGCATCGCAGACCGGGTTGCTCAGATCGCGCCCAAGGGTTCGGGCGAGTGCGTGAGCCTGCGAGGCTACGGTGCCATCCGCAACATGGGGCTAGCCTGTGCCGCTGTGCTGGGGCATGACGCGGTTATCTTTTTGGATGACGATGAGACTGTCATCGACGCCGACTTTATGAAGCGCGCGACCTATGCGTTGGGGCAGCAGACACGTCAGGGCTTGCCGATCTTGGTCAAGAGCGGCTATTTCTACGATCGCGACGGCTCGCCGCTGGCTCCCACGGACAAGGCGGGCATCTGCCATCGTTGGTGGACCAAGCGCATCGAGTTCAACCGTTGGATGAAAAAGGCGCTCTCGGGCACTCGCATCTCGCGCTCCAACTACGTGTGCGGCGGCCTGATGGCCCTGCACGCCCGCGCCTTTACGCGTGTGGCCTTTGACCCGTTTATCACCCGCGGCGAGGACTTGGATTACCTCTTTAACATGCGCATGTTTGGCTACGACGTGTGGTTCGATAACGAGTGGACCGTGCGCCATCTGCCTCCGGAGTCCGAAAAGCGCTCACCGCGCTTTATGCAGGATGTATACCGTTGGTACTACGAACGGGCCAAGTTGACATTCGCCGCGCATCAAAAGGAGCTCATTCCCGTTACGGCGGCATCACTCATGCCCTACCCGGGCCCGTGGATTTCGCGCGAGCTCGACGACCGCGTGCGCAAGACCGCTATGGTCCGCAGCGTGTTTACCCGCGAGCATGAGGGCTACCTGCGCATCTGGCGCCATGGTATCGGCGAGGCAAAGGCCTATGCGCGCCAAAACGCTGCAAGCTATCTGCGTTTCCAGAGCTTTTGGCCCAAGATCATGGACGGGCTTTGGCGTGACGCACAACTGATCAGTATCCTGGAGGGGGCCGAATGATCGACCGCCGCGCCCAGCGCGATAGTTCAATATCAATCTTTCGCATCATTGCCGTTACCTGCGCCATTTGCGTGCTGGTGTACTTTATTTTTGCCTTGGTGACCGGTATCGAGCCGATCGCCACGGTGATTGCCTGCGCGCTGCTGTGCATCTTTCTGTGCATCTTTATCTTTTTGACGCTCAATCCCGATTCGGTGCGCTCCCAGTACACCGAGGAGACGCTCTCGGTGGCCTCGGCCATGCTCGAGGACATTAAGGGCGGTCTGACGCAGGAGTCGGCGCGTTTGGTGTGCCGGCGCATTTTGCCCGAGACGCGCGCCATGACGGTGGCCATCACCGACGAGGGCAACGTGTTGGCCTGCGCGGGCGAGTTTGAGGAAAAACTACTGCCAGATTCTCCCATCCACACGCTTGCCACACGCTACGTTATCGAACATGGCATCGTGCAGTCGTTCAACCGTATGGTGGATGTCGTGGGCTCGGATGGCTCGCACAACCAAGTCCCCGCCGGCATTATCGCCCCCATCAAGGTGGGCGATCGTACCGTCGGCACGCTCAAGTTCTACTACAAGACCCCGCGCGCCGTCGACCGTACCCAGTATGCGCTTGCCTCGGGCTTTGCCGAGATCTTGTCCACGCAGCTCGCCATCCACGAGCTCGAGGTGCAAAAGGAACTCACGGCGCGCGCCGAGGTGCGTGCGCTGCAAGCGCAGATTAACCCGCACTTCCTGTTCAACACGCTGAACACCATTGCATCGTTTACGCGCACCGACCCGCTGCGGGCCCGCGAGCTGCTTCGTGAGTTCTCATCGTTCTATCGTGCCACGCTCGACAACTCGGGATCGCTTATTCCGGTCTCGCGCGAGGTCGCACAGACCAAGCGCTACCTTACCTTTGAGAAGGCCCGCTTTGGCGAGGACCGCGTGCTTGCGACGTTCGATGTGTCCGAGGACGTAGAAGATACGCTGGTGCCGGCGTTCGTGATCCAGCCGATTGTCGAGAACGCCGTACGTCATGGTATGGGCGATGACGACGCCCTGAGGATCGACGTGACCGTTCACCAAGACGGCGAGGATGCAATCTTGATTGCCGTGGCCGATAATGGCGTGGGCATGGATGAGGGTACCGCCGCCAGACTGTTTGACGAGCGCTCTGCCCGTCCCGACGCCAGCTCTCCCCAGGGTGGCGGCGCCGGTGTGGCCATGCACAATATTTCGGAGCGCATCCATCGCTTTTATGGGCCGCACTCCTATACGCGTGTCGAATCGGCGCCGGGCAAGGGCACCAAAGTGCTCCTTCATCTTGATTTGTCAGAGAGCATCTTCGACATTCAAGAGTAGAATAAAAGGCTACGGGCTCAACGTCATGCGACGGATGCCCGGCGTAGTTAGTTGACGAAAGGTTTTATCCCTATGCTGCGTGCGATGATTGTGGATGATGAGGCGCCGGCTCGCTCGGAGCTTCGCTTCCTGCTCGAGCAAACGGGCAAGATCGGCACGATCACGGAGGCGTCGAGCGTCCGCTCCGCCATCGAGATGCTTATGGAAAGTCGCGTGGATGTCGTGTTTCTCGATATCTCGATGCCCGGTGCCTCGGGCCTGCAACTTGCCGAGGCGCTGCATAAGCTCAAAAATCCGCCGGCGATCGTGTTTGTGACTGCGTATAGTGACCATGCGGTCGAGGCATTCGACGTGGATGCCGTCGATTATCTGATGAAGCCGGTCGAGGAAGCTCGCTTGGATCGCGCGATCGAGAAGGTCATGCAACGCGCCAAGCCGGTTACGGACAGCAAGGTGACCATCGAGCGTATCCCGGTGGAAAAGGGCGGCCGCAAGGTGCTCATTCCCGTGGATGACATTCGCTTTATCATGGCCAAGGACGATTACTCCTGCATCTATACCGTCGATGATCGCTTTTTGTCGACGACCTCGCTGGCGCAGTTTGAGGCCAAGCTCTGCGACTTTGGCTTCTTCCGTGTTCACCGCCGCTATATCGTCAACTTGGCGTGCGTTACGGACGTCGAGACGGTGCCCTCGGGCGCCATCCAGCTGGGCATTACGGGCGTCGACGAACGCGTGCCGGTTTCGCGCCGCCGCGTCGTGCCGCTCAAGAAGGCCCTGAGTCTCTAGCACACTGGCCCCGCAGCCCTGTAGACCCATCGTCTGCGGAGCCGTGGGGCCTTTTTTGTATGTATCTGCCGAATCGTTTTTTGCGGAAGGGATCCCATGAACAGTGCAAGCGCCAAGCGTATCGACATCATCTCGGACACCCACGGCTATTTATCGCCTGCGCTCTTGGATGAGCTTGAGGGCGCAGACCTGATCATCCACGCCGGCGACCTCACGTCAGAGATAGACTACGAGCACCTATGCACCATCGCCCCCGTGCGGGCCGTACTGGGCAACAACGATTACTACCGCGACTACGGCCCCGATGTAGACCGTCTTGCGCTCTTTACCTACGAAGGCCTCAAATTCGCCGTAGCCCACTACCGCGAAGACCTTCCGGTGGGATCCGTAGACGTAGCCATCAACGGCCACACCCACGTAACCAAAGAAGCCCAAGTGGGCCGTTGTTTAGTCCTCAACCCGGGCAGCGCCAGCTACCCCAGAGGCACCCGAGGCCCCACCATGGCCAGAATGCTAGTAAAAGACGGCAAGATCATAAGTACCAAGTTTATTGACCTAGACTAACCGCAACAAAAACGGGGGATGCACAATGCGTCCCCCGTTTTTCTTTAAGCCAAAGGCCGAAGTTCAACAAGATCCATCAGACCAACCCCGCCGAAGAGCACGCGGGCTAGCCGCGCAGCGGCGCACGCCCGCAAAACTGGTTGAATAATGTGACGGCAGGGAGGGTCTCCGGGGCTGAGGGCGGGGGTTAAGTTTGTCGCGAGTTCCGCACGCAAAGGAAAGCACTTAATGTGCTTTCC
>OATP01000371.1_pt1 | contig 28907 bp, 19 predicted proteins | sample 1495041 | NCBI WGS metagenome assembly OATP01 (sample SAMEA2579972, study PRJEB22360) | human gut metagenome | biome: human gut; feature: human-associated habitat; material: faeces | place: Denmark | collected 2008/2010 | reverse complement strand
CGTACGATGGGTGTGGGGGGGGGCGGCCGAGGATGTTGCGGCTGCCGAGACCTCGCGCGAGGAAGCGCTTGAGCGCGGTCTTGCGTGCGAGGAGGCCGCCCGCGGCTACAACGTCGACCTCTGCGATTTCCTTGTCGCTGCTAACGAACTCGCCGAACTTCGCCGTCGTATTCGTCGCGCCCGCGGCTCAGTCGATTTTGACACGGCCGAGATTCGCGCTCTATTGGATGAGGACGGAGTACCCGTGCAGATTGTGGCGCGTGAGCGTTCGTGTGCCACGTCGCTTATCGAGGAGGCCATGCTGCTCGCCAACGAGTGCGTTGCAGAGTGGCTGGCAGACCGTGATATCGAGGCCTGCTATCGCGTGCATGAGGATCCGAGCCCCGATAGCCTGCACGGTGCCGCCGTTGCGCTGACGCAGCTAGGCATCATCGACGATCGCCGTGCTGCCGGTATTGCCCTGGGGAGCCCCGATGAGCTACAGGCTGCAGTTGATGCTCCCGCCGGTACGGCCAACGCACCGCTCGTCAACACGCTGCTTCTGCGCAGCATGCAGCGCGCGCTGTACAAGCCGCGCAACGAGGGCCACTTTGCGCTCGCCGCGCCGTGCTACTGTCACTTTACGAGTCCCATCCGTCGCTACCCCGATCTGGTGGTGCACCGCGTGCTCAAACTGCAGTTGGCCTATGAGCAGCTCGGCGGCAAGGACGCCTTGGTCCGTACGTCGCGGCTGATCGGCAAGGGGCGCGAGTCGCTGGCCCGCAGTCTGCCCCCGGCCCGTGAGCGGTGCGCCGCGCATTCTGCCGCAGATCTGCCGCGCATGCAGCGATGCCGAGCGCGCGGCAGATGCCGCCAGCCATGCGACGCAAAAGATCAAGATTGCCCAGTACTATGAGGACCGTCTGGGCGAGCGCTATGCCGGAACCGTCTCGTGGGTTAGCAGCATGGGCCTCTTTGTGCGCTTGGACCTAACGCAGGTCGAAGGCTTGGTTTCGATCAAGAGCTTGGGCAACGAGTGGTTCGAGTTCGACGAGGACGCGCTTACGCTGACGGGCGCCGACACGGGGACTCGCTATGAACTGGGTCAGCGCGTGATTGTCGAGGTCTCGCGCGTCAATACCACGCGTGGGCACTTGGACTTTAAGCTTATCCATTAGCCAAATCCCGACTCATGGTGGGGGAGCGGAGGGCGGCCTTTCGGGACGCCCTTCGCATTTGAATCGTGACTACCTTGCCGCCTGCTCGGCCGCCCGCTTACCTGCTATTTGAGAGGTAAAACCTACCAAAATAAACCTGTCCCTTTTTGGCAGGTTTTCAAGAAAGCGGGGATGAGATGGCGACGGTGTACGGTTATGCGCGGGTGAGTTCGCGCGATCAGAACCTGAATCGGCAGCTGGATGCGCTGGGCGCCTATGGCGTGGAACCGGCGAATATCTTTGCCGATCGTGCGAGCGGCAAAGACTTCGATCGACCGCGGTATCGCGAGCTACTGTGCGCGTTGGATTCCGGTGATGTGCTGGTGGTACTTTCCATTGATCGGCTGGGCCGTAACTACAGCGAGATCCTCGAGGAATGGCGGTGCATAACCAAAGAGCTCGGCGCCGCCATCGTGGTGCTGGACATGCCGTTGCTCGACACGCGCGCCAGAGACTGTGGTGGGTCGGACGTAACGAGTGCGTTGATTGCCGATATCGTTTTGCAGCTGCTGAGCTATGTGGCGCAGGTGGAGCGCGAGAACATTCACCGGCGCCAAGCCGAGGGCATTGCGGCGGCGCGAGCACGCGGCGTGCGCTTTGGCCGGCCCCGCAAGCCCTGTCCTCCGCAATTCGAGCTGGTGCGCGATACCTACGAAGCGGGTGATATCACGCGGAGTCAGGCGGCAAAGCGGCTAGGCGTGTGCGTGGGGACATTCGATCGCTGGATGCGCGAGATGGAGTAGGGGCGCCACGGTCCTTTGGCGCCCCGATTCGAACATTTTGGATTTCGCTATGGCGACAACTGCATTTGGGGGTACACTCGCTGCTGCTCAAAAATGACGGAGGTTAGTCCTTGGCGCGTGTGAAGCACATAGTCGGATGGATTTCAGTTGCCCTGCTGGTCGTGACGCTGGCAAGTATTTGGATGCTGACGGAGCAAAACGTGGAACAGACGTCGTCGCTCAGCGAGTCCACCGCGCGTGCGGTGGAAGGGCGGGCCGTGGACGTGCGGACCGACGCCGCGCAGGAGTCCCAGACGGGGGATGCCGTCGAGGGCGCGGATTCAACGACTGCCACCGTTCATCCCGACTTGCTTGCGCCTGTTCGCCTGTGGATGGGTGCCAACATTCGTCGCGTCGCACATACCGTTGAGTTCTTCTTTGTAGGACTGTTTGCGTCGGCGACAGTGGCGTGCCTGGGTGAGTGCCTGCCATGCGCGCGATTCCGGTACGTACTCGCTCTGCTCTTTTGCGCCGTCTGCTCTGTCGGTGACCAAGTGCACAAGATCTTTGTTCCTGGTCGTCATTTCGACATGATCGACCTGGGCTTCGATGCCGCGGGCTATGTCACCGCCATGCTGTTGGTATTGCTGGCGGCCGCGCTGGCTCGGTGCGCGACCTGTCCCATTGGCGCCCATGCGAGACGCTAACCTCAAGATGGAAAACCGCGACCGCCTGTACGTCGGCGCTGGTTACAATATCGGCATCGGTCGCAGATGGCCATCGATGCGCTGTTTGCCAGACACTTGTCTTTTCTAAGAAGGGAATCCCCATGACCGTACTGTTTGTTGAATATCCCAAGTGCTCGACCTGTAAAAAGGCCAAGGCATGGCTGGACGAACATGGGGTTGAGTATATCGACCGCGATATCGTTACGGACAATCCCACGGCCGATGAACTTGCGACCTGGATTGCTCGTTCGGGGCTGCCGGTGCGACGCTTCTTTAACTCGTCGGGCATGAAATATCGAGAGCTGGGCCTGAAGGCGCGCCTGGATGCGGGTCTGACGGACCAGGAATGCTGCGAGCTGCTGGCGACCGACGGCATGCTTGTTAAGCGTCCGCTACTGGTGGGCGACGACTTTGCGATCCCCGGCTTTAAGGAAGTGGCTTGGACCGAGGCGTTGCTGTAGCGTCTGCGGAAAGTGCGTCCCGTTTCGAGCGCTGATTCTGGGATGTGCTTTCCGGTTGAGAGCTCTATCGGAAATGACATCCCGTTTCGAGCGCTGATTCCGGGACACGGTTTCCGATTGAGGGCTCGACGGGAAAGTAGGGACCAGTTTGAGCTTGAAATCTGGGACGCACTTTCCGCCGGCGGGCCTGCCCCAGTCAGTCCTTCAGCTGCGCCCATTCGTGTGGGTCGTAGATCTTTACGTGCTTGTCGGGCGTGTCACTCCAGTACTCTTCGTCCATAAAGGGCAGGTATGCCTGAATGCCGGGGCAGATAAACGGAATCCGTTGCCGCTGCAGGCGCTCGCGCTGTCGCCGCTCCAGGTTCGTCTCGGATATGACGGTCGGCATGCCGGACAGCTCGACGAGGCTTGCTTGGATGCGCTTGAGGTCGGGGAGCGCCGCATGCCATGACGTCCGCATGATCAAAAATGAGGCGCGGCGGTAGTTTGCCTGCATCACCGTGATGGCGGGGCGCAGCGTGGGATGGATTTTGTCCCGTTCGGGCCAAAGGCCGGCAGTGATCTCGAGGCCCAGGGTCTCCCATAGGTAATCAAGCTCTTCGTCCATGGCGCCTCGATATCTACGCGATCATTGATACTTCGATTGTGTTGCCTGGTGCTATCGTTTTCGCGGTAGAATCTGCCAACGGTTGACGGCTACCGCTCGCGGCGTTTTGCCCTTCGTGTACAGCGGTCGGCTTCACAGGTCCTTCACGTGTTGGACGAAATTAGGCCAATTTGGCCGAATTTCAAAAAAGTCAAAATTGGGGCTTGCGTCATGGCGGGACTTCCCGTATATTTCTTTCTTGCGCAAAGGCACAGCCGAGCGCAGCAATGCAGTCATTGGGATGTCGTCTAATGGCAGGACAGCGGATTCTGGTTCCGTCAATGGGGGTTCGACTCCCTCCATCCCAGCCATTGCATTTGCTACATATGGCCCGTTCGTCTAGCGGTTTAGGACGCCGCCCTCTCAAGGCGGAGATCACCAGTTCGAATCTGGTACGGGCTACCCACAAATGAACGCCCGGGCCTCGCAAGAGACCCGGGTTTTGTGTATCGACCGTATATACGGCGCCTGCCGTGTTTCGCTCAGATCGAGGAGTAGCCATGGATCTGCCCATCAGCTTGCAAGACATCACGTATGCCGAGAACTATCTGGCGCAGGGCGACCTGGCTACGGCGACGCCGCTGTTGGAGCGCCTGGTGGAGCTCGCCGAGGAGTATATCGACGCCGAGTGCAAGACGGAGGAGAAGCGCCAATACTTTAGCTTCGATAGCAAGTTTGAGCGCTTGGCCTATCGCCGCGTGGAGAAGGATCCGCGCGAGCTCGTGCAGGTCGAGGTGCCGTTTGACCGCCTGTACTCCGACATGGCATTTGCCTACATTCGCCAGCAGGATTATGTGAGCGCTCGTAATGCCCTGATGCAGGCCGTGCGTTGGGACCCCATGAACTGCAACTATCGCTTGGACTTGGCCGAGCTGTTCCGCGCACTCGAGGACAAGCAGGAATGGGCATCGCTCTCGTTCTCGGTGCTGGAGCGTGCAAGCGATGGCAAGTGCGCCGCCCGCGCCTACGCCAATCTAGGTCAGTATTTCCTTGAGCCCGAGACCGAGAACGTCTCGGCGGCCGTGGGTTGCGCGCGTCTGGCACTGCGCTTGGCCCCTGGCGATGCACATACGACGCGCCTGCTCAACAAGATCCATACTGCTTATCCGGATGCCGCCGATGAGAGCGACGACCACGTGATGGGTGAACTGGCCCTGCAAGGCGTGCCGACCTCGCCTTCGGCCGAGATTGCCATCTGCCTGATTATGTGCGCGACCGATGCTGCAAGTGACGGCGACAAGCAGGAGGCGACGCGCCTGACAGTGCGCGCTCGCGACTTGGTGGGCGAGGAGGCATGCGCGGCGATTATCAAACTGGTGCGCGAGAGCGACGCCGAGCTCAATGCCGAGCGCAAGGCAAAGCGCGACGCCGCGGGCTCAAACGCCGATGGAGCCAAGGAGGCCGGCGATGCCCAGTAAGCGCGAGCGCAAGCTTATCTCCAAGAATCGCTCGGCACACCACGAGTACTTTATCGATGAGACCTTTGAGTGCGGCATCGAGCTGAGTGGCACCGAGGTCAAGTCGATTCGTGAGCGCGCGTGCCAGATCACCGACACCTTTGCACTGATCCGTGGCGGCGAGTGCTGGCTGGTAGGCCTGCATATTCACCCTTATAGCCATGGTGGCGTGTGGAACCGCGACCCTGATCGCCGCCGCCGCCTGCTGCTGCACCGCAAGGAGATTGATTTTCTTGACGGTAAGCTACGTAATCGCGGCTATGCCCTGGTGCCGCTGGAGCTCTACTTTAATACCGACGGCCGTGTAAAGCTGCTGCTGGGACTAGGCCGCGGCAAGAAGCTTTACGACAAGCGCGAGGATATGGCCAAGCGCGATGTCCAGCGCGAAATCGACCGTGCGCTCAAGGAACGCAACCGCTAGGCACTCTGTATAAGTTGCGGTGGAATAGTTCCTGTTTGAGGCCAAATAGCCGACAAGCAGGAACTATTTCACCGCAACTTGGTGGAGGGACTTGGCTGACCTGCAATCTTGGCACATATGTGTATGGGGCGGTGTCCGTTACGGGCGCTGCCTTTTTTGTGGGTACATACATCCATAAGGTACCGACCCGGGTTAGGGGAGTGATCGTTATGGACAAAACTGCGTTCTTTACCATGCCGAGCGGTCTGTACGTGGTGAGCGCCGCGGCAGACGGGCTGCGCGCCGGCTGCGTCATCAACACGGCGGTGCAGGTGACGTCCATGCCGCCGCGCATTTCGGTTGCCGTGAACAAGGACAACGTCACCTCGGGCGTCATCGCATCGGCCAAAGCGTTCGCACTGACCGTGATCGATCAGACCGCCGACATGCTCTACATCGGTAACTTTGGGTTCCGCACCAGCAGCGACTATGACAAGTTTGCCAAATACGAGACCCGCGAGACGGCTCTGGGCATGCCCTATGTGCCCGAGCACGCGGCGGCCCTGTTTAGCTGCCGTTTGATCGACACTGTGGATGTGGGTACGCATCTACTGTTTATCGGCGAGGTCGAGGATGCCGAGCGCCTGAGCGACGAGACGCCGCTGACGTACGACTACTATCACACGGTTCTGAAGGGCAAGACGCCTCCGAAGGCCTCGTCCTATCAAGGCTAGAATTGTTGTAAAAACACTTGCATTATTTTATTGAGAACATATACTAATAAGCGAAGTACATCACCAGTCGAGTTCGAGAGGAGAACATCATGGCTGAGGAGAAGAAGACATATAAGTTCGTGTGCGTCGTTTGCGGTTACGAGGTTGAGGTCGACACGCCCGAGCTGCCCGAGGACTACGTGTGCCCGGTGTGTGGCGTCGGTCCCGATCAGTTTGAGCTCGTCGAGGAGTAGCTCGCAGGCACACGGCGAAAGCCGAATATAGCTCTGTCCAAGGGCCCCGGTCGAATTCTCGGCTGGGGCCCTTTTCCTCCGTCCCCAAGGGATCGCGGCTGCTGTTAGCCGATCCTGTCTGTTGTGAGTCCGGTCGACCGTTTGTCTCGATCTGTAACATGTGGTGGCTCAAAACGGGTCTATCTGTTACAGATTGAGACAAAAGCTTGGAGCTGAAGAAATGTCTCGATCTGTAACATCTAGAAGCGGAAATTGGGTCCACTTGTTACAGATCGAGACAAACCAAAACCGTCCGGCAGAAGATCTCAATCTGTAACATCTAGCAGTGAAAAAGGGGCCTACGTGTTACAGATTGAGACAAACGGAGCTGTCCCTCGGAATGATCTCGATCTGTAACATCTGGACATCAAAAGCGGGTCTAGATGTTACAGATCGAGACGTTTGCCTGGGTAGGTGTCCTGCCCCATTACATCCCTGTCAACAACACGACATCGAGAATCGTCACGATGGCACCGATCCCTACGAGCAGCGCGTTGAGCGGGCGCGAGTTGGCGTATTTGCCCATGACGCTGCGTGAGCTGGTGAGTCGTATGAGTACAAAGACCGTAATCGGCAGCTGGAGCGACAGCAGCGCCTGGCTCCAGATGAGACCTTCAAAAGGATTTGGGACGACCAGGCATGCCGCCACAGCGCCGACGAAACAGGCCGCTACCCCGATTGAGGAATGTCGGTCGTGGATGTCGTATTCCTCGTCGAACATACCCGCGGTGATGGTTCCCGCCGCCATGCCCGCTGTCACGCTGCTCGATAGGCCCGCGAACAGCAACGCTACCGCAAAGATGGTCGAGCTCGCCGGACCCAAGATGGGGGAGAGCGTGGCCGCTGCGACAGCGAGGTCGTCTACGACAATGCCGTGCGCAAAGAAGGTCGTTGCGGCCAGGATGACCATGGCCGAGTTGATTGCCCAGCCCACGCCCATCGAAAAGAGCGTGTCGAAGAGCTCATAGCGTAGACGTTCTTCGATAACCTGCTCGCCTTGGCCTTCGAAGTGCATGGATTGGATGACCTCGGAGTGCAGAAAGAGGTTGTGGGGCATAACGACCGCGCCCAGGACGCTTACGATAATCGCGGCAGAGCCAGTGGGCATACGGGGCGTGATCCAGCTTGCGGCGGCCTGCGGCCAGTCGACCTTGACCAGCGCAAGCTCGGCTAAAAACGAGAGTCCTACCACGCCTACGAAGGCGATGATCCATCGCTCGGCGCGCTTGTAGGAGCTCGTCATGAGCATCGCCATCGATACTGCCGCCACGATGACGCAGCCCGCGCGCACGGGCAGCCCAAAGAGCATTTGGAGCGCGATCGCGCCACCCAGGACTTCGGCCATGGCGGTGGCGATCGTAGCGAGATAGGCGCTGACGAGCACCGTGCGTCCCACGATGCGGGGGAGGTAACGTGTCGTGGCCTCGGCAAGGCAGGCGCCCGTGGCGATGCCCAGGTGTGCAGCGTTGTGCTGCAGCACGATGAGCATGATCGTGGACAGCGTGACGATCCGCAGCAGCGCGTAGCCAAACTGCGAGCCGGCGGCCATATTGGAGGCCCAGTTGCCCGGGTCGATAAAGCCGACGGTCACGAGCAGCCCGGGGCCGATGTGCCGCGCAATATCTAGGCCTCCGTGACCACCGGTGCGTCGGGAGCCAAAATGATGTTTGAGATGGTTGATCATGGTGCGCTCCTGCGTGCCGTTTGCTTGACGCCGCAAAGGATACCCGTTTTAGGCTAAAAAGTTAACCAAGACTAACAAGATTGTTGTATTTGAATAGGATGGTGAAAGGGGATTGCCGAAATGTCTCGATCTGTAACAACTGGAGATGGAAATTGGGCCTAGGTGTTACAGATCAAGACAGGAAGAAATGGTCCTATGGAATATCTCGATCTGTAACAGCTGACCGCCAAAACCGGCCCTTCGTGTTACAGATCGAGACAAACCAAAACCGTCCTGCAGAAAATCTCAATCTGTAACATCTAGGCGCCAAAATTGGGTCTTCCTGTTACAGATTGAGATGTTTGAAGCGGTGAGCTTGCGGGCCGAGCCTGGGGTCCTTGTTGTCGCCCTTGAGGTCGGCGGCGCCCACTCGTAGGGCGTGCGTTACGCGATTGTTTCGAAACGGGTGGGAAACACAACGGGCCGGCGATGCTCCTAGTATGCCTATTCAACTGACTGACTAAATATCTAGGGGAGGATCGCGATGCAGGCAGATTTCGCTCAGCAGCAGGGCCTTTATCGCCCCGAATTCGACCATGATGCATGTGGCATCGGCGCGCTCGCCGATATCAACGGTGAGCGCCATCACCAGATTCTGGACGATGCACTGTCCATTCTGGTCAACTTGGAGCACCGCGGCGGCACGGGACTCGAGAAGAACACCGGCGACGGCGCCGGCATCCTGTTCCAGGTTCCGCATCACTTTTTCCGTAAAGAGGCCCAAAAGTGCGGCCAGATTCTGCCGGCAGAGGGCGACTATGGCGTGGCCATGCTGTTCTTCCCGCAGGACGACAAGGGCGTAGAGGATGCCCGCCGCGTGTTTGAGGAGGGTTGCGCCGAGGCCGGCGTGCCGCTGCTCTTTTGGCGCGAGGTGCCCGTCGACCCGCACGACCTGGGCGAGACGGCCCGCGCCTGCATGCCCACTATCCTGCAGGCCTTCCTGGGCCGTCCGGACGACACGCCGGCAGGTGACGCCTTCGAGCGTCGCCTGTACGTGTGTCGCCGCACCATCGAGAAAAAGGCCGACGCCGAGTTTGCCCTGCGCGGCAAGATCTTCTACGTGTGCTCCATGAGCTCGCGCACTATCGTGTACAAGGGCATGCTGGTCGCCACGCAGATGCGCCGCTTCTTCATCGACCTCAACGACGCCGCCGTCAAGACGGCCGTAGCGCTCGTCCACTCGCGCTACTCCACCAACACCACGCCCAGCTGGGAGCGCGCGCACCCCAACCGCTTTATCATCCACAACGGCGAGATCAACACCCTCAAGGGCAACGTCAACTGGATCCGCGCCCGCGAACCCAACCTGTACAGCCCCGTGCTGCAGCACGATCTTGAGCGCGTGATGCCCATCATCAACCGCGAGGGTTCCGACTCCGCGATTCTGGACAACGTGCTCGAGTTCCTGGTCATGAACGGTCGCCCGCTTACGCGTGCCGCATCCATGTTGCTGCCCGAGCCGTGGGACCACAACGACAGCCTGAGTGAGGAGCGCCGCGCCTACGACGCTTACCAGTCCATGCTCATGGAGCCGTGGGATGGCCCGGCGGCCATCGCCTTTACCGACGGCCGTACCTTGGGTGCCGCCCTCGACCGCAACGGCCTGCGTCCTGCCCGCTACTATGTGACGCGCGACGGCCGCTTTATGCTGGCGAGCGAGGTGGGTACCATCGAGGTGAGCCCCGAGAACATCCTGACGAGCGGCTGTCTGGGACCGGGCCAGATGCTCGAGGTCGACTTTGCCCGCGGGCGCGTCATCTACAATGATGAGCTGCGCGCCCGTTACGCCAAGGAAAAGCCCTACCGTGATTGGATTGCCGAGGAGACGCTGACCGTCGACGCGCTCGATAGGCCTGCCGCGGCAACGCCCGCCGAGGACGCCGAGGTACCCGTCGCCGTGCGCATGGCTAAGCTCGGGTATCACTGGGATGATGTTGACGAGGTCGTGCGTCCCATGGCCCAGCAGGGCAAGGCTCCGCTCGCCTCGATGGGCATCGATGCGCCGCTGGCCTGTCTGTCCAAGAAGACGCGCTCCTTCTTCGACTACTTCTATCAGCTGTTCGCCCAGGTCACGAACCCGCCCATCGATGCCCTTCGCGAGCATATGGTGACTTCGACCACGCTCTACCTGGGCAACCACGGCAACCTGCTCGAGGATTCCCGCACGGCCTGCCAGCTGGTGCGCTTGGAGCGTCCGCTGCTGAGCGAGGAGGAGTTCGACCGCATCTGCGCCATCGACCGCGTGGGCTTTAAGCCCCGCCGTTTTCGCGCTGTCTATCGCCGCGATGCCGGCGAGGGCGCACTGCAGGCTGCGCTCAAGCAGCTTGCAGAGGACGTTGAGGCTGCGGTCCGCGACGGCGTGAACATCGTGGTGTTGAGCGATCGTGCCGCTGCGGGCGAGGTGCCCGTGCCGTCGCTGCTCGCCGTGGGCTGCGTGCACAACCACCTGATCCGCGCCGGCGTGCGTACCTTTGCCGACATCGTGGTGGAGTGTGGCGATGCCGTGTCCCCGCACGACTTTGCGGCGCTGGTGGGCTACTCCGCGAGCGGCATCTATCCGTACAACGCGCATGCGTGCATCCGCAATCTGGCGTCACGCGGCGACCTGGACGTGACGGCCGAGCAGGGCATCGCCAACTACAACAAGGCTGCGACCGCCGGCATCGTCTCCATCATGTCCAAGATGGGCATCTCCACGGTGCAGAGCTACCACTCTGCGCAGATCTTCGAGGCCGTGGGCTTCACTCCGGAGTTCGTCAACGCGTACTTCGCCGGCACGGTGAGCCGTGTGGGCGGTATGGGTGTCGAGGACGTTGAGCGCGAGCAAAACGATCGCTACGACGCCGCGCTCGCTATCCTTAAGAGCCCGGCTCCCGATCAGCTGCCCACGCTGGGTCTGACCAAGTGGCGCCCGCTCGGCGGCGAGGATCACCTTATCGACCCACAGACCGTCTACCTGCTGCAGACCGCCTGCCGCGAGGACAGCTACGACACCTTTAAGGAGTGCAGCGCCCGCCTGCACCGCACCGGCCGTGCCGTGCGCCTGCGTGACCTGCTGGACTTTGACGACAACGGCCGCACGCCGGTTTCGCTCGACGAGGTGGAGCCCGCGCTCAACATCGTCCGCCGCTTTAACACCGGCGCCATGTCGTACGGCTCCATCAGCAAGGAAGCACACGAGTGCATGGCCATCGCCATGAACCGCCTGCACGGCCGTTCCAACTCGGGCGAGGGCGGCGAGGACCCGCGTCGCGAGACCCCGCTGGCTAACGGTGACTCCAAGAATTCCGCCATCAAGCAGGTGGCAAGCGCGCGCTTTGGCGTGACGAGCCGCTACCTGTGCAGCGCCTTCGAGATTCAGATCAAGATGGCCCAGGGCGCCAAGCCCGGCGAGGGCGGCCACCTGCCCGGCAAGAAGGTCTACCCCTGGATTGCCGAGGTCCGTCAGTCCACGCCCGGCATCGGCCTGATCTCGCCCCCGCCGCACCACGACATCTACTCCATCGAGGACCTGGCAGAGCTAATCTTTGACCTTAAGAACGCCAACCCCGGCGCGCGTGTGTCGGTCAAGCTGGTCAGCGAGGCCGGCGTCGGCACCATCGCCACTGGTGTTGCCAAGGGTGCCGCCGACAAGATCTTGATCAGCGGCCATGAGGCCGCCCTCCAAGCTCTGAACCCCCGGCCACAACGGCGGCTCCGGTGCCGCGGCGCGCGATTCGATCTGGCACGCCGGTCTGCCGCTGGAGCTTGGCCTTGCCGAGGCCCAGCAGACGCTGCTGCAAAACGGCCTGCGCTCGCGCGTGGTGCTCGAGGCCGACGGCAAGCTCATGGACGGCACCGATGTTGCTGTCGCCTGCCTGTTGGGCGCCGAGGAGTTTGGCTTTGCGACCATGCCGCTCATCTCCATGGGCTGCCTCATGCAGCGCGACTGCCAGCAGGATACCTGCCCGGCCGGCATCGCCACGCAAAACTGTCGCCTGCGTCGCGGCTTCCGCGGCAAGCCGGAGCACGTCGAGCACTTTATGCTCTTTGTTGCCGAGCAGCTGCGCGAGGTCATGGCGAGCCTGGGCTTCCGCACCGTCGACGAGATGGTCGGCCATCCCGAGTGCCTGCGCCAGATCGAGGTCCCGGGCAACCGCAAGGCCAACCTGCTCGATCTGTCGCCCGTGCTGGCAAGCGCGACCTGTGAGTTTGGTGCCCACATCCCGGGCGCCGACGGCCGTCACTTCCTGCCCCAGATGGCTGCGGACAGCGAGCTCGACAAGACGCTCGACTCCACGTTGTTTGTGCCCTATACGGCCGATGCCCGTGCGCATCTGCGTCCGATTCGCTTCCGCGCCGATATCGCCAACGTCAACCGCTGCGTGGGCACCATCCTGGGCAACGCGGTGACCAAGGCGCATCCCGAGGGCCTGCCCGCCGGCTCCATCACCATCGATTGCGATGGTTCGGCCGGTCAGAGCTTTGGTGCGTTCCTGCCGCGCGGCATTACGCTCAACGTGTGCGGCGACGCCAACGACTACTTTGGCAAGGGCCTTTCGGGCGGCGAGGTGTCGGTGCGCCCCAACCCGCATGCGACCTACAAGTTCGACGAGAACATCATCGTGGGCAACGTGGCCTTCTTTGGCGCTACGAGCGGCCGCGGCTTCATTAACGGCCTGGCCGGCCAGCGCTTTGGCGTACGCAACTCCGGTGCCACGGTGGTGGTCGAGGGCTGCGGCAACCATGGCTGCGAGTACATGACGGGAGGTCTGGCGCTCATCCTGGGCGAGGTCGGGCAGAACTTCGCCGCCGGCATGACGGGCGGCGTGGCTTATGTCTTTGACCAGTACGGCACGCTCGATGCCCGTGTGAACCACGAGAGCGTTGAGCTCAAGGCCCCGACGGCCGGCGAGCTGGCGCAGATTCGTGCGCTTATCCAGGAGCACGTGGACGCGACGCAGAGCCCGCGCGGTATTAAGCTGCTCTACAGCTTTGAGACGATGAGCAAGCACTTTGTGAAGGTCATTCCGACCGAGTACGAGCGCGTGCTTGCGATTGTCGCTGCGGCCGAGGCTGTGGGCAAGACGCATGCGCAAGCCGAGGAGCTGGCGTTTGACATTGTGACCGGCCGCGCGAGTGCCGCGGATGTTGCTCGCTTTGATGTGGCGGGTGGTGTCGCTGGCGCTGTGCCCGCCGCCGCCAGCTCTGTTGCTTCGACCAAGAAGGAGGCGTAAGTGCCATGGGTAAGCCCGGTGCTTTTCTTGATATCGATCGCGTGACCCATGAGCTGCGCCCCGTGGAGGAGCGCAGCCGCGATTTCGATCCGCTGTACGTGGAGCTCGACGACGATGCGCGCCGTGCCCAGGCGAGCCGCTGCATGATGTGCGGTGTGGCGTTTTGTCAGATGGGTGCGAGCTTTGGCAAGGCGCGTCCGAGTGGCTGCCCGCTGCACAATCTGATTCCCGAGTGGAACGAGCTAGTGTATCGCGGCCGCTGGGACGAGGCTGCCGAGCGCCTGTCACTCACCTCGCCTATGCCCGAGTTCACGAGCCGCGTGTGCCCGGCGCTGTGCGAGGCCGCGTGTAACCTGGGCTCGGTCGACGGCCAGCCCACGACGATTCACGACAACGAGCGCGCGATCAGCGACCATGAGTGGGCAAATGGCGGTCCGCGCCGCTTTGAGCCGGCAGGGGAGGGCGCGCCCACGGTTGCCGTGGTGGGTTCCGGCCCGGCTGGCCTGGTGGCAGCATGGGAGCTTGCGCGTCGCGGTGCCCGCGTTACGGTGTTTGAGCGTGACGACCGCCCGGGCGGCCTGCTCATGTACGGCATTCCCAACATGAAGCTCGAGAAGTCCGTGGTCGAGCGTCGCGTGGCACTTATGCGCGAGCTGGGTATCGTCTTTGAGCTGGGCGCTGACGTTACGAACCCTGCGGTGGCGGCCAAGCTCGATGGCTTTGACGCCGTCGTGGTGGCTGCCGGCGCCCGCGCCCCGCGGTGGCTTTCTGCTGCGAACATCGATGCGCCCGGCGTGGTGTATGCCGTGGACTACCTGACGGCTTCGACCATCTCGGTGCTCGATGGCGGCGAGCCCGCGGTGAACGCGCGCGGCCTGGACGTTGTGGTCGTTGGCGGCGGCGATACCGGCAACGACTGCGTGGGTACCGCGGTGCGTCAGGGCGCGCGCAGCGTGCGCCAGTTTGAGTTCTTGCCGGCGGCGCCTGATGCGCGCGCGGCGAGCAACCCCTGGCCGCAGTGGCCAAACGTTAAGAAGACCGACTACGGCCAGCAGGAGGCCATCGCTGCCATGGGCGGCGAGATGCGCGCTTGGGGCGTGGATACGCTCGAGGTACTGCTGGACAAGAAGGGCGCGGCCGCGGGCCTGCGCGTGGCCGATCTGGATTGGTCGGCTGGCAAGCCCGAGCGTATCGCGGGCTCCGAGCACGAGGTGCCGGCCCAGCTGGTGCTCATCGCCTGCGGCTTTACGGGCCCAGAGCACGGTGTGTTCGACGCCGTTGGCGTGCCCGTTGCCACTGCTGGTCGTCCGCTGCCTGTGATGGCCGCCGAGGGCTCGCATCTTGCGGCGCGTGTCGGCGGCGTCGCCGCGGATGCCGCGCCGGTGTATGTTGCCGGTGACGCTCGTAACGGCAGCTCGCTCGTGGTGAACGCTATGGCCGACGCCCTGGCCTGTGCTGCCGAAGTCGCCGAGGCGCTGGAGCTGTAAGGCGGCTGTCCACAATTGAATCGACAAGGGCTGTCCCCAACGGCCGGCCCAAAAGGAACGTCCCCAAGTGCCGGCAACTGGGGACGTTCCTTATGTGCCGGCATTCGGGGACACTCCTTGCGGGTTTGCGACCGATTTGCTCGTTTGTCGACGTACGGGTGTTCATTTGTCGACTTCTTGGGCTGTGGTCACCTGTTGTTCTGTGGTGACAGCGGGCATCTGGCTCAAAAGGGCGGGCGTGCCGTCTATGTTTACCTGCGGTTTTGTTGCGGTGCGCATTTTCGGTCAAGCATCCCGTCAAGTGTTTGGTCAGCAGTTGGTTTGCAGCCGGAGGCCTATTTTGTCCGTGCTGACAGTGGCTGCCCACTCTCCTCGTAAGCTCAAATTGAGGTTCATCAGTTTGAGGAGGATGCCATGACTGACCACGTTTTAGACCGAGCGCATCTGGCCGAAGCCGTCGGCAACGATATTGCCGACATGGCCCATTTTTGGATGCTGCGGAAGTTTCAGTTTTTGGAGCCGACGCGCGAGCAGTTCGAGATCATTGTCGACCCATGGCTCGGCTATTGCGAGGAACCTTCTCAAAACGAAATCATGGCCTACAACATGGCATTTACCGATTGGCTGCTCTTTGAGCGCCCCTATCGCCATGGCAAGACGCTGCTCGAGCTGTATGTTGACGAGCCGCCGGCATCGCTTTCGCCTGCCTCGCTCAAGCGGCTCGAGCAGGTACGCGACACGCAGTATTTCTCGCGCTTTGGCATTTTGGACAAGGATCCTGCGAACGGCATGGTTGCGCTGAAGGATACGCGCACCGACCGTCGCTTTGATGTCTACGACCCGCATATCGTGCAAAAGGAGCATTGGAGCGACGGCGCGATTGCGGTGCGCCTCGCCTGCGTCGACGATGTCTGGCTGACGGCGGGACAGCTCTATCTGTATGACATCGCGTGCCTGAGTGACACGGCGGTCGACGGGCCGGGCGCGGTGCATCCGGAGGACCTGCAGGACGGCTTTGACACCTCGTGCATCAGCTTCTTCTTGCGTCTGGTCCGCGACATCATGGGCGCCCAGGGGCGGTACGTAAAGTCCCTCAACATCTACGAGCAGGAGTGGGAGTAGGGGATGGGCAGTTGTCGCCCGCCTTGCCTTCTGCCTTTCCGCCTTTATGTCTCGATCTGTAACGTTTAGGGACAAAAAACCGGTCTTCCTGTTACAGATCAAGACATTTGTCAGCTGAGGCAACAGCGGCGATGGTCCATTTGTCCGATGTGGTGGTGATGGAAGTGTCTAATACCGTTCTCAAACACAAGCATACGACTCGCAACACGTTGGCGCGGAATAGGATGCTCGCGCGGCTCACGGAGACGGCCAAGCAAGGTGCGCTGCTCGCAACGCATGACAATACCGAGCTCATGTGGCTGCGACGCCATGTTGGAACCGACGATATCGCGGAGCCCGAGCCGTACCTGTTCTGTTTTCAGCATGATTGGGATGCATTGACGCCGGCGGAGCGAGCGCTGAGGACTATCAAAGGGCTTGCGGAATTTCATCCCGATTGGGCGTTTTGGGGCTATGACGCGGCGCTTTTGTGGGGTTTGGAGGTGCCGAATGATCTGCTCGGGCCGCGTTATCTTGTTAAGACGGGTTGTTCGGTGACGTTGAGCAACGGGTGCAGGTTGTTGCGTCCGCAGATGGCGGGCGCGCTCGAGCGTGTCGATGGCGTGCGGGTGACGACGTTTTGGCGCACGGTGGATGATTGCTTGCTGCGTGTGCCGTTCTCCTACGGGTTGGCGATTGCCGATTCTGCACTGCGGGCGAAAGGCGTATCACGTGGGGATTTGTGCGAGCGCCTCCGCGCCGATCGCGAGGGCAGGCGAGGGTATTGCAGGGCACAGGTGATTGCGTCGTATGCGGACGGGCTGTCCGAAAACGGCGGCGAGTCTCGGTTCCGAGCGTTCTTTATTGCGTACGGCTTTCCGGTTCCGGAGCTGCAGGTGGAGTTTCGCGACCCGCTCGATCCGAGCCAAGTGTTTCGCGTCGACTATTTTTGGCGGCTCGAGGACGGGACGTGTGTCATCGGCGAGCTCGACGGAAAGGGGAAGTACACCTTGCAGAACGGCGAGGGCCGGGAGTCGGTCGACCCATTCGTGACAGAACGTCAACGGGAGTCCCATCTGACAATGCTCGGGCATAAGGTGCTTCGGTTTACGTTTAACGAACTCAAAGACCCGGGGAAGCTGGTCGAGAAAATGAGGCTGGCGGGTATTCCTCGGCAGGCGAAATTGGCTGAGGAATGGAGACGCCAGTGGTATGGGCGCTGAGAGGTTTTGTCTCAATCTGTAACGTTTAGAGGTTATTTGAGCTCGTAACTGTTACAGATCGAGACAAACCGGTGAAGCGTCGACCGAATGTCTCGATCTGTAACAGCAAGGGGCTCAACAACCCTGTACCTGTTACAGATCGAGACATTTCCCTGGTGTCGCTGGGGTGGGACTGCAACGTATTCCGTCCCCCACATCCCCTCTTCCCTCCGTTAACCGATATGTTCGACTTTAGGTCGCTGCATTAGGTGATAATGGACAAATGTTCATGTTAATCGTGAGGGAGGAGCTCGATATGGCGTCTGCCGATCGTTCTACGTTGTTTATCAACGCGACCATTCTGGATGGTTCGGAGCATATGGAGCCGCAGCCCGATATGGCCGTGGCCGTCGAGCGTGGCATCATCACGTGGATGGGGCCGAGTGCTGTGGCGCAGGCGCCTGCGGGTGCCGAGGTCATCGATCTGGCCGGCGCGTACCTCATGCCAGGCCTCATCAATATGCACGTGCACCTGTGCGGCTCGGGCAAGCCTGTCTCGGCCGGCGATGCGGGCGCGCTGATGAAGAAGCTCGATAATCCCGTGGGGCGCGCCATCGTGCGCCATATTCTTAAGGGCAGCGCCCAACAACAACTGGCAAGCGGCGTGACCACGGTGCGCGGCGCGGGCGACCCATTGTTTGCCGACATCGCCGTTCGTAATGCTATCGATGCCGGCAAGTATCAAGGTCCTCGCCTGGTGGCGCCGGGAACGGGCGTCACGGTTCCGGGCGGCCATGGTGCGGGCTTGTTCGCCCAGGTGGCAAACAGTCCCGCCGAGGCAGCCGAACAGGTGCGCGACCTGTATGCGCGCGGTGCCGACGTCATTAAGCTGTTCGTAACGGGCGGCGTGTTCGACGCGACCGAGGTGGGCGAGCCGGGCGTGCTGCGTATGCCGGTGGAGGTTGCCGCGGCGGCGTGCAAGGCTGCGCACGAGGTGGGCCTGCCGGTTATGGCCCATGTCGAGAGCACCGAAGGCGTGAAGGCCGCGCTTGAGGCCGGCGTTGACACGATCGAGCACGGTGCCCCGATGACTCCTGAGATCTTGGAACTGTACCGCGGCGCCGCGGGCACGCAGCTTGAGGATCGCGCGCCCAGCGTTACCTGCACTATCAGCCCGGCGCTGCCGTTTGTATTGCTCGACCCGAAAAAGACCCATTCGACCGATACGCAAAAGAAGAACGGCGACATCGTGTGCTCGGGCATTATCGAGAGCGCCCGTGCCGCACTGGAAGCTGGCGTTAAGGTGGGCCTGGGCACGGACTCGAGCTGCCCGTTCGTGACGCAGTACGACATGTGGCGTGAGGTGGCCTATTTTGCCAAGCATGTCGGCGTGAGCAACGCCTTCGCACTGCATACGGCTACGCAAGTCAACGCCGAGCTGCTGGGGCTGGACGGCGAGACTGGCACGATCGAGTGCGGCAAGGCCGCCGATATCTTGGTGACGCGCAAGAACCCGCTCGATGACCTGTGCGCACTGCGTGAGCCGACGCACGTGATGTGCCGTGGCGATCTGGTGCGCAAGCTCAAGGTGAAGCGTATTCCCGAGGTGGACGCCGAGCTCGACGCGATTATGGCCATGCCAGCCGAAGCGCTTGCCGAGGAGCTGGCCCGCGACGGCGTGGCGTAGACGAGACAAAGGGACAGCTCCGTTGCCGCATACAAAAAGCCGAGGTCTCAACACGAGGCCTCGGCTTTTTTATCGAACAAATACTTAAGATTTGGGACAAACAAACCTGATTTATTTGTCCCGCGTGCGGGCGCTAGGAGCGCGTTTCCATCTTGGCGTGGCACTTGGGGCAGGTGACGCGGATCTTGCCTTTGCCCTTGGGGACGGAGAGCATCTGGCCACAGTTGGGGCACTTGAGGTATGCCGTGGTCTTGCGGCCCTTCCACATCTTCTTGGCCGTACGCTTGGCACGCTCAAAGTCTTCCTTGCTGGTGCCGGCTGCGCGTGAGGTGCTGGCCGCTGCAGCGCCGCCGCCCAAGCTGGCGACGAACTTGCCCAAGCCGGGAACATTGGCGGTCGCGGCGACAAAGGCCTCGTTCTCCTTGCGACGTGCGTCGATATTTTTGGACAGGCCGCGCAGCACGCCAATCACGATTACGGCGATGGCAATCCAGCTGAGCCACTGGATGCGGGCTATCGATCCGATCATCGCGATGACGATGCCGGCAAAACCCATCACGATGGTGAGTTCATCGGCACCATTGCGACCCTTCATAAAGTCATTCATGCAAATTGCCTTTCGTTCGATATGCTGCACGCCTTTATACCCGATTTAGAGCAAGGGGGACAGGTTAATCTGCACCAAGGTGGTGCAAACATTCCTGTCCCCGGAACACCAAGACGGTGCAAAGTAGTCTGTCCCCAATGCCCCAATTACTTGGAGAGCTTGTCGACGACGCGTTCGATCTCGGCGAGCTTGGCGGCTTTGAGGTCTTCGTCGCCCGATTCGATCGCCGAAGTCACGCAGCCCTCGATATGCGCCTTGAGCACGTCGGCGTTAATACGCGCGAGGAGCGCCTGCGTGGCCATGAGCTGCGTGGAGATATCGACGCAATAGCGGTCCTCATCGACCATCCGCAAGATGCCGTCGATCTGGCCGCGTGCCGTCTTGAGCATGCGGGTCACCGATTTGTGGTCTGCCATCATGGCGGGTCCTCGTTTCTGGTCGATCTTTCGGATATCCCTGTCAGTTGCGGTGAAATACGGACCGTTTAAAGGCCTAGGGCGGCACAACAGTCCGTATTTCACCGCAACTTCTGAGGATTGAGTAGGCAGCGCCTGCTACGCGGCGGTCACGGACAGGGCGTGGAACTTCTCTCCGGCGCCCTCGACAGCGGCGGCGAGCTGCTCGGCGGTCACGGTGTCGGCGCACTCCACCTGGACGGTCTGGGTCTCGTGATCGGCGTCGGCGTCGGTCACGCCGGCTACGTTGAGCAGTGCCGTCTCGACAGTAGCGTCGCAGTGGCTGCACATGAGGCCAGACGTTTTAATTGTGTAACGCATGGGTATTCCTTTCTGTTATGTCGGCTTTCCCAGGCACCCGACCTTGACCTTCAAACCGTCGCTCGCGTACCAAAGTACGCGTCGCTCCTCTTTCAGGTCAATCTCGGGTACCTGGAAAACCCGTTCTAAATGGACTTAATGGTGAGCTTATTTTGCCACTTTTGGCTTAAAGGATTTTAAGCGCAGCGCATTGCTTACGACGCAGACGCTCGACAGGCTCATAGCTGCGGCGCCAAACATCGGCGAGAGTTGCCATCCGGTGAGCGGGAAGAACACGCCCGCCGCCAGCGGAATGCCGATGCCGTTGTAGAACAGCGCCCAGAACAGGTCCTGCTTGATGTTGCGAATCGTGGCGCGCGAAAGCTCGATGGCGTGGGCGACGTCCATGAGGTCGCTGCGCATGAGCACGACATCCGCCCCCTCCTTGGCGATGTCGGCGCCGGTGCCGATGGCCAGACCCACGTCGGCGCGCGCCAGGGCGGGGGAGTCGTTGATGCCGTCGCCCACCATGGCGACCTTGCCGCCCGCATCCTGCAGTTCGCGCACGTGGCGTTCCTTGTCGGCGGGCAGGACGTCGGCGATAACCTGTTCGCTGCTCAGTCCCACGCGGCGGGCAATCGCTTCGGCGGTGACGCGGTTGTCGCCGGTGAGCATGCGCACGTCGACACCGAGCTTGCGGAGCGCGGCGATGGCCCCGGCGCTCGTCTCCTTGACCTCGTCCGCCACGGCGATGGTGCCGACAAGCTCGCTGTTCTTGGCAAAGAACAGTGGCGTCTTGCCCTCGGCCGCGAACTGTTCGGCAAGGCCGGCGGGAACCTTCACGCCCAGCTCGTCCATCAGACGCACGTTGCCGGCGGCGATGACATTCTGCCCCTCGCGTGCCGTAACGCCTCGCCCGGGCACGGCGGCAAAGTCCTCGACCATGCGTGCGACGATTCCGCGCGCCTCGCACTCGGCCATAATCGCCTCGGCCAGCGGGTGCTCGCTTGAGCGCTCCAGCGCAGCGGCCAGCTTGAGCAGCGCCTTTTCGCTCATGGCGGGCGATCCGTCGGCACGCGTGGCTACCACGATATCGGTCACGGCAGGCTTGCCGCGAGTGACCGTTCCCGTCTTATCGAGCACCACGGTGCCCACGCTGCGCAGATTCTCCAGCGCCTCGGCGCTCTTGAACAGAATGCCCATCTCGGCGCCCTTGCCGGTGCCCACCATGATGGCGACGGGCGTGGCCAGACCCAATGCGCACGGACAGCTGATCACCAGCACGGCCACGGCGGAGGTGAGCGCCTCGTTTATGCTGCCGGTCAGTGCCATCCACGCCGCAAAGGTCACAGCCGAGATCACGAACACCACGGGCACGAACACGCCGGCGACTTTGTCGGCCATGCGGGCGATAGGCGCCTTGGTGGCGTTGGCGTCCTCGACGAGCTGGATAATCTTGGCGAGCGACGTGTCGGCGCCCACGCGTGTGGCACGGAAGGTAAACGAGCCGGTGCGGTTGACAGTGGCGGCGTTGACGGTGTCGCCGGCGGTCTTTTCCACGGGGATGGACTCGCCGGTGAGCGCGCTCTCGTCCACGGCCGAGCTGCCCTCGAGCACCACGCCATCGACAGGGATGGACTCTCCGGGGCGCACACGCAGGACCTGGCCGGGAAGGATACTGTCGACGTCGACGGTGGTTTCGGTGCCGTCCTCGGCCACGACGGTCGCGGTCTTGGGCGCCAGGTCAATGAGCGCCTCGATGGCGCCGCCGGTTTTGGACTTGCTGCGCGTCTCGAGGTATTTGCCCACGGTGACGAGCGACAGGATCGTGCCGGCGCTCTCAAAATACAGGTTGTCCATGCTTGTCATCATTGCCTCGTGCACCTGACCCGCGGCTAGCTGGTCGGCCATGATGAACATGGCGTAGAGCGACCAGGCGATGGAGGCGGTGGCGCCCACGGCAATAAGGGCGTCCATGGTGGGCGCGCCATGCGCGAGCGATTTAAACCCGTTTATAAAGTACGCGTCGTTGACGTAGACGATGGGAATGAGCAGGACGAGCTCGGTGAGTGCGAGCGTCATGCTGTGGGTGTGGTCGGTGAAGATGCCGGGCAGCGGCCAGCCGAGCATGTGCCCCATGCCTATGTAGAACAGTGGGACGAGGAATACGATCGAGACGATGAGGCGGGTGCGCATGGCGGAGGCGGCGGCCTCCAGCTTTTTGGTGGGCGACTCCATATGGGTGACGCCAGACCTGGCTTGCGCACCGCCGCTTGAGCTGGCGGCGTCGGCGCCCGTGCTGATGGGTGAGGCCGAGTAGCCCGCGCGGTCGACAGCGGTGCAGATGTCGTCGGGGGAGACCTGCGCAGGGTCGTAGTCCACCAGCATAGAGCCGGCGAGCAGATTGACCGCGACGCTTTGGACGCCGTCGAGTTTGCTCACGGCGCGATCCACATGCGCCTGGCAGGCGGCGCATGTCATGCCGCCCACGTCGAACTTATCTTGAGCCATGGCTGCTCCTTTCCGTGGTTCGGTGTTGGAATTGTTAACCTGCCGATACTATACACCCATACCCCCTGGGGGTGTCCAGTACAGAAAGAAATGTATGACATTTCGTTACAGATGAGGGTAGTTGGTTGGCCGATGAACCGTCCCAACCAATCATCTCAATCTGTAACATCTGAGGACCGTTTTGCCTGCTAGATGTTACAGATTGAGATGTTGTCTCGCGGGGTTGGGATTTGTCTCGTTCTGTAACATCTAGACCTGTATCTGCCGAGCTAGTGTTACAGATCGAGACAATTGCCGGGGAGGGGTCCCGTCACGGCAAGACGCCCGTTCCCTAGATACAGAATCCGGGGATCACACAGGTTCGCTTGTTTGGCTTGTCCGCAGGCGTTGCATACGTAAAGACGTCGCCGTCGTGGCCCACACGGTTTATGTAGAGCGTGCCTTCGGTCTCCGATGAGTCGGGGCTCACCGTGCGCTCCCACCAACAGGTGTCCTTGCCCTTCCACTGGCGAACCAACGTCTCGTTCGTGGTATACGGACTTACCTTGAGCTCGCGGAAGAGTTGGTACTCCTTGCCCTCGCCGTTGTAGATGTCTGCCAGGTAGTGAAAGCCCTCGGCAAATGACTCGGGCGGCTGCACTCCGCACAGCTCGACCATGGCGGGCAGGCAAAGGGTTGCGGGCAACTCGCTCAGACACGATGCACTTCTGGCAGCGCCAACGTTATTCGAGATCTTTTTGACAGATTTAATGAGTGCGCGCAACTCGTTGGGCAGCAGCTTAAGGCCGTCGCCGTCGAGCCATTCCCGCAGCTCGCAATCTGCCCAGCCGGCGCTCAACGGTTGGGCTGCGGCATCGCGCTCGGCAATGCCGGCGTCGAACATAAACGTCAGTCCGGCCTTGCCCGTCCCGTCCAGAAGTTCATCGTGGCGGATGCCCACAAGCTGCGCGCCAACCTGCAGCCCGTTGGTGAGCGTGACACGCTTGGTACACGGATAGGGGATACGCCCATCGACATCGAGCAGGTGATAGCGCTTGGCAATCTCGCGTGCCTCGCTACGGGTCTCGGCGGCCTTAATCTTGAGCGAAATCTCCTGCAGCTGATCCCAGGTGTAGTCGTCAAGCGAACCGCGGATGCCGTCCAGGTAGTCGGGGATGCCAAAGCCATGGGTCGCCGCCCCAACGACGCTGAGCCCCGCAACGGCTGCAACGACGCCACCGATAATAAACCGGCGGCGGGTCATGGCATCGTGCCGGGCCTGCTCCAGAATCTCTCGCGCGCGCTCGCCGGCGACGTCGACCTTAAGGTGCGTACCGGAGTCGATGTCGATTGCGGCGTCACTGCCCGCGCCCTCGCGGCCCTCGGATTCGGCGTCGGTGAGGTATGTCGAGAGCACCTCGAGCATCTGCTGCTCGGTAGGGCGATCGCACTGCTCGACTGAGAGACCCTTCATGATGATCTGGACGAGCGCCTCATCGCCCTCGCAGCGCGGCTCGAGCGGTGCCGGCTTGGTCTTGGTCTTTACGAGATAGAACGAGCCGGTTGCAGCGGCGTCCGTCGACTCAAAGTCAAACGGTTTGTGACCGCTGTAGAGCTGGTACAGAATGCTCGAAAGCGCATAGACGTCGATTGCCGGCGAACGGCGAAGGGCCGCGATGCCTTCGATATCCTGCGTGAGCATCTCGGGCGCGGCGTATGCGGGCGTGGCAAAACGCCAGATGTCGGCGCGCCGGGTGATCGTGTCGTCGCCGAGAGCCATGGTCGCGGAGCCCATGTCGATGAGGCAGGGGTCAAAGGAACAATCAGCAATCTGCTGCTCGAGCGTTCGGCTAGTGGTGCGGAACATGATATTGGCAGGCGACAGGTCGCGATGGATGACCGGATTCACGAGGCCTTGGGTCATCAAGAGCGCACGAAGCACGGCGTTTCCGACGGCGGCGACCATCTGGGTGGTCAGCCCGCCCGAGGCGTCGTGCGGAAGCAGGGGCAGCGCCTGCTTGAGCGAGGTGCCCTCGACCCACTCCATGAGGATGAGAGGGTCATCCTCGCACGATCCGTAGCCATAGACGCGCGGAAATCCGCGCAGGTGCGAGACGGTACACAGATGACGGTACTCCTCGAACAGCGCGGCGGTGCTGGCCAGGTGCGCTGCCGATTGCTCGGCGGAGCGGTCGGGGGCTTGGCCGGAAAGGATGGCGTTGTCCTTGAGTAGCTTGACGGCAAAGACCTCGCCGCTCGTGTTGGTCGCGCGCAACACGTGTCCGATGTTGCCGTTGTTGCGGTGGGCCGTCTGGAGAATAAGCGTCATAAACCGACGCTTGGCGTCGTCCTCGGCGCTGGGGTCGACCGCCACGGCGGTGTCGAACGTGTCAAGACGGATGAGTTTGTCGCCATAGGCGCTATCGGTAGTATCCATGGCGTTCCTTTGTCTGGCATGGGTTGCCGCGCGTATACGTGAGCAGTGCGGATATCGGTAAAGTACCATGATAGCCGCACTGCCCACGTATACCGCTGAGTATTGTCGTTTACGACGCAGAAGGTAGAAGACGAAAGACGGACGGCGACCGTCTTCCGATCGCCGTCCGCGCTAGTCCACAATGACAAGGAATGTCGTGTAGAGACCCAGATGGAGCCTGTCGCTGTTGGCGATTTCCACGGGGGGATAGATCTTGCCGGGCTCGCGTTGGTCGCGCGGCGGCTCAATCACAATATCGCCGTCGCCTGCACCCGATTCGAGTACCGTGCCGTTGGTCGATCCAAGGCCCTGGGCGTACCAGTGCTCACCCTCAAGCCAAATGCGAAGATGCTCGCGCGATGCGTCGGCGCCCACATCGGTGATGCTGGGCGAGGTTTTGGGCAGAGAACCAATCACGGTGCCGTGCGGATCGCGTGTGAGGGGATGGATTTGCATGTCGGCGCAGTTGTCGGCATGGGTTCTGAGCAGACCGAGGTTGGGGGCGACGGTGCGCGGCTGCTCCAGGCTGCTCATAAAGCCACGTCCGACGGTAGTTTCGGTGGTGCCAAAGTGCTCGCCCGTCTTGCTGTCGCAAAAGCGCTCGACGGTGGCCACGCCCTGAACGGGATCGGCGAGCGCCCCCGTTGCCACAAAGAGCATAAGGTAAAGCGTGCTTTTCTCGCGCACGGCATTGCCGTCAAAGTTGTCGATGCGATTGAGGGCATTTGCATATAGGCGGCTGTCCAGCTTGTAGCTGGTGAGAGCCGACATCATTTCGTTGGCGGCCGGACCGCGATAGTGCTCGGCGATTGCCCGATAGGCGGACTCGCCGCCGCCGAGCTTGCTGCAGATTGCCGAGGAAAGGTTGAGCGTGGTGACGGTAAAGTCGCTGTAGATGGAGGGCGCGCACTGGTCAGGCTTGCGATGGACGATGTAACGGGTGAGATACGAGCGGTTGGAAGAGCATTTCTCGAGCAGGGTACTGCCGAGATAAGAGTTTCCATTGATAAGCATTCGGGCGATCTCGAGATGTTTAAGACCGCCGAACGAGCGAATATCGTTATAGAGGACCGAGCAAGGCGTCTCTGCTGCCACGGATACCTCCTTTGATTGCTTCCTAGCCAATATGGCGATAGGAATTAATGGCCCCCGGTGGGCGACGTATTAAATGGCTGCGCAATATATAGCGTAACCAAAGCAACATTATAGGCCACATGTTCGAAATTGCAGGAAGACCGAGAGATTTGGTTTGGACTGGACGGAAATCCCCCTCTGTCTTGATCTATAACAATTAGGGCCGATTTTACTCGTTAACTGTTACAGATTGAGACAATCAGCCGGGCCCACCTCGTCCGCCTCGTCATCTGTGGTTTACGTGGGGGCATGCGAAGCACGGGTATACTAACCGGCGGCGAATCTGCTCCATCGCTTAGAGCTGCTGCGTCTGGACGGCGCGTGATAGGGCTGCCAAAGCGATCGCCAGCGTGCTGAGTAACGTCCTCTCTGTGCGCACCTGTTTTTGTATGTATTAGCGCACTACCAAGCACGCCCGCGCGGCCGCATGCCGTGTCCATTGCGCGTGCAGATAAGGAACAACAACATATGCGTAATTCTGTATCTGACGTCACCGACGCCGAGATTCTGGACGAGACCCGCGAGGCCATGACCCAGGCTGCCTTCGATGCCGCCGATGAGGCCAATGCCGCCCAGGCCGTCGAGTCCGCTACCGAGAGCCTGCCCGCCTTTGACGAGCTGGGCCTCTCCGACGAGATGCTTCGTGCTATCGAGAACCTGGGCTACACGGCGCCCACGCCCGTTCAGGCCGGCTCCATCCCCGTGGTGCTCGAGGGCCGTGACCTGCTTGCCGCCGCCCAGACCGGTACCGGCAAGACAGCCGCCTTTTTGCTGCCGACCATGAACAATCTGGAGCACATCGCTCCTCCCAAACCCGTGCGCGAGCGCGGCGGCCGCAACCGCCGTCGCGGTGTTAAAAAGCCCGAGGGCAACGGCCGCGGCCCCGTGATGCTCGTCATCACCCCCACGCGCGAGCTCGCCCAGCAGATCGACGAGGTCGCAAGCAAAATCGCCGACGTCACCGGCCATGTTGCCGTGACCGTCGTGGGCGGCGTGAGCTACAAGCCGCAGACCGCGGCACTTAAGTACGGCTGCGACATCCTGGTCGCAACGCCGGGCCGTCTGGTCGATCTGATCGAGCAGGGTGCCTGCCACCTGGACGAGGTTAAGGTCCTGGTGCTCGACGAGGCCGACCGCATGCTCGACATGGGCTTTTTGCCCGCCGTCCGCCGCATTGTGCGCGAGACGCCGGCCGAGCGTCAGACGCTGCTGTTCTCGGCGACCCTCGACGAGGAGGCCGTGGGCGAGATCACCGACCTGGTGAGCGACCCGGCCCGCGTGGAGATCGCGCCCGCCACGTCGACCGCCGATACCGTCGATCAGTTTGTGTTCCCGGTGTCCATCGAGGCCAAGAACAACCTGCTGCCCGAGTTCCTCAAAAAGGAGGGGCCGGAGCGCACTATCGTCTTTATGCGCACCAAGCACCGCGCCGACAGCTGCTGCCGTCGTCTGGAGCGCAAGGGCATCAAGGCCGCCGCGATTCACGGCAACCGCAGCCAGGCCCAGCGCGAGCGTGCCCTTTCGGCCTTCCGCGATGGCACCGTCGACGTGCTGGTGGCAACCGACGTGCTTGCCCGCGGCATCGACATTAGCGACGTGCGCTACGTCGTGAACTTTGACGTGCCGGCCGAGCCGACCGACTACATCCACCGCATTGGCCGTACGGGCCGCGCCGGCGAGCTGGGCTGGGCCATTACGTTTGTGACCGAGCAGGACGTCGACGAGTTCTACGAGATCGAGAAGCTCATGGACAAGACCGCCGACATCTATGAAGCCGGCGACCTGCACGTGGGTCCCAACCCGCCCGCCGTTGACCCCGAGCGCGATCCTGCCGCTTTTAAGGTGAAGAAGAAGACCAAGCGCGGCAAGTCCAAGAGCAAGAAGAAGCTTGAGCAGGCGCGTCGCGACGGCAAGCGCAACGGCGATGACTACGGCGATGTGGCCGGTCGTTCCAACCGCGGTCGCGACGAGCGTCGCGGCGACGGCGAGCGTCCGAGCCGTCCCAAGCGCGGCGGCAAGACCCGCGTGCGCGAGGGCGTTCAGGCTCGCGTGGACGAGGCTGTGGAGAGCGTGGCCCGCGAGGTGGCTGCCGAGGAGCGCGGCGGTGCTGACGCCGTCAAGCAGGCCCCGCGTGGCAACCGTGCCGAGCGTCGTGCCAAGCAGTTCCAGGGCGAGGCGCATCGCCGTCGCCGCGAGGACGAGGACCGCGGCGGTCGTCGCCGTGTTGAGCGCGAGGACGAGGGCCGTGGCTCGCGTGGCGGCAAGCGTGGTGCGGGCGACCGTCGTCGTTCCGGTCGCGATGACGAGCGCGGCGGCCGTGATGAGCGTCGCGGCGGCGAGGGTCGTGGTGAGCGTGCTGCCCGTGGCGGTGAGTCCCGTGGCGGCAAGCGCTTTGAAGAGCGCAGTAGCCGCG
>OATP01000361.1_pt1 | contig 29238 bp, 21 predicted proteins | sample 1495041 | NCBI WGS metagenome assembly OATP01 (sample SAMEA2579972, study PRJEB22360) | human gut metagenome | biome: human gut; feature: human-associated habitat; material: faeces | place: Denmark | collected 2008/2010 | reverse complement strand
TATGTACCTGCAACTGGGTGCTAACTTCGTGGTATGTCCATTGTTCAATCCTGAAATTGCTAAGGTATGTAACCGTCGCTCGGTAGCTTATACTCCGGGATGTGGTTCTGTGTCAGAAGTTGGTTTTGCGCAGGAAGTAGGTTGCGATCTTTGCAAAGTATTCCCGGGTGATGTTTACGGAACTAACTTCGTGAAAGGTTTGATGGCTCCGATGCCATGGTCTAAGCTGATGGTAACAGGTGGGGTAGAACCTACTAAGGAAAACCTGACTGCATGGATTAAAGCCGGTGTATTCTGCGTAGGTATGGGCTCTAAACTGTTCCCGAAAGATAAGGTAGCAGCAGAAGACTGGGCTTATGTAACTGCAAAATGTGAAGAAGCTCTCGGCTATATTGCTGAAGCTCGTAAATAAGATTAGAGAGCGAAAGCTATCTATAATAAAAAGAGGTTGATGCGACAGTCTCTTTTAAAATATGCCTCGAGGGTTAGTTAGTTTAGTTAGTATATGAGGCATATTTTCATTTTGTTTAAAGGTGTTTAAAGGGGACAGGCCATCGGAATGAGTGACTCATTTCGGTGGCTTGTTTTTTTATTTCCTTTTTATATGTTGTCGATGTTCGAATATATAAATGGGCAGGAATATTAACAAGAAGCAGAGAACACTGATGAGGAGCAGATAACGGTTGTAGAGATACTCTCCCTCCTGGGGAGGAGCACTTAACAGGCATCTTAAGCAATCGCAGTCCATATCCTGACTGTCGTGCTGGCAAAGCAAAAAGCAGAAAGTAATGAGAACGATACCTAATAACAGGCAGATGATTAGTAGATTTCTGCGATAATGTGTGTGTCTTTTGTCGGGTTTTGATAAAGAAGAAACCATGTTTTGTTCTGATAGTTATCAATGTAAAATGAAAGAAATAAAGGGCAGACAATGCCTGAATAGGATTGTCCTGCCCGATACTATTGATTATTGGTAGGAAATATACTTTTAATGGTTATTCCGGAACATAAATAATCTCACCGTTATCCAGTTCGTAGGCTATCCCTACTTTTCTTCCTCTTTTCCCTGAATCCTCCTCTTTCTGACCGGAAGGCTTGTAAGTGTTGATTTTCTTTCCTTCCTTGGAGATGATTTCCATATTTTCTTTACCAGGATTCTTCACGATGGTGAAATCTTCCTGTCCGAAAACTTCCGTCATATTCATGTGCATCACCATTGCTACCATCAATGCCACGGCAAATACCATCGCTACGTCGAACAAGTTTACTACTACACTTAGCGGGTCGGTATCCTCTTCTTTGAGGAATTTGCTGACTCTTCTATTTCTTTTCATTATTGGACTCTCCGGTTGTTTCGTTTAATACTCTTGATACATAATCGAGGTTGTTGACATCTTTGGCATACCAACGTTGTTTGAACTGCATGGATATCAGTCCCACAGCACTAATAACCAAACCTACAACAGTCGTTGCAAATACTACCTGCATATTATATGCCATTCCGGAGATATCTCCTGTAGAAAGTCCCACAAGTGCCGGACTCATGGAAATCAATGTTCCTATCAATCCGAGAACCGGACCTATCTTAGCCAGCATTTTAGAAAGAGACACATCTTTCTCTGCTTCATTCTCGAATTTTGTTATCAGGAAGTCAGAGTAATCTGCACTGGCCGGATGGTAGAGCAGATCGCGGAGATAACCCATATATAGTGAATTGTCTTTGTCGGGTAAAGCTGCTTTCAGATCGTCTATCCGTGCATCTTTAATGAGTTGGTCCAGTGCTTTGTCATTTTTACGTTTGGTCATGTACATGTTGTAGGTGCCTCCGATCAAAATAAGTGAACGAACGAACAGGCACAGCAAAATAATGATATCGGGTATAAGTAAACTGTTCGCTACCCAGAATAAAAGTTTAGAGATGAGTTCCATATAATATTTTATTGATTGATTTTACTTCTTTTTTTTAATTCTTTACGTTGTAATAAAGGCCATTTCAGCTTGTTCCAGGCAAATCCAATGAGAAACAGGATAACGAACAGACCGATGGACAAGATAATCGCTTTCCAGTTGAGCGCCTCTTCGGTGGCGGCATAGGTCGTTTTCCCATTGACAGTGGTCAGTAGTCCGAGGATACAGATGAATAAGCTGACAAGGAAATGAACTTCCAACCGGAGATCGTCTTCGGGTACAAGATACTTCATCAGCCGGCTTAATAATGGGATGGCGATAACCACTATCCCTGCAAATGACCAGGCTGTCACTGAAAAGTCTACGCCAGGTAACCGGAAGATAGCTTCTGTGAGATAGTAGAATAATACGGGGAAGAGCAACAAGCTGGGATACCAGCGAAGTAATTCCGCCCACCATAAATTCTTCTTACCATAAAGTCCGCGCAGGAAAGCCACGCAATAGCCGAAGCAGAGTGCTGACTCAAGCGTTATGATAATAGCCATGTTTTGCAATGCTTCCGTGTTCTGCAGATAATCAGCAATCTGTGTCTTTGACTGGAGAATAGCATACTGCCAGGTGCCGGCTACAAAAAGACCGGCTATCAGGCTGTATATTACGGTTTGCCAAAGTTTCCAGAAACTGAGTTTGAAACTGCAGTTAATCACGATAAACAGCATTAATATGTGAATAATTAACTCCATATTACATTACTTTTTCCGTTTCTTTTTAAGTATTAGCAACATGACAACAAATGCTACCAGAACAATACCTGCGATAAGGCCTCCATTCAAAGAATTTTGTTCTTCCTGTGCCCCTTGTACGGCATCGCTCGATTGTTTCTTCAATACCATGCCTCCTTTGGTCGCTTCTCCGTCCAGGGTGGCTTGTTTCATTTGTTTCAGTTCCTTGTTGTAGTTGGCTGCGGTTTGCGCATCTACTTGAGAGGCGATGAACTGCTGTAATTTGGCATTGTCTCCGGTAAATCCGCTGCCCGAAGGACCGAATTGTCTGACAAGGTCTGTATGCAGTTTGGCAATATTGGAGAGTTGTTCCGGAGAAGCTTTCCAATATCCTTTGCGGGCAGTTTCCATCATAACGGCAGTCACTTCCTGTAAAGCTGCGGGATTCTGTTTTTCAAAGAAGTCTTTTACATTCAGTTTGTATTCGTCTTTGACATATACATCATATATATTATCCCAAAGTTCCTTGTCGATAGCGGCAGGTTTCATCCCGTTCCAGCCATACGTATTGGTTACAGTCTGGGCAACTTCGCTTGCTGCAGAAGCACCGCCTTTCATTTTCTCTTTGATATAGGTAGGATTCAGAATCGTTGTACGGCTTTCTACACCGACTGCTTCTTTAAGTTCCTGCATTTTCATGTTGTTGCGGTTCCGGTAGTCGCTAAGATAAGCGTCCGGGTCTTTACCGGTAACATTGCGTACGGCAAGATTCATACCTCCCATGAATTCATATACGTGGTCGAGGCTCAATGCTCCCCAAGTGTTACTTTGGCGGGGCTGAACGACAACATCAGTACTGTTCAATGCTGCTTCAAAGGCAAATTTCTGAAAGACTTCCCAGTGTTTTTCGTCACCGTAGAAGGCTCCCATATTGTTGAGGTAAGTATCTGCAATTTCCGATTCACTTTCCCAGCGGTCGCCGGATTCCACCATTCCTTGAATTCCTGTACCATACATGCCATTAGCACCTCCGAATACTCGGAAAGAAGCCATTTCGCGGGCATCTTTCGGACTGACACCTTTTTCGGTCAACACTCTTTCAGCTTCTACCACACTGGCAGCTACCTGATTTTCAAACTTGTCGTCTTTCGCTGCCGCAGCCATTTCTACTGCACGGTTAATCAGGAAGAGGCGGGAAGCGGCGATATCACGGAGTTGTCCGGAAGTCTGAACTACTACGTCGATACGTGGACGTCCCAGTTCGGCTGAAGGAATCAGTTTTAGATCACTGACACGACCGAATGCGTCACGAACAGGTTCTACTCCCAGCATATACAGTACTTGAGCAATAGTAGCCCCACCGGTTTCTATAAATTCGGAAGACCAGAGAGTATAACTCACTTTACGTGGGATTGAATCATTGTGACGTTGCTTGTAAGTATCAATCGTTTGTTTGGCTAAAGCGATACCTTTTTCCCAAGCGGATTCTGTAGGAGTTGCTTCGGCATTGATAGCATACATATTACGTCCGGTTGGTAAAGCATTCGGATTAGCAATCGGATCACCTCCGGGAGTAGGAGCGGTGTATCCACCTTTCAATGCATTCATCAGACTGCTTAACTCTTCTTCGGGACTTGTCAGAAGTGCGTTCTTGTAGTTGCCTACATTCTTGATTGTACGCTCTACTTCAGCGATGGCAAGTGCCAGTTCGATTTCTTCTTTACTGTATTCTTTCGGAGCTTTTCCCATAGCGGCCATCATGGCAGCCATACCTTGAGGCTTTTCTTGCTTTCCACTGTTTCCCTGTTTGTCAGAAGATCCGGCAGCTTTTTCTTTATTAGCTTTCATTCCGGCTTCCATTTTCTTCAATGCTTCCGGACTTGCTCCCATAGACTTAGCCATTTCCATTGCTTTTTCAGGATCCATGTTGGCGCCCATTTTCTTCATGGCCTCTTTCATGCTTTCGGGCATTTGACCATGAGGAGAACCCTCTTTGGAGACAGATGCCGGATGTCCTTTACCTGCTTTCTTTTCGTCGGATTGTTCACTCTTTGCCGATGCAGCCATCATCATTGCCATCATACCTTTCGGAGCATTGCGGTCTGCCTCTATTTGACGAGCCTTGGCTAGTTCCTGTGCGGTGATACCGGCTGTACGACAAATCAGTTCATCTGTGGCCAGTGCAGGATTAGCGAGCAACTTTTCTACCAGATGGCGAGCAGGAGTCAAGTACTGTTGTGTAAAGAGGCTGCGGTGCTTGCTAACGGCATCTGTCGCTTTACCACGTTGCTTGTCAAGAGCCAGCAGGCTGTATGCGATAGGTTCTGTAGCCATTGCATAGACGGAAGAAGTGATCCGTTCCGCTTCATAAGGAACTCCCATTGTGTAGAGTTGTCCGGTGATTTTCTCGGTAGCCAGTTCTTCTGCGAAGTTTTCTACACGGGCGATTTCATCTTCCGTATATGGTTTGTTGGCAATGCTGTCCAAACCTAAATCACGGTGAATTCCCATTTTCACAGTCAGCGTTTTGACAGCTAATGATTCCTGATCTTTATTCTCTTTGTGAGAGTTATTGTAAATCTTGATTTTTTCCATCAGCTCCCGATAAATACCACGCACACTGCTTTCAAGGAAAGGAGGAGTGAGGTACGACTGTATGGTGGCATACGAACGGCGTTTAGCCATCATTCCTTCACCAACATTACCAATAGAGTAGATATAGAAGTGCGGAACTGCTCCAACCAGGCGATCCGGCCAGTCGTTGCTGCACAATGCCACTTGTTTTCTGGGAGTAAATTCAAGACTTCCATGTGTACCGAAATGGATCAGTGCGTCAGCCTTGAAACCATGTTGCATCCATAGATAGGAAGCAATATAAGTATGAGGAGGAGCCATATTAGTGCCATGAATCACTTGGAAGGAGTTGTCCCCGCTTCCGGCAGCATTTTGTGGCATTAAGACTACATTCCCGAATTGCAGACGGGCAATACCCAATTTACCGTCGTTAGTCGCCATATAGTTGCCGGGGAATTCGCCGAAAGCATCCACCACTTCCTGATATTTTTCAGGGCGGAGTGACTCTTTCACCCAACTTTCATATTGATCTTTGGTGATAAGTTCGGGATGTCCTTTTTGCATAAAGTCATTAAAGGCTCCCTCTGCGTAAGAGTTGAACACAGCGCCTTGAGCCTGTATCATTTTACCCAGTTTTTCAGCATTTGCAGGCAGACCGGATATGTTGTATCCTTCCTGTTTCATGCGGACCAGAAGATTGTATAGGGAAGGAACCACCTCCATACCGGCAGCGGTCAATGCATTTTGCCCCGGACCTTTATAATAGTAGATAGCTACCTTCTTCTCGCTGTTCGGCTTAGTATTCAGATTCAAATAATTATTGATTGTGGATACGAAAGTCTTCAAGCGTTCGGGTACTGCATACGAATGGCGCAATCCTTCTTCATCCTCATATTGTGCAAAGAGAGCGAAAGGACGGATGGCACCGTCGATTTCCGGAGTCACGATACTTTGTGACATAAATCCTCCTGCCATTCCCATCGGATCTTTCTCCCATTCGTCTACCAGGCTGTTGATGGTGAGCGGAGCAAACAAGAGGATATTCTTAGCTTTCAGATAATCCACCATTTTGTCTCCCATGCGTCCGTGTGCCATGTTGATGATTGCGTCTGGCTGCACTTCGTCAATAAATGACATGAATTTCGTCATTGACTGAACCGGATAAACATTGTAACCTTCTTTTTCAAGAGCCTCAATAAGTCCGGTGGCATCAGCCATTTGTCCGGTTATCATGATTTTACGTGCTCCTTCTTTATAAAGACGGTTGTCCTTCATGAATTTCTCATAATTTGCCACGGTGAGGAACTCCAGTTCATCATCCGGGTTGGTGAGTCCGGCGTGATAGAGCATGTCGCTGGGTCTTTCTGCCGGGTCTTCCACTTCCGGTATGGAAGAGATTTTACCGTCAATAGCTTTACGGATATAATTCAGCATATTCCGGTAGTTGGTCTTTCCTCCGTTGGTCAGATAACCTCGTATCAGATTCTGTTGTACGCTGTCCAGATTACAAATGTTGTTGGCCGGGTTGGTAGCCATGGAAGTATATACAGGAATACCTTTGTCGGCAGCCTGTTGTATTTGTTGACGTTGTTCCTCGACGATACGCAGACCCATTCCGTTGATGAATACCATGTCGTAACCGGTCAGACGGTCGAGGTTGTCGAGCGATACTTCACTGAGTTTGATGGATAAATTGTCGTTGGCTTTCGATATACTTCCCTGCTGTATGGTCTGGAAGTTGATGAAAGCAATCTTTGTAGGACTGAACCAGATATTCCATACGGACATCCCTATCAGAGCTGCAGCAACGGTGCATACACCTAAGATGATTTTACTTTTCTTTTTCATTTCTCTTATTTTTAGCTTTGTATGTAGTTTTATCTTTTCTATTTTCTGAAGAACCTGTCTACGTCTAATGCAAGTCCGATGGAGAAGTTGGTTCCCCGGGTATAAGGAGAGTTTGCATCATAATAGCTTGGAACATAATTAAATATGTTGTTGACGGCCATATTCAGGCTGACTCCTTTCCAGATCCCTTGTGTCAACGTCAGGTTCCACATCGTATATCCCGGATAAGTCACTCCGGTAGTCCCTTCATCCGGATTATTGCCCACATATTTATTGGTTTCTACTTTGGATAACGCACGTCCGTTCAGGGAAAGATTGAATTGATAATTATCCCATGATTTGCCGTATTCGATACGTGCGGTCGCTGAATGTGGGCGGGTACTGGAGAATTTCATTTGTCCGTCGCGCATAAACTCGTGGAGGTATCCGTAAGAAACACGTATTCCCAGACCACAAGGATATTTGGCGGAGGCGTTGATATCCACACCGGCGATGTCTACTTTCTCTGTATTGATATATAGCTGTGCCCATCTTCCGTCAGTGTCGCGGAATGAAGTCAGGTCGATCCGGTCATTGACAAGGTTGTAATATCCTGAAACGGTAAAATTGTAACGGTTCTTGGTATATTCCGCCGAGAGCGAGAAGTTGTGGCTCGTCTCCGATTTCAGGTCGGGATTACCATAAATCATCATGGCATTTGCCATGTCGAAGTTCATATACATTTCTTTGAGGGTAGGAGAGCGGAATCCCTGTGAGTATGAGCCACGGAGGGAGCAGTTGGCTATTTTGTACATCAGTCCGATGTGCGGAGATATATGACGTACGTTAGATTGTGAGAAATAGTCGAAACGTACCCCGCTGATTACGTTGAAATGTTCGGTCGGGTTCCAGTCGAACTGTCCGAATGCATCTGCCGAGTGCATGGTATAACTTCCATTGTTGGTAAATTGATAAGACAATAGATAGTCACGCATATAATCTCCTCCTACGGTCAGAATGTTTTTATCGTTGAAGGTGTAATTGTAGAGTGCGCGTACGCTATGTTGCACATTGCTGTAATCGCGGACATCGTATTTGTATGAGGTCAGATAATCACTTTTATCATATTGGTCGAATGTATAGGCAACTTCCAGATTACTCATGATGTTGAAATCATAGTTGGCTTTCAGACCTCCGCTGAAATCACGATAACGGTCTTTGCTGTCTCCGGTCTTATCCCGTTCGCGGAAATAATAACCTCCGCGTGCAGTCAGTTTCAACTGTTCAATCGGTCTGTAAACAAGACGTTCCTTCACATTCCATGTGCGGTTTCCGAAGATGGTTGTCACATCTCCTTCCGGTACGTCGTAAGAATCGGACATTGTATGTTGCACATTCGTCTGGCTGTTGAATTTACCGGCTTTGAAACTGAAAGTTCCGCCATATCGTTGGTCGTTATGTTCACCGAAGCGGCTGTTTACATTTAAATTCCATGGGTCCTTGGAATCACGGGTGATGATGTTGATTACGCCACCTACTGCACTGGAACCATAGAGAGTAGAGGCAGCCCCTTTTACAATTTCTACCCGTTCCACGTTATCGAGGTTCAATCGGTTGTAGTCGACGTTGTTTAAAGTTTCCCCTGCCAGACGTTCGCCATCTACCAGGAAGAGTACAGAGTTTCCTCCGAATCCCTGCATATTGATAGAAACCTGCTGATCCATTGAATAGGAAAATTCAATGCCCGGCAGTTCCGATTGTAATAATTGTCCTACGTTGGTTGCATCTACCTTCTTAATATCGTCTGCTGTGATTACACGAGTGATGATAGGAGCATCTTTCAGTAATTTGGGAGTACGTGTACCTGTGACAACCACTGTTCCCAGGTCAAACTGATCTTCCGATAAGCGGAAACTTAGTCTTTTCTCTTTCCCTACAGTCAGTCTTTTTTCTTGTGGCTGATAGCCTACATACGAGGCGGTGATGAGGTATGTACCGGTTCCGGGGAGTTGTAATGTATATGTGCCGTCGACGGATGTGACGGCTCCGGTTCCTTTACCTTTGATGGAAATCGTTGCACCGGGGAGAGGTTCCCCTTCTGTATCAGTTACACGTCCGCTGATGTGATAAGTTGAGTGTTGTGCTAATGTGGTGCAAGTTGCTATAAATGAAAAAAGCAATAATGATATTATAAATGTAGGTTTCATTCTTGTTGATTGGTTTCATTGTTGTTGTCCTCGAACTCAAGCGGATACTGGAAATTGAAGTCAATATATCCTTTTATACCTCTGGCATTCATGTAGTTGGTAAAACGGATCGCTGCGTATGTATTGTCTTTCAAACGTATCAAAAAAACTTGGTTTGACATGGTGTATACCGGAGGCATCGTTGCGGTATTAACGTCCAGCCAGCTGGAAAGAACAGCATTACGGTAAGACTCTGTGTAGATAATGTTTCCGTCCATCATGCCCGACATGTCAATGGCTATTTTATCGGTTGTCCATTCATCTTCTACAAAATCTTCCGCTTTAGGCAGTTTACCTGTTGCTTTAAACTCGTCGATACTTGTGTAAGTTGTTTTGTAGGCAGCACCCTCGTTGGTTTTTATATCATAACGATGAATAGCGAAATCCCACTTGTCAGGAATTTGACTCTCATATTCCTCTCCGATTTTAACGGTAGTAACCGTACGTTCCGAAAGGTTAATGTAGGCCCATTCTGTATATTCAACAGTCTTGACTTGTGAAAAGCTATTTTCCTTGATTTCCATCTCCGTTTCGATGGGGGCATCATAAATATTTTCAAATATTCCATTACAAGCAGAGAGCGACATTGCCGCTCCCAGTACTATAGTATATTTGAAAATAGCGTTCCTGCTTCTTTTCATTGCTATTTAATCGTTTATTGTGCGCTACTTTGAGTATTACTTCCCGTAAATTCTGCTGTAATTGGCATTGGCATACTTCCCGGTGAGAAAACGATACTAACAGTGGCTGTTCCGTCTGCATTAATTGTACCGTTCAGACTTGTGCCGTTAATAGCAAGAGCTTCACCTGTAGTTTTTTGGGTATCTGCTTCAAAGGCACCCAGACTGAGCGAGTAACTACCATTGTTTGCTTTAGTAACATTGACTCCGGTAACAGTGAATTTTTCAAAGTTACTCATTGAACCTCCTGCATTATTAAACCCGCTGATTGTAACATTTACGGTACTACCTGTTGGGTTTTCAATCTTTACTTGGCAATCTGTAGTAGAGCCAACTTCTCCTCCTTGTACCTTAAGGCTCAAATTAGTTTGGTATTTATAAGTATCTTTTATATAATAACCAACAGGAGTTTCTCCTTGTATGAAATCAATCTCCATTTTTCCCATAGGTACAGGAATATCAACATTGGCTTTCAAACTTAACACTTTAGAACCATCTACACTACCTTCTAATGTGTAGTCGTAGCTACCGCCTGTGCTGCCGCCCATAGACATGGCAACTTCACCGGAACCGCTGAAAGACTTATTAGAAGAAAGTTTTAAATTATTCAGAGTGAAATCTCCAGATCCGGATTTATATACCAAATTGATGGTACCATCTTCGTTGGCAGTGATTGTTGCTGTGGATTCATCACCCAACAAATAATCAGAGAACATATTGCATGCGCCGACTGAATAACCTTTATAAGCTCCTGCTATTTCTTTGGCAAGGTTAGGTTCATCGTCGTCGTTGTCGCTACAAGAAACGAAAGTAGAAGAAAGAGATAGTGCCATAAGGGCAACCATCCAAAAGTTTAAGATTTTCATACTTAATTTTGATAGATAATGATTAATTAAATTTCCAGCTGCAAAGTTACGGGGATATATATACGGGGGAAATACCTAAAAGAAATGAAAAAATGAGAGGCTTTAATTATATGTAGGTATTGGGAGGAGTGGATTAACTCGTTATTTTTGCAGTCTTTTACTAAATTGATGATTAAAAAATTAAAATGAGAAGAAAATGAAAGGCGGCTACAGTAGAAAAAGTGTATTGACAGGGATTACTTCTTTCCTGATTGTATTGTTTACTATGCCGTTGGGGCATGCATTAATGATTTTTATGGAGCATGTGCTCTCATCCACAGCTCTTCACTATGCGGCTTTCACGATGGGAGCAGTAGGTCTGGTGATGGTGATTATTGGAGTGTTTGCAAAAGGAGATACACGACAGACATTATGGGGATTATTCGGAGGACTACTCTTCTGGACCGGATGGGTAGAGTTTATCTACGTATATTATGCACATCGTTATGAAGTGCAACCATTGCTGAACGCTGCCGGTGAAGTCGTGACAAAACCGGAATATTTAATCATGCCTTCCTCCTTCGGCTTTTGGGTGATGTTTATGCTGATTTACATTTTCAGTATAAAAAGCGGATGCGACTTCTTTACCTATCTTCAAAAAGTCTTTTTCCGTAAGAGTACCACCACGATTGTAGTACGGCCGATGACACGTCATACCTCGATTGTTACTTTTATGGAGTTAAATCTCATCATGTGGACGAGCTATCTCGTGCTACTCTTCTGTTATGATGAGAATTTTGTCGGCGAGCATAGCCCTGTTACTGCTATAGTTGCTTTCGGCTGTCTGGCAGGTTCATTTTTTATGTTTAAACGCCTGTTGAAAATCGCTCAATGGGGATATGCCATGCGCTTTTCTATTGCTACGGTAGTAGTGTTCTGGACTTTTGTAGAAGTATTGGGACGCTGGAATATCTTTCATGAAATATGGGTAGAACCAATGGCATATACAACAGAGATGATTACGATACTTTTGGCTTTCTTAGCTCTGTTGGCCTTTCTATTTTATCAGTCTGCTAAAAAAAAGAATAGTCATAACTAAAATATAGAATCAGAAATTATGTTAGAAAAAGGATTGCAATTTATAAAGGAAGTAGTGGTCAAACCGGAAAATCTGGCAGTGGCAATGGGATCGGGTGATCTCCCTGTTCTTGCTACTCCCGCTATGGTAGCATTCATGGAAAATGCAGCTTTGTCTGCTGTTGAAGATCAACTGCCGGAAGGCAATACAACGGTAGGAGCAATGATTCAGACTACACATCTTAAACCCACTGCATTGGGAGACACGGTTCTTGTAACAGCCACACTTCTTGAGGTAGAGGGACGAAAGTTAACATTTTCCGTAGTAGCCTCTGAGTCACAGGGTAAAATTGGTGAAGGAACACATATACATTATGTGGTAGACCGGAATAAGTTTATGGAAAAACTAACCAGTCGTTAATACTGCCAAAAGTGGAAAAGGATGAACTAATCTCCGGGTAAGATGTTTTTTGTATATTAGATATAATAACAATATATAATATGGAACCTCATCATCACCACGAACATAGTCATCGGTTGACATCGCTCAATAAAGCTTTTATCATAGGCATTGCTCTGAATATAACTTTTGTCATAGTAGAATTCGGAGTAGGGTTTTATTATAATTCTTTGGGGTTACTTTCCGATGCCGGGCATAATTTGGGTGATGTAGCCAGTCTGGTACTTGCCATGTTGGCCTTCCGGTTGGAGAAAGTTCACCCTAATAGTCGTTACACGTATGGATATAAGAAGAGTACGATACTTGTTTCTTTATTAAATGCAGTTATACTGTTGATTGCTGTTGGCATTATTATTGCCGAGAGCATAGACAAATTATTTCATCCGGTTTCGGTTGATGGTTCCGCTATCGCATGGACAGCTGGGGTGGGAGTGGTCATCAATGCGCTTACTGCATGGCTTTTCATGAAAGATAAAGATAAGGATCTGAATGTGAAGGGGGCCTACTTGCACATGGCAGCAGATACACTGGTATCTGTCGGTGTAGTTGCTTCCGGTATTATTATTACGTATACAGGATGGAGCATCATTGACCCGATTATCGGACTTGGCATTGCTGTTATTATTATTGTCTCTACCTGGGGATTGCTTCATGACAGTCTCCGGTTGTCTTTGGATGGAGTACCAGTGGGGATAGACGCTCAAAAGATACAGCAACTTATCGTGGAACAACCCGGTGTGGAGAATTGCCATCACTTGCATATTTGGGCGTTAAGCACAACGGAAACCGCTCTGACTGCCCACGTTGTCATTGATAATATCACACAGTTGGAGGAAGTGAAACATCATATAAAGGAAGCACTCGAAGAGGCAGGCATTCATCATGCCACTTTGGAGTTTGAAGACGAAAGAGCTACTTGCAGCAACGAATGTTGTGAGGATTAAATAAAATCCGTACCTTCGCGCCCTTAAACTAACTAACCTTTATTTTTATGTTTACTGACTTATTGCATTCCTCTTATTTTTCCCTTTTCCTGATTGTCGCATTAGGGTTTATGCTGGGAAGAATAAAAATCAGAGGATTATCTCTCGATGTGTCGGCAGTTATTTTCATTGCCCTTCTTTTCGGGCATTTTGGTGTTATCATTCCTAAAGAATTAGGAAACTTCGGTTTGGTGCTCTTCATTTTTACCATCGGTATTCAGGCAGGGCCCGGATTCTTCGATTCTTTCCGCAGTAAAGGAAAGACGCTTATTCTCATTACTATGCTTATAATTTGTTCCGCCTGCCTGACCGCAGTCGGGTTGAAGTACGCATTTGATATTGATACACCGAGTATTGTCGGTCTGATTGCCGGTGCGTTGACCAGTACGCCGGGTCTGGCGGTTGCTATTGACAGTACCAATTCTCCTTTGGCATCCATTGCTTACGGTATCGCATATCCGTTTGGAGTAATCGGCGTGATTCTGTTTGTCAAACTGTTACCTAAAATTATGCGGGTAGATTTGAATAAAGAAGCCCGTCGCCTGGAGATAGAACGTCGCGGACAATTTCCAGAACTGACTACTTGTATCTACCGTGTCACCAATTCGCATGTGTTCAACCGTAACCTGATGCAAATTAATGCACGCGGTATGACGGGCGCTGTTATTTCCCGTCTGAAGCACAATGATGAAATATCTATTCCTACAGCCCATACAGTGCTGCGTGAAGGAGACTACATACAAGCCGTAGGTAGCGAAGAATCATTGAATCAGCTTGCTGTGTTAATCGGTAAGAGAGAAGAAGGCGAACTGCCTTTGGATAAAACGCAGGAAATAGAATCTTTACTGTTGACCAAAAAGGACATGATAAATAAACAACTGGGTGATTTGAACTTACAGAAAAATTTTGGTTGTACAGTGACTCGTGTCCGTCGAAGCGGTATTGATTTGTCTCCATCTCCAGATCTCGCTTTGAAGTTTGGTGATAAATTGATGGTTGTCGGTGAGAAAGAAGGACTTAAAGGAGTAGCCCGCCTGCTGGGTAACAATGCGAAGAAACTGTCTGATACGGATTTCTTCCCCATTGCGATGGGTATTGTACTGGGAGTGCTGTTCGGCAAAATAAATATATCTTTCTCTGATAGTCTGTCATTCTCTCCGGGACTGACCGGCGGAGTGCTGATGGTAGCCCTTGTGTTGAGTGCGATTGGTAAGACAGGCCCCATCATCTGGTCTATGTCCGGACCTGCCAATCAGTTGTTGCGCCAGTTAGGTCTGCTTCTTTTTCTAGCCGAAGTAGGAACTTCTGCCGGTAAGAATCTGGTAGCCACTTTCCAGGAAAGCGGATTGCTGATGTTCGGAGTAGGAGCTGCCATCACATTGATACCGATGCTTGTAGCAGCTATTGTCGGACGTCTGGTATTTAAAATCAGTCTGCTCGATTTGCTGGGAACGATAACGGGAGGTATGACGAGTACTCCGGGACTTGCAGCTGCCGATTCAATGGTGGACAGTAACATACCGAGCGTAGCTTACGCAACTGTTTATCCGATTGCCATGGTATTTCTGATTCTGTTTATTCAAATCATAGCTTCGGCAGTATATTAACAGAATTTTGTAGATTCATTGATTGTTAAATAAATAGTTCGTATCTTTGCCGCCTCAAAGAAAAAATGAGGTGAAACGATTGTTATTGAATATTACACGCTACTTCTTACCGATACTGTTTGTGTCGTATCTGGTAAGCTTCACATTCTTTGCCCACGTGCATGTGGTCAATGGCGTGACAATCGTCCATTCACACCCATTTAAGAAAGGGGCGGCACATAAACACTCTACAGTCGAACTGCTACTGATTCATTTTCTGTCTCATTTAACGGCAGCCGTAGTTTTTGCTCTTTCCCTTTTTATTCCTTTCTTATTGTATTTGTTGCTCGGCCGTTCGCCGTATGCTCACTATCACTGTCCGTATCATGGGGTAGTGGGACTTAGAGCACCTCCGGCTATTCGTTTCTCCATTCTTTGAATGATGATACCGTACCTTGCATGAGGTAGGGCATTATCTGTCTATCCATGTGAGTACTTATCGAAAACTAATAACAAACGAAAAATGAAGAAATACATCTTTTCGCTTGTCTGCTTGTGCTGCGCATTGTTGCCTGCCCTTGAAGGACAAGCTCATGAATATCCTAATCATCCTGAATTACGTAAGTCAGACGCCAATATCGTTGGCCATATTCTTGATAAAAACACCAAAGAACACTTGCCCTATATAACAGTCGCCTTGAAAGGTACTACCATCGGAACGGTAACCGATGCTACCGGGCATTATTTCTTGAAGAATCTTCCCGAAGGCAATTTTGTGCTCGAAGTTAGTTCGGTGGGGTATAAAACCGTCAGACGGAATGTGACGCTGAAGAAAGGGCGCACATTGGAAGAAGATTTCGAGATAGAAGAAGATGCAGTTGCCTTGGATGGCGTAGTAGTATCTGCCAATCGTAACGAGACTACCCGTCGCCTGGCTCCGACACTGGTGAATGTGGTGGATCTGAAAATCTTTGAGAATACCAATTCTACGACTTTGGCACAAGGATTGAGCTTTCAGCCGGGTGTCCGTGTAGAGTCTAATTGTCAGAATTGCGGCTTCCAGCAAGTGCGTATCAATGGACTGGATGGCCCTTATACGCAAATCCTGCTCGATTCCCGTCCTATTTTTAGTGCACTTTCCGGTGTGTATGGCATCGAGCAGATTCCTGCCAGCATGATAGAACGTGTGGAAGTGATGCGTGGAGGCGGATCTGCTTTGTTCGGCTCGTCTGCTATTGCCGGAACAATCAATATCATTACCAAAGAACCGATGCGCAATTCCGGTATGTTATCGCATACCATTACAGGTATTGGTGATGGCGATGCTTTTGATAACAGTACGGCGCTGAATGCATCACTTGTGACGGACGACCAGCGTGCCGGTTTGTATATCTTCGGTCAGAATCGCCATCGTTCCGCGTATGACCATGATGGTGACGGATATTCTGAAATTCCCAAGATACACGGCCAAACCATCGGTTTCCGTTCATTCCTGAAAACAACGACATATTCGAAACTAACTTTTGAATATCACCACATGGAAGAATTCCGTAGGGGAGGAGACTTGTTGAACCGTCCACCTCACGAAGCGAATGTAGCGGAACAGACCGAACACTCGATCAATGGTGGAGGACTGAAATTTGATTATTTCTCACCTAACGAGAAACATCGTTTCAATGTGTTTGCATCAGCGCAGCATATCAATCGTGACAGCTATTATGGTGGCGGCCAAGATCCGAATGCTTACGGAAACACTACCGACTTAAACTGGATGGCAGGATCGCAATATGTCTATAGTTTCGGAAAATGTATTTTCATGCCTGCTGACCTGACTGCCGGAATAGAATTCAATCAGGATAAACTGGAAGACAATATGTGGGGATACCACCGTACAGTAGACCAAAAAGTGAATATCGGTAGTGCTTTCTTTCAGAATGAATGGAAGAATGAGCATTGGGGATTTCTGATTGGCGGTCGTTTGGATAAACATAACCTGATTGACCATGTGATATTCAGTCCGCGTGCCAATCTGCGTTATAATCCGACGGAAAATATCAATCTTCGTTTCAGCTACTCATCCGGTTTCCGTGCTCCGCAGGCTTTCGACGAGGATTTGCATGTGGAGAATGTAGGCGGTAATGTGGCGATGGTTGAATTGGCCGATAATCTGAAAGAAGAAAGATCACAGAGCTTGAGTGCTTCGGCAGATATTTATCATCGTTTTGGTGCGTTTCAGGTTAACTTTTTGGTAGAAGGATTTTATACAAAGTTATCAGATGTATTTGCCCTTACCGACGGAGAGGTAGTGGATGGAATCCTGACACGTACACGCTACAATGCACCGGGAGCCCGTGTGATGGGACTGACATTGGAAGGAAAGATGGCGTATCTGACTAAATTCCAGGTTCAGGCAGGAGTCACCCTGCAACAGAGCCATTATAGCGAACCGCATGTATGGAACAAAGAAGCTCCGGCTGTAAAGAAAATGATGCGTACACCGAATACTTACGGTTATTTTACAGCAACCTATACCCCGATAAAACCATTATCTATCGCTCTTTCCGGTACATATACCGGTTCGATGCTGGTTCCCCACGAACCAGTTCCGGGATTCCTTGAAAAACCGATAACGGTGAATACGAAGGACTTCTTCGATATCGGTTTGAAGGCTGCCTATGATTTCAAACTTTACAAGTCGATGAACTTGCAGGTAAATGCCGGTGTACAGAATATTTTCAATGCCTACCAGAACGACTTCGACAAAGGGGCTGACCGTGACTCCGGTTATATCTATGGTCCGTCATTGCCGAGAAGTTTCTTTGCCGGAGTGAAGATAAGTTATTAAAATTCGGTTAAGATTTAAAATCGTTATAAATAGGGATTGTTTTGCATGGAGACAATCCTTATCTTTGCAAAAAACAAACTAAACCTTGACTTAGGTGCACAGAATAAATGTGCAAGATGACCGAATGAAACAATTGTACCTACATATAATGAAGTGGTTTCTGCCTGTACTGTTTATCTCGTACATGGCAGGAATCACTTTGTTTACTCACTCCCATGTGGTCAACGGGGTTACAATTGTCCATTCACATCCATTTAAAAAAGGCAGCGAACATAGCCATACGACGGTTGAATTCCAACTAATTCATCTCTTGAGTCATGTGTTGGTGACCGACAGCGGTTTGATACCAACATTCTCTGTTGCTGCTTTATCTCTATTATGCATCCTGTTTGTCCGCCCGCAAATTGAGCAATTTTACCGTTCTTGTCCGGGCGTAATATCTCTTAGAGCACCTCCTATCGCTTAGTCTATCTTTTTGGGGGAACAGTATTAATGTATTAGGATCAACGATTAACGATCGCTGCTTCCCTTTCCCTTTATTATTATTTTTCGAATTAAAACATTAAAAGACTAACGACAATGAAGAAATATCTTTTAGTCCTGGTCGGCCTGTGCTGTGTCTTGTCATACGCATTGGCTGAACGTCCGGACTACCCTGAACTGAAGAAATCCGATGCGAATATAATAGGTCATGTACTGGATAAAAAAACGAAAGAACATCTTCCGTACATCACTATCGCACTGAAAGGAACGACCATAGGAACCGTGACCGATGCTACCGGGCATTATTTTTTGAAGAATTTGCCGGAAGGAAATTTTATACTGGAAGTTAGTTCAGTAGGTTACAAGACAGTGACCCGCAACGTAACTCTGAAAAAAGGAAAGACACTGGAAGAAGATTTTGAAATAGAAGAGGATGCGATTGCTCTCGACGGAGTAGTAGTTTCCGCCAACCGGAGTGAAACGACACGTCGTATGGCTCCTACTTTGGTGAATGTTGTCGACCTGAAACTTTTTGAAACCACCAACTCTTCCACTTTATCACAAGGACTGAACTTCCAGCCCGGAGTGCGTGTGGAGACAAATTGCCAGAATTGTGGCTTCCAGCAAGTCCGCATCAATGGTCTGGACGGACCATATACACAAATTCTGATAGATTCGCGTCCCGTATTCAGCGCCCTTTCCGGAGTGTATGGACTGGAACAGATTCCTGCCAGTATGATTGAACGTGTAGAAGTGATGCGTGGGGGAGGCTCCGCCTTGTTCGGTTCTTCAGCTATTGCAGGAACGATTAATATAATCACCAAAGAGCCTTTACGTAATTCGGGTCAGCTGTCGCACACCATAACTTCTTTAGGAGGAAGCTCCTCATTCGATAACAACACCTCGCTGAATGCTTCATTGGTGACGGACGATCATCGTGCCGGATTGTATATCTTTGGTCAGAACCGTTATCGGTCGGGATATGATTATGACGGAGACGGATTTACCGAACTGCCCAAATTGAAGAATCAGACAGTGGGTTTCCGCTCTTATCTGAAAACAAGTACTTATTCCAAACTGACCTTTGAATATCACCACATGCAGGAATTCCGTCGTGGAGGGGATATGTTGAACCGTCCTCCTCACGAAGCGCATATTGCGGAGCAGTTGCAACATTCTATTGATGGTGGAAGTTTGAAATTCGATTATTTCTCTCCGGATGAAAAGAACCGTCTAAGTGTTTTTGCATCGGCTGCCAATACAGACCGGGACAGTTATTACGGACCGGGTAACGATCCTCTGAAAGCCTATGGAAAGACAACGGATTTAACCGCTATGGGTGGTGCACAATACGTACATACGTTTGACAAGTGCTTTTTTATGCCTTCTGATCTCACGGCAGGGCTTGAATATAACCGTGACCGCCTAAAAGATAACATGTGGGGATATAACCGTCACACGGATCAGACGGTGAATATTTACAGTGCTTTTCTGCAGAACGAATGGAAGAACGACCGTTGGGGGATTCTGATTGGTGGTCGTCTGGATAAGCATAATATGGTGGATAATGTGATCTTTAGTCCCCGTGCCAACTTGCGTTTTAATCCTACCCAGAATATTAACCTGCGTTTAAGCTATTCTTCCGGATTTCGTGCTCCGCAGGCTTTTGATGAGGATATGCATATTGAAAATGTGGGCGGAACGGTGGCTATGATCGAGCGTGCAAAGGATTTGAAAGAAGAGAAATCCCAAAGTTTCAGTGTTTCTGCAGATATGTATCATCGTTTCGGAGCATTCCAGACGAATTTGTTGATTGAGGGTTTTTATACAAGACTGACCGATGTTTTTGTATTGGGCAAACCTTACGACCGTGGTGATGGTATATTAGTGAAAACACGTAGCAATGGCCCCGGTGCTAAAGTGATGGGATTGACACTGGAAGGTAAAGTGGCTTATCTTTCTATCCTGCAAATACAAGCGGGAATAACTTTACAACGTAGCCGGTACGATGAACCGCATAAGTGGCATGACGATGCACCGGCAGAAAAGAAGATTTTCCGTACTCCCGATACATACGGTTATTTCACTGCTACTTGTACCCCCATCAAACCTTTATCTATTGCTTTGTCAGGAACCTATACCGGCAGGATGTTGGTGCAACGTATGGATATCACCGCCGAGAATGCCGAACTGGGTAAAATGCCTGAAAGAAAAGCGGAAGCAATCAGAACACCTCGTTTCTTTGATTTGGGAGTGAAACTGGCTTATGACTTCAAGTTATACAAAACGGTTGATTTGCAATTAAACGGCGGAGTTCAGAATATTTTTGAGTCTTATCAGAAGGACTTTGACAGAGGAGCTAACCGGGATTCCGGTTATATTTACGGTCCTTCTTTGCCGAGAAGTTTCTTTGCCGGAGTAAAGATCAGCTATTAATCGGTCATAAAAATAGTTTCCCGGCACGGTACTTTTTGTTTCCTGCGTTGAAACACTTTGTTTCAAATAGTGAAACGATTTGTTTCACACCGGGAAACACTTTGTTCCAAGCCTTGAAACTAAAAGTTTCAAGCGGCTGAAACTAATATGTCGTATAGAGACTTGTTCTTTTCTCCTTGTTAATCATTGATTGATCGGGCGGTGATAGGTGATAGATGCGGTGATAGGTTGCAAACAACCTGTCACCACCCCTGAAATCCCCATGAATAAGAGCTTTTGGAAGTGTCGGTGATAGGTGATAGAGGAAAGTGAAAGAAACTCTGTGTAGAGATGGATCAAACCATATCTTTATCGACCCCGAATTTTTCTCCTGTCTGACATTTACCGGCAGGTTCCACATGTACCAGAATGTCATATACATTATCTACCGAATTAATGATGCTCTTCTCCACTGCATCGGCAATCTCATGGGCTTGCGTGATCGTGATTTGTGGATTCACTTCTATATCAAGGGTAATCATATAGAGATTCCCTATCATTCGTGACCGGACGCGATGCGGATTACTGGCACCGGGCACTTTCTCTACAGCCTCGAATATCTTATTATATACATTGACATCTTTCACCCCGTCCATTAGCTCCACATTGGAATCAATGAAGATGCTGATGGAAGATTTGATGATAAAGAGACTGATTATCAATCCTGTTATCGAATCGAGTATCGGCAATTTGAAGATAAAAGTAAATATCAATCCTAACAAAACACTGGTTGAAATGACAACATCATTACGCATATTGATAGCGTTTGCCGTGAGCATGGAACTGTTGATCTTCTTTCCCTGTTTGTACTGGTATGAAGCCAGTAAGAGTTTACCGATAATAGAAAATATAGTGACATAGATGGCGATAGCCGATGGTATCTCTTTCACTTCATCTGAAAAGATGTTTTTAGTGGATGATAGCAACATTTGTACACCGGCATAAAATATCACGAGTGATAGAATCTTTGTTGCGATCCCTTCCGCTTTCTCATATCCGAATACATATTTCTTTGAAGGAGGGCGGTTGATGAGGCGTGCCGTAAAAATCATAACGATAGAGATAACGACGTCGGTTGCCGAGTCGATACCGTCGCCGACTACGGCTAAACTACCGGCAAATAAACCGATTATGATTTTGGATACGGACAAGATTGCATTGCCAATTGTGCTGATCCACGAGGTTGTGATTAGTATTTTCTCTCTTGACATTGAAGTGACTCTTTATAATTGTTTGTAATGGGATTGGGGAGCAAAGATAAACATTAATAGGAGTCTGTGATATGAAGTCGCAAAAAACTTTTTCTGCCTTTTTAGTAGTTTATACGTTTTAGTTGTATTATATATAGATGGTCAATTAAAAACAGGACAATTAATTTATTAAATAGTTAACCGCATGTTCAAAAAACTAAGTAGCTCTTTTCTCATTGTGTCAGCTTGTATTTTTTCTTCTTGCACGCCTACCGTCAAGCAAGAGATTGCAATCTTACCTACCCCCGTTAGTCTGACCGAGCAGTCTGGCTCGTTTGTTTTAAAAGATGGAATGAAGATTGGGGTTTCCGATCAGTCCTTGTTTCCGGCTGCCGGGTATCTGCAGGAGATTCTTCGGAATGTCATATCGTCTTCTGTTGAAGTCACTACCGATAAGAGTCAGGTAGATATGTATTTTCAGTTGAAGGATACTGTTGGAAAGCCTAGCTCTTATAAACTTGAGTCTACACCGGAGTATATTCGGGTAGAGGCAACTGACTATTCGGGTATTATTTCTGCTATTACTACTATTCGCCAGTTGCTTCCTGCAACGATAGAAGTGCAGGGAGAGAAACAGAATTATTCTATCCCTGTCGTGCAAATAGAAGATGCGCCACGGTTTGAATGGCGTGGATTTATGTTGGATGCTTCCCGCCATTTCTGGAATAAAAAAGAAGTGAAGCATGTATTAGATCTGATGTCTTTGTATAAACTTAATAAGTTCCACTGGCATCTGTCCGACGATCAGGGTTGGCGTATAGAGATCGAGAAATACCCGTTGCTTACAGAAAAAGGGGCCTGGCGTAAATTCAATACGCAGTATCGTACCTGTATGGCACGTGCGAAAGAAGAAGATAATACCGATTTCCTGATTCCGGAAGATAAGATACGCATTGTGGAAGGAGATACGCTGTATGGAGGTTATTACACTCATGATGATATAAAAGAAATAGTAGCCTATGCTACGCAAAGAGGTATCGATGTCATTCCCGAGATCGATATGCCGGGACATTTCCTGGCAGCTATCGGTCAATATCCGGAATTGGCGTGTGACGGATTAATCGGGTGGGGGAAAACTTTCTCTTCTCCTATCTGTCCGGGCAAAGATACAACGCTGGAGTTCTGTCAGAATGTGTTCAAAGAAGTTTTTGAACTTTTCCCTTATGAATATGTGCACATGGGTGGTGATGAAGTGGAAAAAGCCAACTGGAAGAAATGTCCTCTTTGTCAGAAACGGATTCGTACGGAGAAACTGGGTTCGGTAGAAGAACTTCAGGCATGGTTTGTACGTGACATGGAGAAATTCTTCCTTGCCAACGGAAAGAAACTCATAGGCTGGGATGAAGTGGTATCCGACGGATTATCTTCCGATGCTGCCATTACCTGGTGGAGAAGTTGGGCGAAAGATGCATTGCCTACGGCAACTGCACAAAAGCAGAAAGTGATTGCTTGTCCGAATGAATATTTCTATTTCGATTATGCGCAGGATCAGAATTCAGTAAAGAAAATACTTGCGTATGATCCGTGTGCAGACGAGCGGTTATCGCCGGAACAGAAGAAATATATCTGGGGTGTGCAGGCGAATCTCTGGGCTGAATGGATTCCGACAATGAAGCGCATTGAATATTTGATTGTTCCCCGTATGATAGCGTTGAGTGAAATAGCTTGGGCGGAGCCGACAGCTAAACCGGGTCTCGAAGAATTTTATCGTCAGCTTGTTCCGCAATTTAAGCGGATGGATGTGATGAGGGTAAATTATAGGGTGCCTGATTTGCAGGGATTCTATAAAGTGAATGCATTTATTGATGAAACAACTGTGGAATTGACCTGCCCGTTACCCGGTACTGAAATACGTTATACGACAGACGGCAGTATGCCTACCAAAGAATCAGCTCTTTATAACGGTGCTTTGGAAGTTGGGAAGACTACGGATTTCGCTTTCCGCACTTTTCGTCCGGATGGTTCTCCTTCGGATGCGGTGCGTACCAAGTATGTAAAGGCTCCTTATGCGGAGGCGGTGACTGCTCCGGCTGCTTTGCAGCCCGGCTTGAAAGCAGTATGGCACGATTTCCGTGGTAATCTTTGTGCGGATATTGATGCAGCTCCTGTCAAAGGGGAGTATGTGGTGGAATCGGTATCCATTCCCGAAGAGGTGAAAGGAAATATCGGTCTGGTATTGACCGGCTATCTGGAAGTTCCTGCCGATGGTATCTATACATTTGCCCTTCTCTCGGACGACGGTAGCACATTAATGCTTGACGGTGAATTGTTGGGAGATAATGATGGAGCACATTCGCCGGTAGAGATTATTGTGCAGAAGGCTTTGAAAGCCGGGCTTCATCCGATAGAGGTACGTTACTTCGATTGTAACGGAGGCGTATTGCAGATGGAACTGGTGAATGAAAAAGGTGAAAAAGAAGTATTGCCAAGTGCATGGCTGAAACATGAATAGCAAATTTCATTATTTTTAGGTATTGTCCGTCTTGCCGGCGAGCTGTACCTTTGCAGAAAATATTTGAAAACTTATGCGAATCAGTGAGAGACGAGTCGAGATTAATCATATATCAAAGGTGCACATGCACCGGATTGAATGGGATGAAGAGAGCTTATAGAAATATAAGCTCTCTTTTTTTGAACGATTTCGAATATTGTTCTTTTTTGAAAACAAGCGATAAGTTAAATGATTGTCGAACTTAATATAGATTGAACGTACGTTATGAGTACATTGAAAAAACTTCAGAACTACATGGGTAAACGGAAAGTGCTTTTGCCTGCGGCAATGCTGCTGTCTGCCCTAAGTGCCCTGGCGGGCATGTTGCCTTATATCCTTATTTGGCTGATTGTGAGAGAACTGCTTGAACACGGAGAGATAACCTCTTCCGGTAATGTGGTGACGTATGCTTGGTGGGCGGCAGGCATGGCCGTGGCGAGCATCGTCCTTTATTTTGCCGCATTGATGTCTTCGCATCTTGCAGCTTTTCGGGTTGAATCGAATTTGCGTAAAGAAGCCATGCGCCAGATAGTGCGTATGCCTCTCGGCTTCTTTGACATTAATACGAGCGGACGTATTCGCAAGATTATAGATGACAATGCAGGGGTTACCCATAGTTTTCTGGCACATCAGTTGCCCGACCTTGCGGCTACTTTTCTAGTGCCGTTGGTAGCTGCCATACTGATTTTTGTGTTCGATTGGATACTCGGTCTGGCATGTATCGTCCCTGTAATTATTGCCATGCTGGTTATGGGTTTTATGATGAATGCGGAGGGACGGCAGTTTATGAAAAGCTACATGACCTCTCTGGAGGAAATGAATACCGAAGCTGTAGAGTATGTGAGAGGAATTCCCGTAGTGAAGGTTTTCCAGCAGACTATTTACTCTTTCAAAAACTTTCACCGCTGTATCATGAATTATAATAAAATGGTATTCGGCTATACACGAATGTGGGAGAAGCCGATGTCGCTCTATACCGTAATAATCAATGGTTTTGTGTTTTTCCTTGCTCCGTTGGCTATTTTGCTGATTGGTTATTCAGGTAATTATGCATCGGTATTACTTAATTTCTTCCTGTTTGTTCTCATTACTCCTGTATTCTCCCAAAGTATCATGAAGAGTATGTATCTCAATCAGGCTTTGGGGCCATTTTATTAAGCTATCGGACGTCTTGAGAATCTGGTTGCTTATGAGCACCTGACTGTTGTAGAGCATCCACAACCGGTAAAGGAATTCAGTATTCAGTTCGAAAAAGTTTCCTTCAGCTATCCGGGAGCTAATCAAAAGGCGGTGGATGATGTTAGTTTCACTATTCCGCAAGGAAACACAGTAGCTCTTGTCGGAGCTTCGGGCGGAGGGAAAACAACGATTGCCCGTCTAGTTCCCCGTTTCTGGGAGGCAACGGAAGGGAAAGTTTTAATAGGTGGCATCAATGTAAGAGAAATCGCTCCCGAAGAACTGATGAAATATATTTCTTTCGTGTTCCAGAATACAAAGCTGTTCAAGACTTCTCTGCTCGAAAATATCAAATATGGTAATCCCGACGCGACAATGGAGGAAGTGGAACGGGCAGTAGATATGGCACAATGCCGGGAAATTATCAATAAACTTCCGCTCGGACTGAATACGAAGATTGGTACGGAGGGAACATATCTCTCCGGCGGGGAACAGCAACGGATCGTACTGGCACGTGCAATCCTGAAAAATGCTCCCATCATTGTACTGGATGAGGCGACTGCTTTTGCCGACCCCGAAAATGAGCATCTCATCCAGCAAGCCTTGAAAGAACTGACAAAAGGAAAAACCGTATTGATGATTGCTCATCGTCTTTCAAGCATCACTGATGCCGACAATATCCTCGTCATTGACAAGGGGAAGATTGCGGAACAAGGTACACATGCCAACCTGCTTGGAAAACAAGGCATCTATTATCATATGTGGAATGAATACCAGCAATCTGTTCGCTGGACAATAGGAAAGGAGGTTTCTAATGATTGAAGTAATAAAAAGACGTTTTGCCCTTTCAACTAAAGGAGCGAAAGATTTCTGTAAAGGTGTGTTTTTCACTACACTGCTCGATATTGTATTGATGTTGCCGGCGGTATTTGTTTTTCTTTTTCTTGAGGAATATCTTCGTCCTGTGTTTCAGCCTTCGGCTTCGGTGACGCATGGTATTCTCTATTATAGCATACTCGGTATTGTCTTTATGATAGTCATGTATATATTTGCGGTATTGCAATATCGTAGTACCTATACCACCGTTTATGATGAGAGTGCAAACCGGCGTATCTCATTGGCGGAAAAACTTCGCAAGTTGCCTCTGGCTTTCTTTGGCGAAAAGAATCTTTCCGACCTCACCGCCACGATTATGGATGACTGCACTGATCTCGAGCATACTTTCTCGCATGCGGTTCCCCAGTTGTTTGCTTCCATTATCAGTATTCTGCTTATTACCGTCGGCATGGCATTTTATAACTGGCAGTTGACGATTGCTTTGTTCTGGGTAGTGCCGCTTGCTGCCGCAATCCTTCTTTTCTCGAAGAAGGAAATACAGAAAAGCAATGAAAGTAATTATCTGAACAAGCGGATGGTGACCGAGCATATCCAGGAAGGACTCGATACCATTCAGGAGATAAAATCCTACAATCAGGAGAGAGACTATCTGGAAAAACTGGATGCGAGCATTGATACCTATGAAAAGGTATTGACTCGTAATGAACTGGTGCTCGGCATGTTGGTAAACGGTTCCCAGAGTGTATTGAAACTCGGACTGGCAAGCGTTATTATCGTTGGTGCCAATCTCTTGGCTTCGGGTACGGTTGATTTGTTTACCTATCTTATATTTATGGTTATCGGGTCGCGTGTGTATGCTCCGGTCAGTGAGGTGATGAATAATATTGCCGCTTTGTTCTATTTGGATGTGCGTATCAATAGAATGAATGAGATGGAAGCATTGCCGGTACAAAACGGGACTACCGAATTCACTCCTCAAGGTTATGATATCGAATTCAGACAGGTAGACTTTGCTTATGAGCAGGGAAAACAAATTCTGAATAACTTGTCTTTTATTGCCCGGCAAGGTGAAAAAACGGCTTTGGTTGGTCCTTCAGGTAGTGGCAAGAGTACGGCGGCCAGGTTGGCGGCACGTTTCTGGGATATCCAGTCGGGAAAGATTACCCTCGGCGGGCAGGATATCAGTCGGATTGATCCTGAAACTTTGTTGAAAAACTATTCCGTTGTCTTTCAGGATGTAGTTCTTTTCAATGCTTCCATTATGGATAATATCCGTATTGGCAAACGGGATGCTACGGATGAGGAAGTCCGGAGAGTTGCCCGCTTGGCACAATGTGATGAGTTTGTCACTAAAATGCCGCAGGGATACCAGACGATTATCGGTGAGAATGGAGAAACATTATCCGGCGGTGAGCGTCAGCGTATTTCCATTGCCCGCGCTTTGTTGAAGGATGCTCCGATTGTTCTGTTGGATGAGGCTACGGCTTCGCTTGATGTTGAGAATGAAACCAAGATACAGGCAGGTATATCTGAATTGGTACGTAACAAAACGGTGCTGATTATTGCGCACCGTATGCGCACCGTTGCCAATGCCGACAAAATTGTAGTATTGGAGAATGGAAGTGTTGCTGAAATGGGAACACCGGAGGAATTGAAAAAGAAAAATGGTATATTTGCCCGGATGGTGAACAGACAGGTTACAAATATGAATTGATAAATAGCAACGATACTATGCAATTTTTGAAAGGAGATATACAAGAGGGAATCTTGAAGGCAGCCGAAGAAGTGTTTCTGGAAAAGGGATACAAGGATGCCTCTATGCGTGAAATAGCTTCGAGGGCAGGGGTGACGGTGAGTAATATCTATCATTATTTCACCAATAAGGATGAGATATTCCGTACGATTCTGAAACCGGTATTGAATGATCTGTATGCTATGATTTATAATCACGATGCAGATCAGATGACGATAGACGTCTTTATGGATTCGGATTATCAGAAAATGTCTGTACGGGAATATATCAGATTGGTCTCTGAACATCGTGACCGTTTGCGGTTGCTGCTTTTTCAGGCACAAGGTTCTGTTTTGGAGAACTTCCGTTCTGAATATACAGATTTGATGACGCGTACGATTTCTGTTTTTTTTCAAGGAATGAAGCAGAAATATCCGCATATCAATATAGCAATAACTAACTTCTTTATTCACCTGAATACGGTATGGTTGTTTGCCCTACTCGAAGAGCTGGTGTTGCATCCTGTGAAGAAAGAAGAGATGGAGAAGTTTATAGCGGAGTATATCGCTTTTGAAACGGCTGGTTGGAAAGAGCTCATGAATGCATGAGCTCTCTCACTTTATTCTCTTACTGATATAAAAAAACGTTCGGCTTTCACAAGCCGGACGTCCTTGCCTCTTTTAGAATATGTCATCTATTCATATTCCAAAATGAATACATTATATGGTTTTTCAACTTAACAACCAAATAAAAGAAATGCGGGTGAATCACTTCGGCCGATTTCTATGTATTTTTAATGTGGCTACGTAATATAATTATGACTAATTAATTCAATTCTGATACTGCAAAGATAGGGGCTTTCCGCTTTTCCCGCAATCCCCTAAAATGGGTATTCTTCTATCAATTACTAGCTATATATAGTGGTTCAGGCGTTTGCATAACTATGCATCCCTCCAAGAACATAATTTACCCCGAAATAGGTCATTAAGACGGTCAGGAAAGCAAGAATCATATAGATATGGAAGAATAGAGGCTTGCGGA
>OATP01000339.1_pt1 | contig 30379 bp, 29 predicted proteins | sample 1495041 | NCBI WGS metagenome assembly OATP01 (sample SAMEA2579972, study PRJEB22360) | human gut metagenome | biome: human gut; feature: human-associated habitat; material: faeces | place: Denmark | collected 2008/2010 | reverse complement strand
AATCTTTTTATTTTGCAAAATAAATGTCATAGTGCTTTGAACAAGCTGGGTTAAACCGACTGTGACAATGAGGGCAAGAGACAGATTTTTGATAGTTTTCAATAGTCATCTCATGTAGACAAACACCACAGATAACTACCTTATCCTGCTTTAAGTGGCAAGGATAAGCCCGATATTTATGATCCTCTATATGATCATGACATTGATAACAGGCATAATATTTTTGACAGTCATAGCATTTTAGAGCAACAATATCTAGTGGAGAATGATAGTGTTGGCACCTACTTTCCTTATCTACCAGGAGGCCATGAATTTGTGCTACTGGTAGACAAGGAGTAGAAGCAATTGTCTTGCCCAGGACATCAGGTTCCTGCTTTCTGAAAGTTTTTCTAGTGATTGTACTTTTACTATTTTCCATTAACCACATTATAGCACAAATAATTTGTATTTTTAGGAGAAAAGTATAGTCGATTCACATGATTCATTGTGTCTATCTTATGCTTCTACGTAACAATAGTTTTCAGTTCTTATTTGATGAACCTTTAGGGACTGATTTTTTTAACAATTTATAGATCTAGGAACTAAAGAAAAGACAGCTGGATATAAGTTTGGAAATCAAGCGTTTTCTATATAAAAACGAAAGAGTTTATAAAGAAATATTGAAGAAAATCCGAAAAAATAGTAAAATGGAAGAGCTGATTGCAGCAAATCAACTTTTCTGTTTTCTCCTCTTTGGAGAAGTGTCCGACATTAGAAAATGGAGTATTCAATGAAGAAAAAAGTGATCTTGAAAAGTAGTATCTTAGCAGTTGCTACTGGTTTCAGTTTCTTTGCCATCAATCGTGTATTTGCAGATGATTTGCAGGTCCAGTTCATGGGGGTCAATGACTTCCACGGTGCCTTGGAACAAACGGGAACAGCCCGCTTGGAAAATGAAACAGTGAAAAATGCTGGGACAGCCCCACTGCTAGCGACGTACATGAATGATTCGCAAAAGGAATTTGAAACAGAAAATGCAGGAACTCCAAATGCCAGCATTCGTGTGCAAGCTGGTGATATGGTTGGTGCTAGTCCTGCCAATTCTGCCCTCCTTCAAGATGAACCAACTGTAAAAGTCTTCAATGAAATGAACTTTGAATACGGAACACTTGGAAACCATGAGTTTGACGAAGGCCTTGGAGAATTCAACCGGATCATGAAAGGGGAAGCCCCAACACCTGGTCAATTCAACAAGATCGTCGATGAGTATCCTCATGAAGCTTCCAAACAAGAAATTGTGATTGCCAACTTGGTTGACAAGGACACCAACAAAATCCCATTTGATTGGAAACCTTATACCATCAAAGAAATTCCAGTTAATGACAAGACGGTTAAGATCGGATTCATCGGGGTTGTGACGACAGAATTCCCTAACCTTGTCTTGCGGAAGAACCATGAACAATACCGTGTTTTGGATGAGGCAGAATCGATTGCCAAATATGCGCGTGAGTTGAATGACCAAGGCGTTCATGCTATTGCTGTCTTGGCTCACGTTGCTGCCACAAGTAAAAATGGGGTAGCAGAAGGACCAGCTGCAGAGATGATCAAGAAATTGAATCAACTTTATCCAGAAAACTCAGTCGATCTTGTCTTTGCAGGTCACAACCACCAATATACAAATGGGATGGTCGGAAATACCTTGATTGTGCAAGGAACATCTCAAGGGAAAGCCTACTCGGATGTTCGAGGTGTCTTAGATACAGATACAGGGGATTTTGTCAAAGCTCCAACTGCTAAAATCATTGCCGTAGATCCTTCTAAAGGCAAAGCAAAAGATGCCAAGGTCCAAGCGATCATCAATGAAGCCGACGAGACTGTTAAAAAGGTAACGGAAGCGAAAATTGGTTCGGCAGAGAAAGCTGAAAATATTACACGGGAATTGAATGTGCAAAAAGAAAGTGCTGTGGGGGATTTGGTCACAGCAGCGCAATTAGATATTGCCAAAAAATCAGGTTATCCAGATGTTGACTTTGCCTTCACCAATAATGGAGGAATCCGTGCGGACCTCGTGGTGAAACCAGACGGAACAGTAACTTGGGGTGCAGCTCAAGCCGTGCAACCATTTGGAAATATCCTTCAAGTAGTCGAAATTACCGGAGACCAAATCTACAAAGCTTTGGACCAACAATATGATGAGAAAGAGCTTTACTTCTTGCAAATGGCAGGGATCAAGTACACCTATACCAAACCAGCCGATGCAACGGAAGAAAATCCATATAAGGTTGTGAAAGCCTACAAGGCAGATGGAACCGAAATTGATCGCAAGAAGACCTACAAGGCGATTATCAACGACTTCTTGTATGGTGGTGGTGATGGCTTCTCAGTCTTCCGCGATACAAAATTGATCGGTGCGATTAATCCAGATACTGAAGTCTTTATCCAATACATCGAAGATGTGAATAAGGCAGGGAAGAAGTTGTCTGCTTCTATTTTAGGCAACAAGACATTTGTGGAAAAAGTGGAAGAAGAAACACCTGCTCCAGCACCACAACCAACTCCACAACCGGAACCTCAGCCAGCACCAGTGGATCCGGTAAGTCCTGTCAATCCAGTTCCTCCTGTAGCTCCAGTTAACCCAACGGTTCAACCTACAAGCCCAGCAGTGGCAGTCCAACCAGCAGCAACGGAAACAAAAGAAACAGCAACGGTTAAACCAGTCGCTGTCACTTATCATACAGGTGGCCAAGCAGAAGCAACAGCTACACCAGCAACTGGTCTTCCAAAAACAGGCCAAGAAGAATTGGCTTCCACAGTCCTTAGTCTCTTTGGTATGACCTCACTCGCTTTAGCAGGATTTGTAGCTAGCAAAAAACGTGAAGGTTAAGTCGTTTATACGTTAACTTACCCTAAAAAACGTCCGCTCTTTTAAGAAACGGACGTTTTTCATGTCTTAGGCTGTTTTCTCTATCCAGACACTGCGGACAAAGAAGAGGCTGATCAGAGCCAGTGCTAGAAAGGTAACTCCAAGGTAATAATAGGGCTGATCCATTGTGGTGGAGCGACCGGAGAGATTGACAATCCCTCGGTAGAGGGCTCCTGCTGTCAGAGTAGCCACTCCGGAATTCCAAAGATTGAGACTTATGCGAGAGAGGCCTTTCACCATTAACTGTAGAGCCACTAACAGTGCCCCACCGATCAAAGGAATTAAGAAGAGGTAGTGCATGAAGGCAGAGGTTTCGCCAAAACTAAAGTGTTCATAGATGCGACTTCCAACGAAGAAGAAAGCTGAAATAAGAGGATACCAGAGAATCGTTTTTTTCAAGCGTTTTTTAATGGGATTAGTAACCGATGTAGACAATGTCACTCACCGCCCTTTCTGAAATAGTACCATTTGTAGTTGGTTTGTTAATAACTTGGCCATTGAAGTAAAGGGTAGAAGATCCACCCCCATCCAAGTTGTAGGCTGTTTTAACGCCATAAGATTTCATCACTTCCGCTAATTGGTAGAGAGATAGTCCTTCACTTTCTGAAGTCCGTCCATCTGACACGACGATAATGTAGTGGTTTTCGTCGATGATCCCAATCGCTGTACGTGGGTTGGATGCCATGGACTGCCCAACTTCTGAGTTCGTATCGACCGTAATCTCACCATTTTCAACCAAGGAAGGACCGAAGGCAAGGAGATTGACGACCCCGTCTTTGACCAATTGAACCGCAGAGATCTCATCTTCATAGATAATTTTGAAGGATCCATCCTTATAAATCGCCAGGTCCCCATTGCTTGAATCTTCCCGAACGGTATCGCGGTAGACCACTCCATTTCGGATGACGTATCCTGTACTGTTAGCCCCGTAATAGTCACCGTTCACTGCTAGAATAGCACTGTTGTTGGCGGCTGTGACGGAGGTCTTAGCCGTTACATTTGTCCCGTAGGTGTTTTGTGCAAAGGCTGTTTTGAGATAATCTGCCGAGCTGACTGTGATATCTGCGATGTAAACATGGGTATTTTCAACCGTTTTTTCTGTTAAAGTCACCTGGATATTGTCATCTGAATAGCTAGTATCGGTCGTTGTAGCTGAAGCAGCTGCTTTTTTGGCTGCCTTAGTGTCCGTCGTTGTCGCTTTTACGGTTTGGATGGCATCGGATAAGACAAAGGTCTTGAGCATCGAGTAGCTAAAACTGCTGGTCAAAAGAAGGCCAAAGCAGGCAGCATAGGTATAGGATTTTTTAAAGAATTTCATGGTGGGGAGCTGTCCTTTCTTTGAAGATTACTTTTTTCTGGATCACCCATGAGACCAGAAAGAGGAGGAACCCAACGACAATTTTACTGATCAGGAGATTGAGCCCGAAAGCAGTATAGAAGAGTCGAATCAAGAGCGTATCCAGAATAAAGAGGCCGAGGGCTAGACCAAAGTAGCCACTTCCTGTTTTAGCGACGCTGTCTTTATTCTTAAAGACCAGGTGCTTGTTAGTCGAGTAGTTAAAAATGGAACTCGTCACACGAGCGATCCCGTTCGCTAGGAGAATGCGAAGACTAATGGGCACAGCCATCATTACAAAAAGGAAGAAAGCGTAGACCAGATAGTCAACGATAAAACTACTCAGAGAGGAGAGGGCAAACTTAAACATGTCCTTGTAGATCATGAGGCCATCTCGGATAGGTCGGAAGTGGGAACCTTCATTGTCATTGATGTAGACTGTTTCGATCGGAACTTCTAGGATGGGGAAGGACTTGCTTGCTGCAAGGAGAACATTCATCTCATATTCATAACGCTGTCCGTCAACCTCAAGCATGAAAGGCAAGAGATTCGTAGTAAAAGCCCGTAAACCTGTTTGGGTGTCGCTGACCGCCACTCCAGTTTGTTGTTTGAACAAGAAGCGGGTCAATTTATTTCCAAAGGCAGAACGCAAAGGAACTTTGCCAGAGAAGGCGCGGGTGCCTAGAATAAGTGTTCCAGGATGCTCTTGAGATTGGTTAACAACCCTGAAAATATCCCAAATTTTGTGCTGACCGTCTGCATCAGCTGTAACAATGCTTCCATAGGTACCTCTTTCTAGGATATAGGCATAAGCAGTCTTGAGAGATTGCCCTTTTCCTTGATTGTGCTCGTGGGTCAGGACTGTTGCAAGACCGTCCAATTTATCAAAAATCACTTTCTTGTCAGCGTCACTACCATCGTCAACCACGATGATTTCGAGATCACTTTTAGCATGGACCAAGCGAACCAGTTTGATAAGATTCAGATCCGGTTGATAGGCGGGGATGATAAGATAATTCATAATCGTTCCTCGTTTCTTGAGATTTGTTGAAGCTAGTATAAAGACTCAAGCTTAAAGCTAACTGATATCAGTTTTCTTTAAGGAAAGGAAGGGAAAAAGGGGTAGAGGTTCTTCTATAAAATGTCATGATTTCGAACCACACTCCGTTGAAATGATTGGTCTTATCGAAAAGCATTTTTCAAATCCTACAGATAATCCTTGCCTTTACTAGAAAAGTCTGGTATAATAGTTACTTGTGAGTAAACCTCACTTACCCCATGCAAAGACTTGGGGTCATTAGTCCAAAAGGAGGAACATTATCAATGGCTAAATACGAAATTCTTTATATTATTCGTCCGAACATTGAAGAAGAAGCTAAAAACGCTTTGGTAGCACGTTTCGACTCTATCTTGACTGACAACGGTGCAACTGTTGTTGAATCAAAAGATTGGGAAAAACGTCGTCTTGCATACGAAATCCAAGATTTCCGTGAAGGACTTTACCACATCGTAAACGTTGAAGCGAACGACGCTGTAGCTCTTAACGAGTTCGACCGTCTTTCAAAAATCAACGGTGACATTCTTCGTCACATGATCGTTAAAGTTGACGCGTAAGAAATCATTCGAGGTGACTTATGATTAACAATGTTGTACTTGTCGGTCGTTTGACCCGTGATGCTGAACTTCGCTACACTTCTAGTAACCAAGCAGTTGCTACTTTCAGCCTAGCTGTAAACCGCAACTTCAAGAGTCAAAATGGAGAACGCGAAACTGATTTCATCAACTGTGTGATCTGGCGTCAGCAAGCAGAAAACTTGGCCAACTGGGCTAAGAAAGGTGCTTTGATTGGGATTACCGGTCGCATTCAAACACGTAATTACGAAAACCAGCAAGGTCAACGTGTTTATGTCACTGAAGTCGTAGCAGACAGCTTCCAACTATTGGAAAGCCGTGCAGCACGCGAAGGGCATGCAGCTGGTGGCTATTCATCAGGTAACGGTGGTTTTGCTGGAAATGCAGCACCAAGCTTTGGTGGATCAGAACCAAGCAATGCAGCACCAAACTTTGGTCGTGAGGAAAATCCATTTGGAGCCAATCCAATGGACATCTCAGATGACGATCTTCCATTCTAAGAATGGGTTTAACGAATTAAAACTATAAAGGAGAATTAAACATGGCTCAACAACGTCGTGGCGGATTCAAACGCCGTAAAAAAGTTGATTACATCGCAGCAAACAAAATCGAATATGTCGATTACAAAGATACTGAGCTTCTTAGCCGTTTCGTTTCAGAACGTGGGAAAATCCTTCCTCGTCGTGTAACTGGAACTTCAGCGAAGAACCAACGTAAAGTAACAACAGCTATCAAACGCGCTCGCGTAATGGCTTTGATGCCTTTCGTAAACGAAGATTAAAGAAAAGACCCTGGTGGGTCTTTTTTTCAGGTCCGGGGGACCTCTTTTTCAGATCCTGACGGGTCTTTTTTTGTCTAACGGATCAAAAAAGATCAGCATAAGATCTGATCTTTTGTTTATTTTTAGCGTCGACTTGCGGGTGCTGTGCTCGAACTTTTGATATTGTAGCGTTTTTTGAAATAGTAGCGAAGGACAAGGGCCAAAGCTCCCAATACGATAGCAAGGGCATCTGGAATGGTTGGGTTGAGGAATTTTGGTAGTAGAGAGGTGAGGGATAGAACGATCACCCAAAGGAACATGACTCCAACAAGAATTGGCATGGATTTCCAAAGAGAAGGGCGTTCGGTGCGATCTTTGGTGCCGTCCATATACTGATAGAAGAAGTAGTACATGAGGTACAAGAGCAGAGCCCCTGTCAAACTACCAAGGATCAAAGTGATCAAGCCGTAAGCAGAACGGTGCGGTGCAATTAGGTTCATAAAGGCGCTGATTGCAGCAAAGACACCAAAGATAAAGAGGAAGGAATCCAAAATCATCAAGGAAGGAGCATCGTTCAAAGCAGGATGCTCTTTTTCATAGCGTTCTTTCTCGCTGAAGGAATTAGCCCATACGGTTGGAGCTCCAAAAAGGGTCCGGGCAGGAATCCCTTTTCCTTGGTTTTCATGGATGGCTGGAAGGATTTCCTGGATGAGGCTTTCTGCTTCTTCTTCCGTTTTCCCATTTTCAAGCAATTGGTGTTTGGCAATACGGATAAATTCTTGATTTTTCTTACTAAGTTGGTGAAGGTCTGTGTGAGACATAGTTACTCCTTTGATAGACAAGTTTGGTTAGAACCATTTTTTATGGATTAAGTAGACGACGAGGGAGCCGGTCATGGCGAAGGCAATAAAGATGATGAGCCAAAAGGCATTTGGTTCTCCATTGAGCGGTAATTCATTGTCCTTGAAGTTCATCCCGTAGGCTGAGAAAATCATGGTTGGAATGGACATGACAATGGTTACCATGGCCAGGGTTTTCATAATGTTGTTCTGGTTGTTGGAGATGATCGATGCGAAGGTATCAGTCATGGAGTGGAGGATATTTCCATAAATATCTGCCATCTCAATAGCCTGCTGGGTTTCGATCAAGGTGTCTTCCAATAGATCCTCGTCTTCTAGGTATTTCTTGATGTTGCTGGTGGCGCTGGTCAATTTTTTGATCACGCGCTCATTGGTTTTCAGTGAGGCCTTAAAGTAGACGATGGTTTTTTCTAACTCCATCAACTCAATCAGCTCTTCATTACGTGTTGATTTGTGCAATTGGCTTTCAATCTGTTCACTCTTTCGATCCAGGGTACGAAGCGCAGACAAGTAAAGTTCAGCGTTACGATAGAGGATCTGAAAGATAAAGCGCGACCGCATAAAGGTATAGAAATTGCGCAAACGCCGGTGGATAAAGATGTCGAGCAGTGGCAATTTTTCCAAGCAAGTCGTGATAATAGCCTCTTCTGTCAGGATAATTCCAAGTGGAATGGTCACGTAATAGGTCTGGTTGTTGCGCTCTTCCTTGATGGGGACGTCAACGATGATCAAGGTATAGTCGTCCTCAATGGTCATACGGGACATTTCTTCCGCATCGAGCGGTGCCCGTAAGTCTGCAATATCAATATTAAAGGCAGAAGCGATTTCCATTGATTCGCTTTGAGAAGGGTTAACAAGGTTGATCCAGGTACCAGGTTCTAGTGTCTCTACTTCTTTAAATTCAGTCGTTGTCGATAAAAAGACCTGTTTCATGGTACCCTCCCTTGTTTTTGTTACACCTTAACATTATATCAGAAAAAGGACGGTTTTGGATAAAAGAATACTAAAAAATTTGTTATAATGGAGGTTAACAAAAAGGTGATTAGAGTAAGAATATGCAAGATAAAATTGTCATTCATGGGGCCCGTGCCCATAATTTAAAAAATATAGATGTGGAAATTCCACGGGACAAATTAGTCGTGGTGACCGGTTTGTCTGGATCTGGAAAGTCCAGTCTGGCCTTTGATACCCTCTATGCAGAAGGCCAGCGTCGCTACGTGGAGAGCTTATCAGCCTATGCCCGTCAGTTTTTGGGAAATATGGAAAAACCAGATGTGGATTCGATTGACGGATTGAGTCCAGCCATTTCCATTGACCAAAAAACCACCAGTAAAAATCCGCGTTCCACTGTGGGGACAGCAACTGAGATCAATGACTACCTGCGTCTGCTCTATGCGCGTGTCGGTACGCCTTATTGTATCAACGGGCATGGAGCGATTACCGCTTCTTCAGTTGAGCAAATTGTCGATCAAGTTCTGGAATTACCAGAGCGCCAGCGCCTGCAAATTCTAGCTCCCATTATCCGCAAGAAAAAAGGCCAGCACAAGAATATCATTGAAAAAGTCCAAAAAGACGGCTATGTTCGGGTCCGCATAGACGGTGAGATCTATGATGTAACAGAGGTTCCAGAACTGTCTAAAAGCAAACAGCACACGATTGAAGTGGTGGTGGACCGGATCGTGATCAAAGAAGGCATCCGCTCGCGTCTCTTTGATTCGATTGAGGCAGCTCTTCGGATTGCGGACGGTTATGTGGTGATTGATACTATGGATGGAAAGGAACTGCTCTTTTCTGAGCACTATGCTTGTCCAGTCTGTGGCTTTACCGTCCCTGAATTAGAACCCCGACTCTTTTCTTTCAATGCGCCTTTCGGCTCCTGCCCAGACTGTGATGGGTTAGGCATTAAGCTGGAGGTGGACTTGGACTTGGTGGTACCAGATGATCGCTTAACCCTTCGTGAAGGAGCTCTTGCCCCTTGGAATCCGATCTCTTCCAACTACTATCCTCAGATGTTGGAGCAGGCTATGATTCATTTTGGCATTGATATGGATACGCCTTTTTCAGATCTGACTCAAGAAGAAAAGGACTTGGTTCTCTATGGTTCAAACGGGAAAGAATTCCACTTCCACTATGAAAATGAGTTTGGTGGAGTTCGGGATATTGAGATTCCTTTTGAAGGGGTCGTAAACAACATTCACCGTCGTTTCCGTGAGACCAATAGTGATTTCACCCGCAACCAAATGCGTTCTTATATGAACGAATTGACCTGTGCGACCTGCCATGGCTACCGTCTCAATGACCAGGCTCTTTCTGTTCGTGTCGGAGGAGAAAAGGGGATGCATATCGGGGAAGTGTCAGATCTATCGATTGCGGACCACTTAAAAGCCGTGGACCAGCTGGTTTTAACGGACAATGAAGCTACGATTGCAAGACCGATCCTAAAAGAGATCAAAGATCGTTTGACCTTCTTAAATAATGTAGGCCTTAATTACTTGACCTTGTCACGCTCCGCAGGAACACTATCAGGTGGAGAAAGTCAGCGCATTCGCTTGGCAACCCAGATCGGTTCCAATCTCTCTGGTGTCCTTTATATCTTGGATGAGCCATCAATCGGCCTCCATCAAAGGGACAATGACCGCCTGATTGCCAGTCTTAAAAAGATGCGTGATTTAGGCAATACCTTGATCGTTGTCGAACACGACGAAGATACCATGAGAGAAGCAGACTACCTGATCGACGTCGGCCCAGGTGCCGGTGTATTTGGTGGAGAGATCGTTGCCGCGGGAACTCCAAAGCAGGTGGCTCGTAATAGTAAATCCATCACCGGCCAATATTTGTCCGGCAAGCGCAAGATTCCGGTTCCAACAGAGCGCCGTTCAGGAAATGGTCGTTCTATTGAAATTACAGGGGCCAGTGAGAACAACTTACAAGATATTACAGCGCGTTTTCCTCTGGGCAAATTTATCGCAGTCACTGGAGTTTCCGGTTCTGGAAAATCGACCTTGATCAATGGCATCTTGAAAAAAGCCATCGCTCAAAAGCTCAACCGCAATTCGGAAAAACCAGGAAAATACAAGACCATTCAGGGGATTGAGCATATCGATCGCTTGATCGACATTGATCAAAGCCCGATCGGTCGGACCCCTCGTTCCAATCCAGCAACTTATACAGGTGTTTTTGACGATATCCGTGACCTTTTTGCTCAAACCAATGAGGCCAAGATTCGTGGTTACAAGAAGGGGCGTTTCTCTTTCAATGTCAAGGGTGGCCGTTGTGAAGCCTGCTCTGGTGACGGTATTATCAAGATTGAGATGCACTTCTTGCCCGATGTATTTGTACCTTGTGAGGTCTGCCATGGACGTCGCTACAATAGTGAGACCCTCGAAGTCCACTACAAGGAAAAAAATATCGCAGAAGTACTGGATATGACGGTCAATAAGGCAGTCGAATTCTTCAAGCACATTCCGAAAATTGAACGCAAACTCAAGACCATCCAAGATGTGGGCTTGGGCTATGTAACGTTGGGTCAACCAGCGACCACCCTTTCAGGTGGGGAAGCACAGCGGATGAAGTTGGCTTCTGAATTGCACAAGCGCTCTACAGGTAAATCCTTCTATATCTTGGATGAACCAACGACAGGACTTCATAGCGAAGACATTTCTCGCTTGATTCAAGTCTTAGAGCGATTTGTGGATGATGGCAATACGGTCCTTGTGATTGAGCACAATTTGGATGTCATTAAGACCGCAGACCATATCATCGATTTAGGACCAGAAGGTGGTATCGGTGGCGGAACCATTATTGCGACCGGAACGCCAGAAGAAGTCGCAGCCAATCCTGCTAGCTATACAGGACAATATTTGAAAGGAAAATTACAATGAATCAACGGATCGACAATTTACGAAATAAAATGAAGGCCAAAAACCTTAAAGCAGTACTGATTAACAATTTGAAAAATGTCTATTATTTGACCCATTTCTGGGGCTCAAACGGGACGGCTTTGGTGACAGAAGAACGCATAGTCCTCTTTACGGATTCGCGCTACACCATTCATGCCCATGCGACTTGTTTCCCCTTTGTGGAGATCGTAGAAACCCGTGATGAGCTGACTGCAGCGGCAGAGATCGTGAAAGATCGAGGAATCAAAGAACTTGGTTTTGAGGACGAAGTGACGGTGGCCTACCATGCCCGTATGGCTTCTGTTTTCAGTGGTATCAACCTTCAATCCCTAGCGAACTTTGTGATGGAATTGCGCTTGATCAAGGATGAAACAGAGATTGCGGCCATTAAAAAAGCTTGTAGCATCTCTGACCAAGCCTTCCGTGATATTTTGGACTATATCAAGGTGGGACAAACGACAGAATTGCAAGCAGCAACTTTCCTCGATTTTAGAATGCGGGAGTTGGGAGCATCAGGTGTATCTTTTGATATCATCTCCGCAGCTGGTGAACGTTCTGCTATGCCACACGCAACTCCAAGTGATCGGGTGATTTCAGCAGGAGATGCCTTGACCCTCGATTTTGGTTGCTTGTATGATCACTATGTCAGCGATATGACACGGACCATCTATGCTGGACATGTCAGCGACAAGGAAAGAGAAATTTACGAAACAGTTTTGAAAGCCAATCAAGCCTTGATTGCTGCGGCCAAAGATGGACTTGGCTTCCGTGATTTCGATAAAATCCCACGTGATGTGATCGAAGCAGCCGGCTATGGCCAATACTTTACTCATGGAATCGGTCACGGAATTGGGCTTGATATCCATGAAGAACCCTACTTTAGCCAAATGTCTAAAGAAGCCATTCAAGCAGGGATGGTCTTGACAGATGAACCAGGGATTTACATTGAAGGTCTCTCTGGTGTGCGCATCGAAGATGACCTCTTGATCACAGAAACTGGCTGTGAAGTCTTGACACTTGCACCTAAAGAATTGATTGTCCTATAAAATAGACAGTATTTTCTTAACCCCTGTGTAACAAACAAAGATAAGAAATGAGGCCTATGAAAAAACGAATTTTAGTATTGGGAATTCTTCTAGTAGCCCTTCTATTTGCATTTGCTCCTTCTGCTCATGCTGGTGTCGGCAATACGCATAGTGGTGGTAGTAGCACGATTCATTCTGGCGGTGGTGGTGGTAGCAGCTGGTCTGGAGGGGGAAGTAGCTGGTCCGGTGGCAGCAACTGGTCAGGTGGATCCAGTAGCTACAGTTCTAGTTCTGGATCAGACTCTGGTGGGGCGGTAGCAGTTGTCGCCATCATTGGATTGATTGGATTTGTCTATAACATTGCAAAAGAGGCTAATGAGAGTGATGATTCGTCCTATTCAAATAGTGGTCCAAAACGGACAACCGAAGAACGGGCGGGTCGACCAATTGAGAACAACTATGAAGCGATTCGCCGCATCCGAAAACTGGATCCAATGTTTGATGAAGACCGCTTTTTGTCGCAAGTCAAGCTGGTTTATCTTCAATTGCAGTCTGCTTGGACAGAAAAGGATTGGAATTCCGTACGGAACTTAGAAAGTACGAGTCTTTATGAGCAACACTTGACGCAGTTGCAAGAGCATATTCGTGCCAAAACAACCAATGTTCTAGAGCGCGTGTGTGTGGAAAATTCGAAGATCAAAGACTTTATCGAAAATCCAGAAGGCAATGACCGCATTGAAGTCATTCTGTCTTCAACGATGAGAGATTACATCCGAAATGATGAAACGGGTCGTGTGATCGAAGGGGATCCAACCAAAGATCTCTTTACCGTTTACCGCATGGTCTTCCTCCGTGAACATGGAGCTCAGACAGAGATCATTAAGAATTCCGAAGTCGTTAGTGATCACTGTCCGAACTGTGGTGCGCCATTGACAATTGATTCAATTGACAAGTGTGAATATTGCCAAGCGTCCTTGAAACACAATCCAAAGGATTGGGTCTTGGATGTTTATGAAGTTGTGGATGAAATTGAATTCTACAGATAGGAGAATATATGGGATTTATTAAAGCAGCCCTTTCAGCGGGCATTTCAAGTTTTCAAGATAGTAAATTTAAGGAAGCTATTACCTTGCCAGAAGCTGTTCCGGCAACAGCTTTGGCCATCAAGGGACAACTGTTGACCAAAGATCCGGACGGACGCTCACGCCAGAGCAACCAAAATACTGGTCTGTTGACAGATGGTTCTGTCGTCATTGTCCCTCAAGGCTATGTCGCTCTTTTAGTCAACAATGGAACCTTTTTGGGAGACCTTCTAGAAGCAGGAAGCCACGAATGGCAAGCTGGTGAGAATGCCTGGCTGTTTGAAAAAGGCGGAGTGAAAGGGACTTGGGACCAGTTCAAGAATCGTTTCTCATTTGGTGGGCAAGTGGTGACCCAACAAGAAATTGTTTTTGTACGGATGCAACCTTTTACAGGAAATAAATTTGGAACTCAAAACCCAGTCGAGTACTTTAGCGACCGTTACCAACAGCTTCTGAGCATTCGCTTTTATGGTCTCTATGATGTGAAAATAGCAGATCCGGTTCTTTTCTATGTCAGTGCAGTCAGTCGCCAAATTACGGCAGATAAACCTTTTACCTTGGAAGATGTAGCTCAGGGAACCTTGCGCCAAAACCTCGCTCCAAAAATTGCCGTCGCCCTTTCAAAATATACAGCTGAAAATAAGGCGGATATTTACAATATCAATGCAGATCAAGACGTTTTCAATGAAGTCGCAAAACGCGAAGTCAACAAAACGTGGTCAGAACTATATGGTATTGAATTAACCAATGTCCTGATCGAAGATCTGAGCTATGATGCTGATAGTATGGCCAAGGTCAATAAACTGGACAGTGAATTAGCAGCCATGAAGTACAATACCATTGAAATTGAAGAGCGTCGCGCCCGCAATGAGGCCTTGATGGCAGCTGCCAAAAATGAAGGTGGCAATGGCATGAACATGATCATGGGGATGAATCTGGGTCAAGCTCTGGGAAATGATCTGCAACAACAAGCAGCACCAGCTCAAGACAAGCCCAAAACCTTCTACATTGAGGTGGATGGCAAATATGTCCATGTGACCAAAGATGCTGATGGTAATATTGTCCCTGTTGATGAATAGAAGGGAACTAGGCTCAGAGATGTAGAGTTTCCAATCGCTAGTCTCTGCACTCTTTCCTTCCTAAAAAGAAAAGATTGCTGTTTGAGAAAAATCAAATAGTGTGTTACAATAAAGAGTAATCTATTTTTAAAAAAGAGGTAATAAAACATGATCGAAGCAAGTAAATTAAGAGCTGGTATGACGTTTGTCACAGCAGATGGAAAATTGATTCGCGTTTTGGAAGCAAGTCACCACAAACCAGGTAAAGGAAATACTATCATGCGGATGAAATTACGTGATGTCCGTACTGGTTCTACATTTGACACAAGCTACCGTCCAGAAGAAAAATTTGAACAAGCGATTCTTGAGACTGTCCCAGCCCAATACTTGTACCAAATGGACGACACAGCCTACTTCATGAACACAGAAACTTATGACCAATACGAAATCCCTGTAGTCAATGTTGAAAATGAATTGCTTTACATTCTTGAAAATTCAGAAGTGAAAATTCAATTCTACGGAAGTGAAGTGATTGGGGTAACTGTACCAACTACTGTTGAATTGACAGTCACAGAAACTCAACCATCGATCAAAGGTGCTACAGTGACTGGTTCTGGAAAACCAGCAACAATGGAAACAGGACTTGTTGTAAACGTTCCAGACTTCATCGAAGCAGGACAAAAACTCGTTATCAACACTGCAGAAGGAACTTACGTTTCTCGTGCGTAAGAGACCTCTCAGGGTGTCAAATAGAAAGGAACTTCTATGGCAACTGAACAATTTGGTGACATTGTTATTGCACCACGTGTATTAGAAAAAATTATTGCGATTGCAACGGCAAAAGTAGAGGGAGTTTACTCTCTTGAAAATAAGAGCGTGTCAGATAGCCTTTCAAAACGCTCACTTGGTCGTGGCGTCTACCTTCATACAGAAGAAGACGGTCAGGTCTCAGTGGATATTTATCTCTACCTTGAATACGGAGTGGCTGTACCATCTGTAGCAGTAGCGATCCAAAAGGCTGTGAAATCTGCTGTTTATGATATGGCAGATGTCACCTTGGATGCTGTTAACATTCACGTTGTCGGTATCGCGACGGAAAAATCTCCAAAACCAGACTTGAAAGACTTGTTTAACGAGGACTTCCTCAATGACTGATGAAATTTTATTAGAATCACGTCGAGATTTGCGTGAGCGCGCCTTCCAAGCCTTGATGGCCTTGGAATACGATGGGGACATTGTGGAAGCTTGTCGCTTTGCTTATCTGCATGACAAGAAGGACCTAGCAGAAGATAAAGAAGTCGATCTTCCTGTCTTTCTCATGAATCTCGTGACGGGTGTCTATCAGTCAAAAGATCAACTAGATCAACAAATCGGTCAACATTTGAAAACCGGTTGGACTGTAGAGCGCTTGACCTTGGTAGAGAAAAACATCCTTCGTCTTGGAATTTATGAAATAACAGAGTTTGACACTCCACAGATTGTCGCTGTGAATGAGGCAGTCGAATTGGCCAAGGCCTTTTCAGATGAAACTTCATCACGATTTGTGAATGGAGTTCTCAGTCAATTTGTGACAGAAGAATAATCAAAAAGAGCCGATGGCTCTTTTTGATTGAAGGAAATATCTATTTTGGGACTAGTTTATAATGTTTTTACACTTGAGTAGTCAATTCCCACAGTTGAAAAACGCTTCTTTTTAGTAGAGTCGTGTAGATCCTGTTTGCTCTCTCTAAAACAAATAGGGAGTGGGACAGAAATCGGTCATTCGTTAGAATTCGATTTGGTCGTCCCATCTCCGCACAGTTGAGTGGGGCTGTAAAAGCTGATGAAATCAGCGTAGTAGAGTCCACTCAACCACTGCGTCTTGCTCGACGATCCAAAAACAAGAAGAGGCTAGGATTTTTGTCCCAGCCTTTTTTCTTATTAATACAATTTCAGATCACGAGGATCTACTGGGAAAGTTGGATTGTATGGATTGTGACGAAGTTTGAAGTGTTTCACATCTTCAATCGTCTGAGTTCCAGATAGTTGCATCACGGTCTTCAATTCTGCATTCAAGTGTTCAAAGACTTGGCGTACACCTACGCTACCACCCAGAGCTAAGCCATAAATAACGGGGCGACCAATAGCTACCAAGTCAGCTCCTGAAGCCAAAGCCTTAAAGACATGTTGCCCACGACGAATACCAGAGTCAAAGACAATCGGTACACGTTTGTCAACTGCTTCAGCAACTTCTTGAAGTGAGTCAAAGGCAGCTGGGCCACCATCGATTTGACGTCCACCGTGGTTGGTTACCCAGATACCAGATGCACCTGCAGCTAGTGAACGTTCAACATCTTCACGGCATTGTGGCCCCTTCACATAAACTGGGAGTCCAGAGTATTCAGCGATGAATTCTACATCTCGTGGAGAGAGGCGTTGTTTAGCTGATTTGTAGACAAAGTCCATTGACTTACCAGCACCTTCAGGTAGGTATTCTTCTACGATTGGCATACCAACTGGGAATACAAAGCCGTTTCGTTTATCAACCTCACGATTCCCCCCAACAGTCGCATCTGCCGTTAAGACGATCGCTTTATAGCCTTCTGCCTTCACGCGATCCATAATGTGGCGGTTAATCCCATCATCTTTACTAAAGTAGAACTGGAACCAATGAGGAGTCCCTTGAAGGGCTTGCGTAATTTCTGGAAGATCAACTGTAGAGTATGAGCTTGTAGTATAGAGGGAACCAAACTCATGTACCCCACGCGCAGTAGCCACTTCCCCTTGTTTATTGGCTAATTTATGGGCTGCAACTGGAGCCATAATGATGGGTGAAGATAGCTTTTCACCAGCAAATTCAATCTCAGTACTTGGATTTTCCACATCACAAAGCGTATGAGGGACAATCAGCTTATGGTTAAAAGCTCGGATGTTTTCACGCAATGTAAAGGTATCTTCTGCTCCGCTAGCGATATAGCCAAAAGCAGCTTTTGGAATGACTTGTTGAGCCATAGGCTCCAAATCATAAGTGTTAATAAAATCTACAGGTCCTTCTGCATTGCTTGTTTTATATGACATAAAATGTCCTCCTTCATAAGTAAGCGGTTACTCTTTTCTTACCCACCTATCTTAACCTATTTGCAAACGATTTTCAAAAAATTTGTCTGTCATTTTCAATCTAAAGATCGATTATGAAATAAAAGGATGACTTATGTTACAAAAGAAAGCGCATCTTATCACTGTTCCATTACACAAAATAGAGAGTGGGACAGAAATCGGTCATTCGTTAGATTTCGATTTCGTCGTCCCACCTCCGCACAGTTGAGTAGGGCTGTAAAAGCTGATGAAATCAGCGTAGTAGAGCCCACTCAGCCACTGCGTCTTGCTCGACAATCCAAAAAATTGAGAGGCTAGGACTTTTGTCCCAGCCTCTATTTTCCAAAAATTTTATCAATTCTAATTTGAAAATTTGCGATGAAAAATAAAAGACTGGGCAAACACGTGTCCAGTCTTTGAAAATTGAGCGAAGGAACTATATGGCAAGGGATTAGATGCTGTTACCGGAATGAAGACTAACCGGTAAGAAATAGCCTGTATTTGCAACGGTTTGGCCGCCAATTTTTTGAAGCAAGAGGTCTACTGTCAAGACCGCGATTTCTTTGATCGGCTGTTGAATGGTTGTGAGTTTTGGAATATAAGTTTGCACAAAATGGGTCCCATCGTAACCAATCACTTTGAGTTGCTGAGGAATTGGAATTTCCAGCTCTTTTGCAACTTTCATGATCAAAATAGCTGTCAAATCATCCGAAGCAAAAATGGCATCGGGTTTTTGCTGGCTAAGAATCTGTTTGATTTCCATTTCCTTGCGAATGGGTGAAAAATCACTGGAAACATTAATGATAGAAGCGTTTGGCAAGACTGAAGCAAAACCTGCATGGCGAAGACCTGTTGGGGAGTTGGAATTGTCATTTCCTGTGATCATGATGATGTTTTGAGCCCCTGTCTTGACGAGGGTCTCAGCTGCGAGGATCCCTCCAGCATAGTTGTCTGAGGATACGACTGGAATCTCAGGGGAAAGGTTCCGGTCAAAGGCAATGATCGGAGCCGTTACACGATTGTAATCCTCAATTCCAAGATTGTGACTTCCTGAAATGATACCATCCACCTGGTTGGCCTCCAACATCTCAATATATTCCCGTTCTTTTTCGGAATCATGCTCACTATTACAAATAATGGTCTTGTAGCCATGCTTGAAGAGTTGGTGTTCTAGGTGATCAATCAACTCCGCATAGAAAACATTGCTGATATTGGGAAAGATCAAACCAACTAATTTGGCTGATTTTCCTTGCAGGCTACGAGCAACTGTATTGGGCTTGTAGCCCAACTCTCGCATGGCATCTTGGACCTTTTGGATGGTCTTTTCAGACAGGTAGCCTTTTTTATTGATGACCCGAGAAACAGTTGTCGGGCTGACGCCAGCAAGTTTGGCGACATCAGTTAGCTTTGCGACCATAATCAAGTTCGTAGTAGCTTCCAGTAGGGTTTCCAGCTTTGATCAAGATACCAGTTTGATCTGCGTGTGGGTAGACCCGACCAGAAAATACTTTTTCTCCTTTGTTGATAAAGATTTCAAAAATCGAATTGTCGATAAAAATAGTAGCAGTTGTGGCTTGGTTATCGATTGGGCAGCTACGGCTGGTTCCAAATTCTTGAGCAAATTGCTCACCTGCTTGGCTACGGTCCACTGTGACCAATCCATTTGCAAGGTCAAATGAGAGAGCTAACCCTTTCCCTTCTTGATCGGCGAAGAGGACGATTTCATTTTGGCTATCTTTTTCAAACTGCAGTTCCAGTTCATAGCAGTTTTGGGTTTGTGCCTTGTTGGCAAATGCCTCACGCTCAGCGCGCAGGTCTTTAATGGCTTCAACTGGGTATTGGTAGAGCTTCCCGTCTTTGATGGTTAATTCTTTGACTAGTGAAAGAGCTCCTTGATAGTCATAGGAATCCGTTGGATAAGAAATATCAGGAAGAGCTAGCCAGCTGACAACATAGGCCCGTCCATCTGGAGCGTTGAATCCTTGTGTAGCATAGGCTTCAAAACCATAGTCTAGGTTGTGCAATTCAGATACATCAACCAGCTTGGCTTGTTCTGGATCAAAACTCTCCCCGATCTTGTACATGTTCGGATAGATGTTATCGTAATCGAGGACCGATTTACCCAAGCCTTGTGGACAATAAAGAAGGACAGGTTGGTCTCCAACAAAGACAAGGTTAGGACATTCCATCATATAAGCTGTCCGGTCATTTGCAAAATCCAAGTCACCGACTTCAACCCAGTTGGTGTAGTCGTTATCGATAGCCTTGTAAAGACGAATGAATCCTTTCTTCTCAAGGTCTTGGCCCCCAACGATAGCGTAGTATTGGCCTTTGAAATTAAAAATCTGTGGATCGCGGAAGTGATCGGTCGAATCAGCCGGTTGGTCAATCAAGATTTGATCAATTTTTTCAATCTTTCCATCCTTATCCATCAACGCTCCGACTTGGTAGGGATGGCGAACCCATTCTGCATCACGAACATTTCCAGTATAGAATAAGAATAGTCTATCACCAAACTGCATGGCAGATCCGGAATAAGCTCCGTGGCTATCGAGTCTTGTATCTGGAAGAAGCGTTACACCGGTTTCTTTAAAATGAACCAAGTCTTCACTTTCTGTTTGAACCCATGACTTTAACCCATGGGCTGCCCCAAATGGGAAGTTTTGGTAAAACAAAATCCACTTTCCATCAAAGTAAGAAAAACCGTTTGGGTCATTTAGGAGACCAGACTTTGGCTCCACATGATAGTGTGTATGCCAAGGAGATGTAGCCATATTCTTAGAGACAGCTTGCTTTTCTTCTTCTGTCCAGTCTTCATAGCGTCGATAACGACGTTCCGTTGTCCATTTCATTTTGTTCCTCCGAATTTTTTCTTACCTCCATAGTACCGATTTCTAATCAAAAAAGCAAGCGATAAATGAAAAAAACAGCAAAAAATATCAAACGTTTGACAGCTATTTTTAAACTTTTTTAAATTAGGAGAAATTGAAAATAAATGAAAAAATGAAATTTTTTGAAAATAAAGTGCTTTTAAAACAAGAAAAAATAAGAATTTTAAAGAGATTCCAACTTTGTAAGTTTTTTCAACACCCTAAGAAGGGATAAAATAGGCAAAAAAGATATAAAAAAATTCTGCAAAACGGTTGACATATTCTAAATACATGGTACAATAAAAAGCGTAGAGACGGTTGAACCGTTTACATTACAAAATATAAGGAGATTTACTTTATGGATTACAATAAAGTAGCCAAAGAGGTTATCGCAGCAGTCGGTAAAGATAACCTCATTGCGGCAGCACACTGTGCGACTCGTCTACGTTTGGTACTGAAAGACGATAGCAAAATTGATCAAGCTGCACTGGATAACAATGCAGATGTCAAAGGAACTTTTAAATCAGATGGTCAATACCAAGTCATCATCGGACCTGGTGACGTAAACTTTGTTTATGAAGAATTGATCAAAGCAACTGGTTTGAAAGAAGTATCAACGGATGATTTAAAACAAATCGCCGCAAAAGATAAGAAATTCAACCCATTGATGGCCTTGATCAAACTCTTGTCTGATATTTTCGTTCCGATCATTCCTGCCTTGGTTGCAGGCGGTCTTTTGATGGCTCTAGGAAATTTCCTTACCTCTAAAGGATTGTTTGGACATCAATCACTGGTCCAAATGTATCCGGTTATTAAGGGCTTTTCTGACATGATTCAGCTCATGTCTGCAGCTCCATTTTGGTTTTTACCAATTCTAGTTGGTATATCAGCTGCAAAACGCTTTGGTGCAAACCAGTTCCTAGGTGCATCTATTGGTATGATTATGGTTGCACCTGGTGCAGCAAATATCATTGGTTTGACAGCAAAAGATCTTATTAGTAAAGCATCGACAATTGGTGCGTACACAGAATTTTGGAATATTTTTGGTATGCATGTCAAGCAAACAAGCTATATTTACCAAGTTATTCCTGTCCTAGCAGCGATCTGGATTTTGGCACATTTGGAAAAATTCTTCCACAAGAAATTGCCATCTGCAGTTGACTTTACCTTTACTCCATTGCTTTCTGTGATGATTACTGGATTCCTTACCTTTACGGTTGTTGGGCCAGTGATGCTTTTGGTGTCAAACGGAATCACTGATGCGATTGTATGGTTGTATAATACAACAAGCTTTATCGGTATGACGGTCTTTGGTGGAACCTACTCATTGATCGTTATGACAGGCCTTCACCAATCATTCCCAGCCATTGAAACACAATTGCTTTCAGCATGGCGAAATGGTAGTGGGCATGGCGATTTCATCTTTGTCGTAGCATCAATGGCTAACGTAGCGCAAGGTGCTGCAACATTTGCTATCTTGTTCTTGACGAAGAGTGAAAAAACAAAAGGTCTTGCATCATCTGCAGGGGTATCAGCCCTTCTTGGTATTACAGAGCCAGCCCTCTTTGGGGTTAACTTGAAATACAAATTCCCATTCTTCTGTGCCCTTATTGGTTCAGCTGTGGGGGCCCTCTTTGCAGGTCTTCTCCAAGTAGTTGCTGTTTCACTCGGATCAGCAGGTTTCCTTGGATTCCTTTCAATCAATGCAACGTCAATCCCATTCTATCTCTTGTGTGAAGTGATTGCCTTTGCGGTAGCCTTTGCATTGACTTACTTCTATGGTAAAACAAAAGCAGCAGCTGTGTTTGCAGCAGAAGGAACTGTAGTAGCAGAAACTTCTGAAGAAGCAGAAGCAAAAGAAGTTCTAGCAACTTCTGAAAATGTAGAAACAACACTTTCTGATGAAACAATTATCTCTCCTATCGTTGGGACTGCTGTGGAACTTTCAAGAGTAGATGATCCTGTCTTTTCAAGTGGAGCGATGGGGCAAGGAATTGCCATCAAACCTTCTGAAGGAGTCGTTTATGCTCCGGCAGATGCGGAAGTTACGATTGCTTTTGCAACTGGTCACGCCTACGGTCTGAAGACAGCCAATGGAGCTGAAATCTTGATCCACGTCGGAATTGATACAGTATCAATGAATGGTGAAGGATTTGACCAAAAAGTTGCTCAAGGCGATAAAGTCAAAGTTGGCGATGTTCTTGGAACATTTGATTCTGAAAAAATTGCAGCAGCAGGTCTTCAAGACACTACTATGGTGATTGTGACCAACACTGCTGACTTCGCATCGGTAACTCCGGTAGCAACTGGAACTGTTGCTAAAGGGGATGCGATTATCGAAGTGAAAGCTTAATAGGATTTAGAATACCTCAAGGACTGGTTCAATCTTCTCCAGTCCTTGAATTTTAGCTGTCTAAGCAGGAAGTTTTTCAAAAAAAGAAGAGAAGAAACTGCTAAAAGTATGTTATAATGAGCACAATAAATCTGGAAAGAACAGAAAGGAGACGAGATGACAACATTATACGGAAGTTTGGAAGCTGGTGGGACAAAATTTGTTTGTGCAGTTGGTGATGAAAACTACAATGTGCTTGAAAAAGTGCAATTTCCTACTACAACACCTATCGAAACCTTGGATAAGACGATTGCATTTTTCTCAAAATTTGATCAATTGGCAGGTCTTGCAGTTGGATCATTTGGTCCGATTGATATCGATCCAAATTCGAAAACGTATGGGTTCATTACCACGACTCCAAAGCCACTCTGGGCAAATGTGGATCTTGTAGGTGCGCTTCGTCGAGCTTTGAATGTCCCTATTTACTTCACTACGGATGTGAATAGTTCGGCATATGGAGAAGTAGTTGCACGCAACAATGCGGGTGGTCGGGTCGAAAACCTTGTCTACTACACGATTGGTACAGGAATTGGTGCAGGTGTGATTCAGCGTGGCGAATTCATTGGTGGTACAGGGCATCCTGAGATGGGGCATTATTATGTAGCTCAGCACCCGATGGATCAAGAAAAAGGGTTTAAGGGAGTTTGTCCCTTCCATAATGGCTGTTTGGAGGGCTTTGCAGCAGGTCCTAGTTTGGAAGCTCGTACAGGCATTCGTGGGGAAAATATTGAACTCAATAGCAATGTCTGGGATATTCAAGCCTACTACATTGCACAAGCAGCAGTAAATGCGACGGTTACCTTCCGCCCAGATGTGATCGTTTTTGGGGGTGGTGTGATGGCCCAACAACATATGTTAGACCGTGTTCGTGCGAAATTTACCACTCTTTTAAATGGCTATCTTCCAGTACCGAATGTGAAAGAATACATTGTGACACCAGCTGTTGCTGGCAATGGGTCTGCGACCTTGGGGAACTTTGTTCTTGCTAAAGAAGTGAGTGAAAAAGTTCAAAAGTAAGCCGTAGCTGTTGAAATTAGAAAGATGAAGCCGGGACAGAAGTGTCTCGGTTTCTTGCCATTTAGGAATAGAAAAGGGGAAAGAAGGTATGGAGAAACAGATTGTAAGAGATGTCTTGTTTTTGAGGCAACGCTCAGAAGAAGCGACACCTGAGGATCGCACCTTGGCTATGGATTTGCAAGACACCTTAAATGCTCATCTCCTTGAGTGTGTCGGTTTAGCGGCCAATATGATCGGAGTGAAAAAGCGGGCGATTATCATTCGAATGGGAAATGAAAGTTTGGTCCTGTTTAATCCTGTTCTCCTTGAAAAGAAAAAGCCTTATCAAACAGAGGAAGGATGTTTATCTTTAGTGGGGAGTCGGCCAACAACTCGTTATGAGGAGACGACAGTGGCCTATCGAGATGTGAATTGGAAAGCAAAAACGATTCATTTGTCAGGTTTTCCAGCCCAGATCTGTCAGCACGAAATGGATCATCTAGAAGGTATTATTATCTAAAAGTGGACAGAGGCTGGGACAAAAGTCCTAGCCTCTTCTTGTTTTTGGATTGTCGAGCAAGACGCAGTGGTTGAGTGGGCTCTACTACGCTGATTTCATCAGCTTTTACAGCCCTACTCAACTGTGCGGAGGTGGGACGACGAAATCGAATTCTAACGAATGACCGATTTCTGTCCCACTCTCTTTTTAGTTCCTATAGAAACTTTTTTCTTGACAGGCTTCTTTTGTTGGCGTTAAAATAGTTCTCATAAAAACTTTAAAGTTCTCTTAAGAACTATTTGGAGGAATGATGGAAAAACCATTACAAGAATTTAAAAAAGTAGGTCATCTCATTCACCTTTTGGTGGAAAGAGAAGCTAAAAAGCGTGGGTTTGAATTTTTTGCAGGACCCCAAGGACAAGTTCTTGTCTTTTTATCCCATCGTGAAAAAGAGGGAAAAGTGACCTTGATTCGGGATATTGAACAAGAGCTTCATATTTCAAAATCAGTAGCCAGTAACCTGATCAGACGCATGGAGAGAAACAGATTTATCTATATTGAGCCAAGTCCGACAGATAAACGGGCCAAGTATGTCTACCTGACAGACAGTGTGAAAGATAAGTTGAATGACATGAAACAATTCTTTGAAGAAGTAGATCGAGATATGATGGCTGGTGTATCAGAAGAAGAATTGACCATCTTTTTCAAGGTCATGCATCAATTTTATGAGAACATGAAAAAAAGGAGTAAAGAATGATCAACATGTTTCGGCGGTTAACCGCCAAAGAATGGGGCATGATCGTCCTTAGTACGGTCTTTATCTGTCTGGCTGTTTGGATGGATTTAAAGACCCCTGAATACCTATCCGATATCACGACTCTCCTAGCAAAGAAGGGGACAAAAGTTTCTGACATTATGGAGCCGGGGAGTAAGATGTTGCTCTTCTCCTTTGGAAGTTTTTTGATGGCGGTTTTTGTGGGCTTTCTAGCTTCACGAGTCGCTGCCAGCTTTACAACACGACTTCGAGGAGAGATTTTCCACCAAGTGATGGATTACTCTGATGCTGAGATTAAGAAATTCTCTGTGCCTTCTCTCTTGACACGGACGACCAATGATTTGACCCAGTTACAAATCATGATTGTCATGGGGATGCAGGTGGTGACGCGTGGTCCCATTATGGCCGTTTGGGCTTTGACAAAGATTTGGGGCAAGAGCGGTGCTTGGACAACGTCTGTTGGTGTGGCGGTCTTAATCGTCTTGCTTCTTCTTTCTGTTCTGGTTCTGATTGCCTTCCCTCGCCAGCAAAAAGTGCAAGGCTTGACGGATGCCTTGAATGCCACAACACGGGAGAGTTTGACAGGGGTACGGGTGGTTCGCGCTTACAATGCGGAAACTTATCAAAATGAAAAATTCCAAGCTGAAAATAAGGGTTTAACCCGCCTTAATCTCTTTGTTTATCGGTTGATGTCTCTGATGAACCCAGTTATGACAGTGGTTTCAAGTGGCTTGACCCTAGCTATCTACTGGATCGGGGCGCACTTGATCAATGATATCGCCATGCCAAAAGATTCCACCAAAATTTTCACCAGTCCAGCTTTAGCGGATCGGACCAAGGTCTTCTCAGATATGATCACCTTCTCTTCTTATGCTATGCAGGTTGTCATTGGCTTCATGATGATGGTGGCCATCTTGATTATCCTTCCACGCGCCTTGGTGTCAGCGAAACGGATTAACCAGGTGCTGGCATTGGATCCTTCTGTAGCCTTTCCAAGTGAATCAAAGACAAGAACCGATCTTGAAGGTACAGTAGAATTTCAAGATGTTTCCTTTCGGTATGGGCGGACTTCTCGTGCGGTGATTGAGCATGTGACCTTCTCAGCTCAGAAGGGCCAAACTGTTGCCTTCATTGGATCAACCGGTTCAGGGAAGTCCACTTTGGTCAACTTAATTCCGCGTTTTTACGATGCAACAGAAGGAAAGATTCTTGTGGATGGCGTCAATGTCAAGGACTATAGCCACCAAGATTTGAACAATAAAGTCGGCTACATTCCTCAAAAGGCAGTGCTCTTTAGCGGTACGATTCGCTCCAATATGGAATTTGGAGAAAGTAGTCAAGGAAAATTAGAAGATGAAGCCATCTGGAAAGCTCTTGAGTTGGCTCAAGCCAAAGAGTTTGTTGCCGCAAAAGAAAAGGGCTTGGATACAGAAGTAGCGCAAGGAGGAACCAACTTCTCTGGAGGTCAACGGCAACGTTTGGCTATTGCACGCGCTCTGGCACGTAAGCCCAAGATTCTTATCTTTGATGATTCCTTCTCGGCCCTGGATTATAAAACGGATCGTACCCTTCGCCAAGTTTTGAAAGAAGAGCTGGCAGATACGACCAGATTGATCGTCGCCCAACGGATTTCAACTATTATGGATGCGGATTTGATCTTGGTCTTGGATCAAGGGAAGGTCGTCGGTCAAGGGACCCACAAGGAATTGCTTGAGACCAATGAAGTTTACCAAGAAATTGCCTATTCTCAATTGTCTAAGGAGGAGTTGGAACATGCATAAGAAAAAACAAACATCGTCTCGTTGGAGCCAACTTTCTCCCTATTTGAAGAGCTTCCATATATTTTTTGGAATTGCAATTCTCTTTTCGATCGTATCGAGTGTAATCACGGTTATTGGACCAGATAAATTAAAAGAAATCACGGATACCATCACAAAAGGGATGGGAGGCGCCATTGATATTGACAAGATCACTTCGATCGCTCTGACCTTGGCCATCCTTTATGGAATTGGAGCACTGGTGTCCTACAGCAGTAGTTTTATTATCTCCACCATGATTCAGCGTTTCGCAGAACGCTTGCGCAATGCCATCGCTGAGAAGATCAATCGTGTACCCCTCCAATATTTTGATAGCCATGAACAAGGAGATACCTTGTCTCGTGTGACCAATGACGTGGATTTGATGACCCAATCCTTTAACCAAAGCTTGGTGCAAATGGTTTCTTCCATCGTCTTATTGGTTGGATCGATCTTTATGATGTTTAAGACGGATTGGCATCTTGCCCTGACAGCCATCCTCTCTGTTTTTGGAGGTTTTGGCTTATCTAGTATCATTATGGTCAAGAGTCAGCCTCTCTTTAAGCAACAGCAAGCCAACCTTGCCAAAGTTTCAGGCTATGTAGAAGAAATCTATAGTGGGCACAATGTGGTCATTTCCTATAATGGTCGTCATCAAGCCAAAGAGCAATTTGATGCTATCAACCAAGATTTGTACCATAGCATGTGGAAATCCCAATTCTTCTCTGGGATCATGATGCCCTTGATGCAGTTTGTAGGGAACTTCGGCTATGTCATGGTCTGTATCGTTGGGGCTGTCCTTACTATCAACGGAGACATTACCATCGGGACCATTGTTGCCTTTATGACCTATATCCGCATCTTTACCCAACCAATTGGGCAAATGGCCCAAGGAATTACCCAATTGCAATCAGCCAGTGCTGCCATGGGGCGGGTCTTTGAATTCTTAGGCGAAGAAGAAATGGAAGACGAATCTCAAAAAACGCGCCAGTTGGGAACACCGAAAGGGCATGTTAGCTTTGAGCATGTGCGCTTTGGCTATTCACCAGACAAGACCATTATTCATGACTTTACCGCTGAAGCGAAACCAGGACAGAAAGTGGCCATTGTTGGTCCGACAGGCGCAGGGAAGACGACTATGGTCAATCTCTTGATGCGTTTTTACGATATTCAAGCTGGTAAAATTGCCATCGATGGTGTGGATACCAAGGCCATGAGCCGCGAAGAAGTTCATGATGCTTTCTCCATGGTCTTACAAGATACCTGGCTCTTTGAGGGCACCATTCGGGAAAATCTTGTTTTTAATCAAACCGATATTTCAGATGAAGCCGTCGAAGCAGCAACGCGAGCGGTTGGGGTTCATCACTTTATCCGGACCTTGCCGAATGGCTATGATACCATGCTAGATGATTCGGTCACCTTGTCTGTCGGTCAGAAGCAACTCTTGACCATTGCGCGTGCCCTCTTGAAGGATGCTCCACTTCTCATCTTGGATGAAGCAACCTCATCTGTCGATACCCGTACAGAAGAGTTGATTCAAAAAGCTATGGACAAACTTATGGAAGGCCGGACCTCCTTTGTCATTGCCCATCGCTTGTCCACTATCCGCAATGCGGATTTAATTCTCGTGATGAAAGATGGAAATATTATCGAGCAGGGTAACCACCAAGAACTGATGAGCCAAAATGGCTTCTATGCTGATCTCTATAATAGCCAATTCACAGAAGAAGTAGCGTAAAAATAAGATACAAAGCCCGTGAAATGCAAAGTGAAAATAGGGAGTAGGACAGAAGCTTTACGATTTTGGATGCTTCGTCGTCCTACCCCCAACAAGGCTGATTAGGATTCTTCCAAGCTTAAAAAGCGAATGAAGAGTCCAATCAGCTACTGTGTTTTGAAGTTAGTATAGGATCAAGGTTAGCAATTGCTACTGTGGTCCTATTTTTGTATCCAAAAAAGAGTTGGAAAAGACGGTTCTTAGGGTCAAAAAAATGACAAAAAGGGGGAAATAGGAGCTCATTTGGCAATGAAATCGCCCAAAGATTGTGAAAAAATATCACTTGCTTGACAGCTTTTCTTGGAATCACGTATACTAATAGTATGAAAAAAAGATTGGAAGCAGGAGTCTTTAGATGAAGCAAAATTCTCGCGATTACCCTGAATTTTATAACTGGCTCATCCAGCCTTTTATCAAAAAACCGCATCGGATCCAGCTTCTTCGAAGACTCAATAGACTTCTTACGTTTGTGATGCCAGGCGTTTATGGCCTGGTCTTTTGTTGGCTTTTTGCAAAGCAAGTTTCTTTGGAGAAAATGTGGCCTTTTGTTTGGATTCCTGCAACAGGATTTGTCTTGTTTAGTCTCGTTCGCCATTGGATAAACTTTCCAAGACCCTACGAGAAGTGGGAGTTTCAACCCTTATTGGAGAAGCATTCATCGGGCCATTCCTTTCCCAGTCGGCATGTTTTTTCAGCAACCATTATTTCCATGTGCCTTTGTCAATTATCTTTGTCTTTAGGCCTTTGTTCCCTGTTTTTGTCTCTTATGTTAGCCTTTGTTCGAGTCCTTGGAGGGGTTCATTATCCCAAGGATGTTCTGGTGGCGTGGGGACTTGGTATCCTATGGGGAGGACTCTTTTTAGTGGTTTAAATGAACAAAATGGTTCAAATTGTCCTTTGAATAAAGGGGCTTCATCGTGTATACTGAATGAATGACATAGAATAGGAGAAAATATGCAGTATAGAAAAGCAGAAAAAAAGGATTTAGAGGAGATTGTTCAAGTAGCGAGTACAGCCTTTGAAGAATATCTATTTGTAAAAGTCATCAAGGATGTCATGCGAGATCAACATCAATACCCTGATTTTGTAAAGAGTATGATGCGCATCTTGGTCAAAGTTTTTCTCAAACGCCATATTTGCATGGTAGCTGAAAAAGATGGAGAAATTTACGCGGTCGCCTTGTTGCAAAAGGGTCCAATTCCTTTTCGGGCCTATCTCTTGAATGGTGGCCTTGGCCTGCTCAAGTATATTTCTTTAAAAAATATGTTGGCCTACTTTGCCTTCATGGAGAATACGGATAAAGAATTGGAGAAAAATGCGAATTTTGATTGGTATTTGATGCTTCTAGGTGTTGCGCCTAAACACCAACGTCAAGGGTATGGCAGTCGCTTTATGACCGAAGGCATCGAACCCTTCTTGAAAAGTATCAAGGGAGAAACGTTGGCCTTCTATACCAATACCAAAGGCAATGTCTATTTTTACACGAAAAATGGATACAAGGAAGTCTACGAAAGTACCATTCATTTTAACAATGTGAAAATGGGAAGTTGGTATTTCTTGAAGGAAATGAAAAATCACTAAGGTCGAATCTGATATGATACCTCTTAAGTAGACATGGTAAATAACCAAAATCTACTTAAGAGGT